>Ga0190349_1000327_pt1 | contig 15196 bp, 15 predicted proteins | sample 48721378_MG_FD_179798 | JGI IMG/M metagenome (GOLD analysis project Ga0190349, IMG submission 179798) | Hydrothermal vent microbial mat bacterial communities from Southern Trench, Guaymas Basin, Mexico - 4872-13-7-8_MG | ecosystem: Environmental > Aquatic > Marine > Hydrothermal vents >...
AACAATTGTTGATCTTAAAAAGGAGGGGGACTTTCTTGTAATAGCTAAGGGAGGAAAAGGAGGAAGGGGAAATAGTCAATTTAAAACTCCTACCAATCAAGCTCCTCGTAAAGCCGAAACCGGAGGCAAGGGAGAGGAGAGGTGGCTTAGGCTGGAGATGAAGTTGATAGCTGACGTAGGGATAATAGGATTCCCAAACGCCGGAAAATCCACTCTTATTTCCCGAATCTCCAATGCCCACCCTAAAATTGCCTCTTATCCCTTTACTACATTAAGGCCGTATCTGGGAGTGGTTAGAGTAGATGAGAAAACCTCCTTTATAGCAGCGGATTTACCCGGCCTAATTGAAGAGGCATCATCGGGAAGGGGATTAGGAGATAAATTTTTGCGCCACGTTGAAAGAAGTAAAGTTCTCCTTCATTTAATAGATGTAGGAACCCCTCATTCCGAGGAGCCAATGGTTAAATTTCGAAAATTAAATAAGGAATTAAAAGCTTACAGCTCTGCTTTATCCAGAAAACCTCAGCTCGTAGTAGCCAACAAGATGGACTTACCGGGAGCAAAAGAGAGATTTTTAAAGCTCAAGGAAAGCTTAGGAGACAGATACCCTGTAATGGCCATCTCCGCCCTAAGGGGGGAGGGATTAAGGGCACTTCTTATATCTATCTTGAAATTATTGAAAAAAGTGTAAAGATTTATCCTCGACAGTTCCTTGGAATTCAAATATCATAGAGGTATCGGAATTGTCTTCAACAATTCCTTCGGAATGCAATAATTAGGATTATTATCAAGCTAAGCGATAGAAAAAGGGGGAAGGAATAATTAGAAAGACAATCATCAGTTCAGCAAATAGAATAGTTATTAAGATAGGAAGTAGTCTTTTATTAAAGGAGAGCAATCCTAATCTTCCCTTTATAGAGAGATTGGGTAAAACTATAGCTGCTCTCTGGAAGGAGGACAAAGGGATTATTTTGGTCAGTTCAGGGGCCATCGGTATGGGAAAAAGGGAGCTGGGGGTGGATAAAAGATTAAACGCCATCCCTTCCAAACAAGCCCTTGCCAGCGTAGGTCAAACTCACTTAATGAATCTCTACTATCGAATTTTCCAGAGATATAACCTTGTCATAGGACAGGTGCTTTTAAGTGGGTTGGACCTTTCTCACCGTTCCTCTTATCTAAATGCACGTAACACCCTCCTTACTTTGCTTAAACTTAAAATCATCCCTATTGTCAATGAGAACGACACTGTTGCCGTGGAGGAGATAAAATTTGGAGATAATGACACACTTTCCTCCTTGGTAGCCGGGCTTGTGGACGCGGATCTTTTGATAATTTTCTCCGATATAAAGGGCTTGTACACAGCTGATCCGAAAAAAGATGCAGGAGCAAAATTGATCAAGGAGGTAAGGTGTATAACTAAGGAGATAGAGAAAGCGGCCCAAGAAACCCTCGCTGAGGGAAGGGTGGGGGGAATGCGAACAAAGGTCAAAGCAGCTAAAATAGCTACCCGCTTTGGCATACCTGTGATCATAGGAGGGGAAAGCCAGGACTTCCTTGAGGATATCTTTAGTGGAAAAGAAGTGGGAACCCTGTTTTTACCCCAAGAAAATCGTCTGATCTCCCGCAAAAGATGGATTGCCTATGGACACCTTCTCGAAGGAAAGATTGTGGTAGATGAGGGAGCCAAAAAAGCTCTGATAGAGAAGGGAAAAAGCCTTCTCCCTGCTGGGATAGTAAAGATAAAGGGAAAGTTCGAAGCAGGAGATTCGGTGAGCCTATTGGACAGAGATGGTAAGGAATTCGCCCGGGGCATTGTCCACTACTCATCAAAGGAGCTGGAGAGGATAAAGGGGATAAAAAGCTCACTCATCGAAGAGATATTGGGTTATAAATATTCCGATGAGGTTATCCATCGCGATAATTTGGTGATATTATAACCCAACGACTCTTGATCTTGAAGGTTCCACCTGTTATAGAGTGACTATCTCCTCCCTCTCCAAGGAGGCGTCGGCGGCTAAGGTAAGCTCAAGAGTTTTTAAGGCATCGGAGTAAGGGGACTTAATTTTTGTCGGATCATCCTCTTTTACCGCCTCAATAAAGGCTTGATTTTCCTCTTGATAAGGATCTCGAGCTACCCTTATTTCCTCTTCCCTCTCTCCATTAATTCTGAGAAGATGGGAAGAAAGAAAAAGATTAATTTCTATATCCTTGCCAATGAGATCGATCCCCCAATTTCCCTTTCGTCGAAGAAGGCAGGTAGAGGAAATGGTTCCTATGGTCCCACTTTTAAAGTGAAGGCTCACACAAGAGGCGTCATCCACGTTGCAGTTCTCCACATTGTTCATCAAACCCTGAGACCTTTGAGCATAAAGTTTATCCACCTCTCCGGCAAAATATCTTGCTAGATCAAAGATGTGGGTAGTCTGTTCCACTATTTGTCCGCCTGATTCATTCTTCTTCTTCCACCAACGGGCATAAGGCATAGAGGAGAGATAATATCCCAGAAGAAGGGCAATCTTTTTATCACCCACCTCCGCCTTAGCCCTATTTACGATATCTGAATATCTGTATACATATCCAACGCTCGAGATAATCCCTGTCTTTTTGATAATCTCGTTAATCTGGCGAGCTTTCTCTAAGCTTAAGGTGATGGGCTTTTCTATGAATAAATTTATTCCCCTTTCAGCAGCTAAGATTTCCTGATCGGTATGAGCAAAAGGAGGAAGACAAATGTATACCGCATCTAAATCTTCCTTGTCCAGCATCTCATAATGATTGGTATAAAACTTACCTCCGTATCTGGCGGCTACCTCCTGTGCTCTTTCCTTTATCACATCACAAAAAGATACCAATTGTGCATCTTTTATTCTGCTCAACTTCTCCAAATGACGATTGGCTATTCTCCCTGTCCCGATAAATCCAATCCTCACCTTCATTCTTTCCTCCTCTTTACTTCATAGGTGGCATACAAAAGGAAACGCCGGGAATAAACTCAGAATTTAATATACCAAATATCTTAATTTTATCAAGCATAAATTGACACACTTTAAAAGATGGATTAAGATGGGGAAAAATTCCATAATTGAGGGGAAAAAATGGACAAAGGAAAAATTGAGGCAGCAGTGAGATTGTTCTTGGAGGGAATAGGGGAAAATCCGAATAGACCAGCGATAAGGAAAACTCCACAGCGTGTAGCCAAGATGTGTGAGGACATTTTTGGGGGAATAGGAAAAAACCCTGAAGAGAAGTTGACCATCCTCAAGGGGGAGAAACACGATGAAATAATTCTTTTAAGGAATATTCCCCTATATTCCATCTGTGAACATCATCTCTTACCCTTCCTGGGAAGAGCTCATGTTGCTTATATCCCAAAAGGGGGAAGAGTGGTTGGTCTAAGCAAGATAGCTCGGGTAGTCGATATTTTGAGCAGAAGACTTCAACTGCAGGAAAGATTGACCACTCAGATAGCCGACGTGATAAATCACACCCTGGAGCCAAGAGGAATTATGGTGATGATAGAAGCCGAGCATCTGTGTATGTCTATAAGAGGAGTGAAGAAGCCTGGAACAAAAACAGTTACCTCCGTGGTAAGGGGAATATTTCGAGAAAATCCAGCCACCCGTGCGGAAGCAATAGCTCTCATAAGGGGTGAGGGGTAAGAAGATTTAAAACGAGCTTTTCCATAGCGGAATTGGGATCTTCCCTTCCCGTCTTAATGGATATCTCTGTCTCTAATAAGCGCTCGTAACCTTTAATTAATTCGCGAAGAGTGAACTTCTTGGCTGCCTGAATATACTCGGCGGCTATATCCTGGTAAAACTTAGGATAAAACTTCTTTTGGCTAAATATAATAGGGCAGGCCTGGTAAGGGGAGATGCTTTTCTCCTTTTCCTTAAGCCTTAATAATATCCTTATCTCCCGGACGATCAAAGAGTGAATCCTCAAGGGATCTTCTCCTTCTTCCTCTAACTGAGAGAGAATGAAGAACGCCTTAGCAAGATCTTTCTCCCTGATCGCCTTGGTTAAGCCAAATACTCCTTCCCCTTTACCTTCCCCTGCTACCTTTCTTACCTCCTCTACTCCTACAAGCTGGTCAGGGTGGACAAATATAGCCAGTTTCTCTATCTCATTGTCCAGGGAATGAAGGTCATTCCCCATTTTCTCCAAAAGGTAAACTGCCGCCTCAAGGGCGATTTTTTTTCCTTTCTTTTCTACTCTTTCCCTTATCCAGGTTAACGCCTCCTCATCCCACAAGGGACGAAAAGAGACGACCTTACCTCTTTCAAGGAAAAGAGAATAAAATTTTGTTCTTTTATCCAGCTTTTTCGCTGTGCAGACTAAACAGGTACTTTTCACGGGTCTGTCCAGGTACTCACCGATAGCTTTTTGAGCCTTTCTTGCGAGCTTATCTATTTCCTTTATTACTACTAATCGCCATCTCCCTTTAAAGGGAAGAATGCTGAGGGATTCCATAATCTGAATATCCGATATCTCTGCAGCAGGTAATACCTCATAGTTGAAATCCTCGTATTCTGGAGAAATGACTTTCCCCTTGAGCATCTTAAGCGCTTCTTCCTTGAGATAATCCTCTTCTCCTTCAAATAGGTAAACGGGGGCGATTTTCCCCTTTTCCACTTCTCTAACAAATTTATTATAATTCATCGTTTGCCCTTTGGGAAAATATACCCGATCGCCTTATAAATTAACTTAGCTGCCAAAAAATCAGGAGCTATATTTCCTTCCAGGGGTGAGAGTTCCACCACGTCCATTCCCACAACCCTTTTATTTTGAGCAAGATAGCGAAGAATAGTTAGAATCTGGTACCATCCCAATCCTCCCGGCTCAGGTGTCCCTACCGCTGGCATAATGGAAGGATCAAGAACATCAAGATCTATGGTTAAATAGACCTCACCGGATAGATGGTGCAGGATGAGATTTCTCCAGTCCTTCCCCTGTAGGATATCCCAGGCGGTGATTATCTTAAGGGACCTATCTTTAATATACTCTGCCTCTTCCTTGCTCAGGCTACGAATTCCCAGACCGAGGAAGGGAGAATATTCCTCCACCCTTCGCATTACACAGGCGTGGTTATAAAAAGAGTCCTGATAGGAATCTCTAAGGTCGGCGTGAGCATCTAATTGCAATACGGAAAGATCAGGATAAAACTCAACGAAGGCTTTCACCGCTCCTACAGTAATGCTATGCTCTCCCCCCAGAATAACGGGAAACTTACGAGAGGAAAGGCTTAGCTTGATACGATGATAAACCTCCTCCACCATAGCCTCTGGGGGAAGGGACACATCCTTTATCTTGGGAGCTGTATAGATGCCCACCCTGTAAGGCTCCCCTTCCAGTTCCTCATCGTAAAGCTCCATATTCTGAGAGGCCTTGATGATGGCCTCTGGCCCCTTTCCCGTCCCCCTTCTATAGGTGACAGTAGCCTCATAGGGAACGGGGATGATCTCCACCCGGGAGCCTTCCTGTCCGGAAAACTCAAGAGGTAAATCTCCAAAGTTATAGCGAATTTTTCCCATCTTACCCCACAAATACTGCCGCTGCTATCACTGTGGTCCATAAGCCGTTCTTATCCCCTAAGGCTGATTGAGTTATGTTTGTGGTCTTTACGATCTCCCCGCTTATTTTCCATATCTCCTTCTTCTCATCATAACTGCTATCCGGGTTAAACTTCACCCCCAGTATCGTAGCCAGCATAGAGGCGGCTAAGTCCTCTGCATATTCCCCTGCCTTCTCCTCCTTTTCCCCAAAGCTGGCATGTTCGGATAGGTAGCCGTAGTGGTCCTTCCTCCTGGGTATAGCTAATCCTATAGAGGCAGAGATCAATCGATGAGGCTCATTGGTGGCGTTTTCAGCCATTACGCAGTATACTATTTGCCCTGGAGAAAGAAGCTTCCTTCCCTCTTCTCGTCGAATAAGCTTACATCCAGGAGGATAAATACTGGAGACGTGAACTATATTGTACTCGGCTAGTCCCGCGTTCCTCAGGGCGTCCTCAAAGGAAGCTAACTTCTCCTTGTTTTTTCCTACCCCTTTGGTTAAAAACACCTTTTTGGGAAGCATTTCCCCCTTCTCCCTTAAAATTTTTGCCCTATTTTATTTACTTTTGAGACTCTGTCAACGGTCCTTAACCTCGGCCTCGGGTTTTTTCCTTATGAAATAGACGAGGAGATAAACGAAGGGGGTGTCAAGAAGAGCAATGCATATCTTAACGAAATATTGCCCAAGGATTAAGGGAAGGATGGGCACAACTCCGTAAAAGGCAAGAAAGATAAATAGGCAGGTATCTATTGCCTGGGAGGTAATAGTGGAAGCGTTGTTTCTTAACCAGAGATGTCTTCCCTTTGTAACCTTTTTCCAGAAGTTAAAGGCCCAGACGTCGTGATACTGACTGACCAGATAAGCAATCAGGCTGGCTATGGTTATCCGGGTAGCCCCTCTTGTCATTCCCAGAACCGTGGTAAAGGCCTTCTCATCTTTCCAGAAAGGGGCGGAGGGCATGAGAATGGCGAGCCAGATAAGCAAGAGGACCACTCCCAAGGTTAAGAAGCCAGCGAAGACTAATTGATTGGCGTAATTTTTCCCCCAGATTTCTTCCACGGTGTCGGTAATAACAAAGGTTATGGCATAAGCTAATACACCAGCCGGAACATAAATTTCCCATAAGGCTATGATCTTGTTGGTCAGTATTTCCGAGATGACCAATGAGCCTATAAAAATACTGGACAAAATGAGAAAAGGACGCCACCTCTGCTCAAACACTTTCATCCTCCAGGTTTATCTTTTGCAGGCTGTTTATTATCTCCTTACCCAAAAATAGCTTTGCTATGCGGGCGAACTTTTGTGGAGAATCGCTGACAAAAAAATGATGATGTGGAGGAGAACTGCTCTCTCTCTGGATATTTTTCCCCTGAAGGATTTTCTTCACCTCTTTGGCTACTTCTTGAGCGGAATCCACCAGGATTACCCCTTTACCTGTCACTCTCTGAAAGACATCCTTCAAAAGAGGATAATGTGTGCATCCTAAAATAAGGGTGTCTATCCCCTGTCTCAGCAAGGGCTTAAGATAAAAAGAGACTACATCATAAGTAGTTTTGTTTCTTAACCATCCCTCTTCCACTAAGGGAACCAACAAGGGACAGCTCTTGCTTACTACCTTTATTCCGGGGTCAAGGGATTTAATGAACCTGGAATAGGCGCGACTATTTATGGTAGCCTTAGTCCCTATTATCCCAATTATTCTGTTTCGGGTGACTTTCACTCCTTTTCTTGCCCCAGGTTTTAAAACTCCAATTAAGGGAAGAGGTGAATTTTGCCGTAGAGCTTCCAGGCTAAGGGCAGAGACAGTATTACAGGCTACCACAATTAACTTCACATCTTGTCTGAGGAAAAACCGAAGAGCCTGAGAGGAAAAATTAGTAATAGTTTCAGGAGACTTGTTGCCATAGGGAAGCCGTGCTGTATCACCCAGATACACTATTTTCTCGTGGGGAAGAAGCTTCATTATCTCCCGGGCAACCGTAAGTCCTCCCACTCCTGAATCGAAGATGCCAACCCCCTTCTCTTTCAATTCAAAATTTCCTCTCACCTTATAATATCTGTATTTTTGCTTAGGGGTTCTCTTATGTCAATATGGCCAGCCAGCGTCTCTCTTGGCTGGCCCTGGATTAATATTTGCACCCGAGATTGAGAGGGAAAGTTAGCAAGAAGAGTATCGACTATGGAATATACAGTAAGTAATTCTCCTGTACTTCCTCCCGGATGTTTTTCCTTCAACGAAGAGGAAAAATCCACATAAATGCAGTCACCCCTTATATAAAGAGCCCTTACCTCCGTTTGAGAAGGAAGGGTTGGAAAAAGAGAGGAATTAGTCGGTCCTTTAATTAACTCCTCCAATATCAACTTTGCCTCTTTGGTTGGCTCTGAGGAGGCGATAATCTTTCTTTTCTCGGAAGAGAGGTAATTTCCCTCAGAAGCGGAAAAATAAAGCTTCACTTCTTTTACCTCAGGGGCAGGAGGAGGAGGCTTGGTGATCCATTCCTTAATTTGATATCCCTTTTCGTGAATTAAAGGGGCACATACGATCCCCGCTATAAAAATAGCCACTCCCACCACCACATAGATTAACAGATGTTTCTTCATTTATTTAGCTTCTCGTTATAACTATGGATATAATTTCTTAACCCATTGAAAATTCCCAGAGCAATCTTTGTTCTGAAGCTGTCCTTCTTAAGCTCTTTCTCCTCCCAGGGGTTGGAAATAAACCCCACTTCTATTAAGCAGGCTGGCATAGCCACCCCCCTCAAGACATAAAATCGAGCTGATTTTACTCCCCTATCCTCTAAACCAGTGCTTTTGGATAGCTCTCTCTGAATAAAGTGAGATAAATCATTGCTTTCACTCCGGTATTGATTTTGAATTAGATCCCAGAGAATCATCTTAACCTCGGGAGGGACATCGCCAGATTCGGCGACGCTATTCTCCCTTGCTGCTACCATTTCCGCTCCCTCTCCATAAGTGTACCTTGAGTTAAAAAATGTCTCCACCCCTTTAGCCTGTTTGTCAAAACCGGCATTGGCGTGGATACTCAGAAAGATATCGCCATTTAGCTGATTAGCTATCTCTGCCCTTTGATCAAGAGAGACAAATCGATCATCTTTTCGGGTTAAATAAACCTCCAATCCCATTTTTTCTCTTATTAGCTGGGATAATTTTCTGGCTATAGATAAAGTTACCTCCTTCTCTTGCAAGCCTGTAGGACCAATAGCCCCCGGGTCCCTTCCTCCGTGACCCGGGTCCAAGATTATCCGATAAATTCCTACTTTTTCCTCTTTTTTCTTGGAGGGCACTTCAGGTAAGCTAATAGAAGACTCCTCTTTTCTCAATAAATCAGCTACTAAATCCTCGCGAGACCCCCTTATATTGATTATAAGACGGGAGGGCTCTTCTAATGAGAAAATGTTGTAGGTATACTCCGGATTTGTTAGATCCAGAACAATCTTTACCACGTGCTCACTGTCTTGACTTAAGCGAACCCGCTGAACGAATTTATCCTTTATCTCAATTTCTTTTTTAGGAAAGGTAAGTTTAGCCGGGTAAAGATTGATCAATAAGCGAGGCGGATCGGACAGGTCCTTAGCTATGTAGCCGGCTTCCTTGGGCACTTGTAAGGAGATTTGGGTATAGTCAGAATAGGAATCCCAACTTACATTTTCAACCCTGTAATCTGCCAGGGCTTCTACTATACAAATAGAGAAGAGTAAAAACAATGCACACAAAAACACCGCTTTGGAGATTCTGGTCATTTTGCTCTCTTTAGACAACTTCCTTGACCGACGTTTTTTTCTTAGTCACCGGCTCTTTCCTTTTCTCAAGTCCTAACTCTTCCCTTATCTTTTTCTCCAACTCTTCCCTGAGAGCCTGATTTTTCTTATCCTTGAGAAATTCACGGGCATTTTCCTTCCCTTGTCCTATTTGGATGTCACCGTAGGAGTACCAACTGCCTGTTTTCTTGATAATTCCCGAGGCTACTCCTGCATCCAATATACTCCCTTCCTTAGAAATCCCCTCCCCGAAGATGAGGTCAAACTCAGCTGTGCGGAAAGGTGGAGCAAGTTTATTCTTGACAACGGTTACTTTAGTTCTATTACCTATCTGTTTATCCCCTTTGGTTAAGGAGGCTTTTCTCCTGATGTCCATTCTTATGGAAGCGTAAAACTTTAGCGCTCTCCCCCCGGGGGTGGTCTCAGGATTGCCAAACATAACCCCTATCTTCATTCTCAGCTGATTGATGAAAATTGTGCAAGTCTTAGAATTGCTTATAGCCGCCGTTAGTTTACGCAGGGCCTGAGACATAAGTCTGGCTTGAAGGCCTACATGAGCATCCCCCATTTCTCCTTCCAATTCAGCTTGAGGGACCAAGGCAGCCACTGAATCAATGATGATTAAATCCACTGCGTTACTGCGAACTAAAACCTCGCTTATCTCCAGAGCCTGCTCTCCGGAGTCTGGCTGAGAGATGAGAAGGTTCTCTGTATCCACCCCTAATTTTTCAGCATAGACAGGGTCTAAGGCGTGCTCAGCATCAATAAAGGCTACTATGCCCTCCCTTTTTTGCGCCTCGGCAGCGATCTGCAAGGCTAAGGTAGTTTTCCCTGAACTTTCAGGGCCAAATATCTCCACCACTCTTCCCCTTGGAACCCCTCCTATGCCCAGGGCGGTATCCAGAGCAATGCTTCCAGTAGGGATTACTTCTACATCCATCCGGGCAGCTCTTTCTCCCAGACGCATAAGGGAGCCCTTGCCAAAACGATGTTCTATTTGATGTCTGGCTACATCCAGGGCTCTTAACTTTTCTTCTCTCATTTTTTTCACCTCACTTTAAAGGAATATGTTTAAGGACTGTGTAAATTGGTCCTTTTGGGGTAAGGCGACTCTTCATTATACTCAAGGCCTCCACCCTGATACTTCCCCCCTGTATATCTTTTTCCCCTTGAATAACTTCAGCTAATTTCTCTTTTTCCAACAGAAGCTTTACCCTTCCCAGGGTTAAATGAGGTACCCATTTTTTATTCTCGCTGGCAAATCCCTTTTTGTTTAACTCCCGCTCTACTTTCCTTGCTAAATTTTCCGCCGCATCTTTCCCCTCACCCACTCCTATCCAGATAACCCTGGGAGAAAGAGAGGAGGGAAAAGCCCCCACTCCCTTAATTTCCAGGTTGAAGGCCGTAAATTTGCCAGCTATCTTCTCCATTGCCCCTATCACCTTCTCTAACTCCTTCTCGTTTATCTCTCCTAAGAACTTTAAGGTTAGATGAATTAGGGAAGGATCAACCCATTTTATCTTATCCCTGGTTTTCTTTAACTTTTCCTGGATTCGAGCTATCTCCTCTTTAACGGACTCGGGTAACTCTATGGCTATAAATACTCTCATTATATTATTGGACTATCGCTTAATTTTTTTCTAAGCATACACCTGTTAGGGGAAGATGTCAAGAAAGATGGGGGGCTTTCCCCTCAATTACCAGAGTAAATTCCCCCCTGGGTGTCCTCTCCTTGAAGATATCCTCCACCTCGCTCACCCTTCCCCTTATTATCTCTTCAAATTTCTTGGTGAGCTCACGGCCTACAGCTATCCGACGATCTCCTAAGACCTCTCGAATCTCCTCGAGGGTCTTTTTAAGACGATGGGGAGCCTCATAAATTATAATCGTTCTTTCCTCTTCTCTTAACTTCTTTAACTTCTTCATTCTCTCACTTTTCCTCCTCCCCAGAAATCCCTCAAAGACAAAGTTATCCATAGGCAAGCCAGAGGCAACCAGGGCAATAGCTAAGGCAGTAGGCCCAGGGATGGGGACAATTTTAATTTTTTCCTTAACAGCCTCTTTTATCAAGTAATACCCGGGGTCAGAAATTCCCGGCATCCCTGCCTTGCTGACCAAAGCTACATTCTTCCCCTTCTTCAAACAGTCAATTAGATAAGGAGTTTTTTTCAGTTGATTATGTTCGTAAAAGCTGGTTAAGGAGGTGTGAATATCATAATGAGATAATAATTTGCGGGTATGCCTTGTATCTTCAGAGGCAATTAAATCCACCTCTTTTAATATCTCCAATGCCCTTAAGGTAATATCCTTTAAATTGCCAATAGGGGTTCCCACTGGATAAAGAACACCTTTGTTCACCTATTTTTCTCCATATCCTTAAGTAACCCTCTTAAAAAGTTTCATTCCAAGAAGGATTAAGTCCGAATGATACTCGAAGTTAACCCTCTCCTCAATGAGCCTCATTATTTTGTTGTTTTTCTGGATAAATTTAAAAATGAGATCTATATACTTATCGCTCAGTTTTTCAAATAACCTTCTTCCCGTTTTTCCTATCTTCATCTCCTTTACCAGTTTTTTCCTCCAGAGCCTATCATACTGAGCTAATTCACTCTTGCTCAAATCTCCCTTCTTGATGGCTTTTTTAAGAACTTTTGCTGCTATCTCGGAACATAAAAGGCCGTAGGAGATACCTCCGCCGGTGGTAGTCTTTATCTGTCCGGCAGCTTCTCCCACCACCAAGATTCTATCCTTAACGGTTTCGGGCAAGGAAGCGTAGGCTATTCTCTTCTGAAATATCCTCACCTCTTTTCCTCTGATCCTTTCCTTGAGCCTTTCCTTAAGAAATCTTCTAAGATAAAAGCTCCCTTTATTTCTCGTTAGAACACCTACACGAGACTTAGAGTTACCAAGAGGCACTACCCAGGCAAAAGATCCGGGCGCAATTTGATTACCCAGATGAATTTCGGTTTGAACAAGCCCCTCTACTTCTGTCTCAACCTGAGCTCCGTAGAGAAAATTGGAGACTGCGCCCAGCCCTATACTTTTCTGAAGCTTGTAATCATCCCCTGTAGCTATTACAACAACCTTAGCCCTTGCCCTCTTTGCCGAACCCTCACCGAAGATTTTAACCTCGACAAATTCCTTGCGAACCTCGATCTCTTGAACTCGCCTTCCAAGTTGAACATTTACCCCTTTTTCCTTGGCGCGTTTTATAAGCTCTTTATCAAATATATCCCTGTCCACTACATAGGCTATGGTGTTGGAGGGTGCATAATTTAAGGTGAGAAGGGATGGAGAAAAGAAAAGCACGGACTTTATCTCGGAAAGCACGGCTTTTTGAGGAAGATGAAATTTTTCAAAGGATTCTCTACCTATGATCCCTGTGCAGATGACATTCCTGCCAACTTCTTCATCCTCCTCAAAGAGGCTTACCCGCAATCCTGAATTAGCCAATTTATATGCGGTGTGGGAACCAATAGGTCCTCCCCCTACCACTATGACGTCATCCATTCTTCCCTCTAATGTATGATTAAATATCCTCTACCTTCTTCTTCTCAGTATTATCTCCAGACTCATAAAGAAAATTTTCAAATCCAGTCCTAAGGACCAATTGTTAATGTAAGCTAAATCATATTTTATCTTATTCTGGGCTGAAGTATCATAATCGCCGTATAGTTGGGCAAGTCCTGTGATCCCCGGTTTAACTATAAACCTCCTGAAGTAACCCGGGATCTCGCGTGTAAACTTCTCTACAAATACTGGTCTTTCCGGCCTTGGCCCAATCAAGCTCATCTCCCCCTTTAATACGTTGAAAAGCTGAGGCAACTCATCTAAATGAGTCCTTCGCAGCCAACTTCCCACCCTGGTTACTCTCTCATCGTTTTGTCCTGCTAACACAGGACCTGTTCCTTCCTCCGCATTCTCAAACATAGAGCGGAATTTGTATATCTCATAAATCCTTCCCTTCTCCCCTACTCTTTTTTGTCTGTATAAAGAGGAACCTCTGGATTCCATTCTTATAAGCAAGGGAATTAGCAATAAAATAGGGAGCGAAAAAACAAGAATTAAGAGGGAAAGAAGAACGTCCATTCCCCTCTTTATAACCTTATCCCTTCCCTTGAGAGGCTCGTTTTTCAACTTGATCAGAGGAATATCTCCTATGTGGGCTATTTCTAACTTTCCCATCATCACCTCGTATATCCCTGGTTTTATCCAGATCCCTATTCCCTCCTTTTGACAGCTAAAGATAATATTCAAGGTCTTCTCATGATCTAAACCTGAGTCAGCGATAATTACCTCATCAGCTTTTCTTTCTTTGATGAACTTCCTTATATCCTCCCAACGATAATCCCTGTGCCTGATGTCCTTGCTTACCAAGCCCACGATTTGGTACTTAGAGGAAAGACATTTTTCAGCTTTTTCAATAAGTTCTTTTCCTTCCTTAGGTGTTCCCACTACTAAAATCCTTTTGACAGGCATTATTTTTTGGGAGAAGTAAAAAAGGTAAGAGTGCCAGACGGAGATCAACAAGATGTTAAATACCCAGGAAATGGCAAACACGGATCGAGGAAAGGGGAAATTACGGAGATAAAAACTTAGAGCAATTATAATGATCGAGCCCAAGGTTACAGCAATAAAAACCCTGTAGAAAATATCAAAGGGCGTTATCTCTTCCTCTTTTTCATATAATCCAGCAAAATAAAAGGTCAAAATTCTGATAACGGTGATCCATAAGGCAACGGTAAGATATGCCCGAAGGTTAGTTAAGGGGATCCTGCCGCTGAAACGGACAAAAAAAGCAAGGCTGGTGGCAACATTTACTAAAATTGCATCATATAGCATCGATACGGCTGGTCTGTGTCTATCAGGGGGCACTTCAATTCCTTAATTAAGAATTTTCTTAATACTATAGCTCCATTTCCCCCTTGCGTCAAGAAATACCTAAGGAGTGAGAAAGAAAATCAACCGTTGTCCACTTTAGTCAAATTTACTGTAAACCTCTTTTAAAGAAGAAAGACTTTCTATGTATTCTTGATATAACTGCTCATAAATTTTTTGATCCTGGGTAGGCTCAAATCTCTCCTCGGCAAAATTCACAGCCCTTTGTCCTTCCTCTACGGAGCTAAAAGTCCCCGTTCCCAAAAATCCCATTATCGCCGCCCCTATCGCTGCAGCTTCTTTCTGGCGAAGGGTAATTAAGGGAAGCCCTGTTACCTCTGCCCTTATCTGATTCCATAACCTATTTTTTGCCCCTCCTCCCACTATCCTTATATCCTCGGGGTGAAATCCCGTAACACTTTCCAAAAGCTCTAAAGCTTGTCTTAATTGGAAAGATAAGCCCTCTAATGCGGCTCGATAAACCTGTCCTCTTTGGGTAGCAAGGGTAAGTCCTAAAAGAGTCCCTTTAAGGTTAAATTTTCTCGCCGGGCCTGTCCCAGGGGAGAACTCAGGAATTAACTTTACTTTACTTTCCCCTGGCAAAATTTTCTCCCCTTCGGAGATCATTATCTCATAAATATCCTCTTTATGGAATAAACCCGCATAAAAGTGTTTTCTCACCCATTCCACCACTCCGGAGGCGATCATCAAAATTTGAGGATCCCAGAACCCCGGAAGAGCATCGCTTTCCACAATTAAACCTCCCTCAAATCCCTCTCGAGTGGGCTCGAATTGAGGAAGACGCAACATCAAAATTTCCCAGGTTCCCGAACTCAAAATAGCCTCACGGAAAAAGCATCCTGCTCCGATGGCGGCGAACTGAGTATCATGACCTGCCATCACTACCGGCGTTCCCTGAGGTATTCCCGTCTCCTCAGACGCCTTATAAGTTACCTTTCCTACCACTTCTCCCGGTTCCC
>Ga0190349_1000328_pt1 | contig 15172 bp, 12 predicted proteins | sample 48721378_MG_FD_179798 | JGI IMG/M metagenome (GOLD analysis project Ga0190349, IMG submission 179798) | Hydrothermal vent microbial mat bacterial communities from Southern Trench, Guaymas Basin, Mexico - 4872-13-7-8_MG | ecosystem: Environmental > Aquatic > Marine > Hydrothermal vents >...
GAAGAAGGTCTTAGGGGCAGAGAAACAGATGGCCGTAGAATCTTTAAAAGAACTAGCTATATATTATGCTTGATTATCACGGAAAAAAAGATGGTTCCTTATAACAACTTATGATCATGTTAAAGAAAAATGAATACGAACAAAAATTTGTTTTAAAGGAGATTTAGAGGTGAGTTTATTATACCTTCCATTGCCCGAAATGATTCGGCCTTTAAGGATAACTTATACTGGAGAGGAAGGATCTGGGCACCCATGAATTTTCTGATGTATCTGGGCATAAGAAACTACGATTTGCCCGACGCACAAAAGTATATGGTTGAAAAATCAAAAAGCTTACTTTAAAATCTTGGGGGGAGAAAAGCAGGTTTATGAAAACTAAAATGCTGAAATCGGACAAGGTGACGATGCCAGATGGAGTGATAAATTTTATCATTGGGGTGGCCTGTTGGGATTTATCGATATGTTTGATGAAGGTTATGTACCTTCTCCCCACTTCCCTTTAAAATAATTAGAAAAAGGGGGAATAAATGAGTAAAAAAAATAAGTTTGTAATGAAAAAGTTTTTATTAATTCTGATTGTCGGAATCTTTCAACTTAATGTATATAACCAAAATCCAATTCTTCCGGTGCAGGCGGGAATTACTGACCCCCATATTCATGTTTACGACGGCGTTGCGTATATGACTGCCTGTCACGATAGTTCCATTGACAATAAGTGGTTTAATATAAATTATTGGGTCATGTATTCTTCGACTGATCTTGTAAACTGGAAACTGGAATATACCTTGCATCCTGAGGAAACTTTCATTGGGAAGCCCTATAATCAATGCTGGGCCACAGATTTTGCAAAAAAGGATGGCCGGTTCTACTGGTACTTTTCTCAGCATAATCTTGCCATTGGAGTCATGACGGCTGAATCTCCCGGAGGTCCTTGGAGAGATCCCCTGGGTAAACCCCTATTGAAACAAGGAAATGTTCCCACTGACCCTTATGATCCGGCAGTCGTTGAGTATGACGGAAATTATTATATTGTTTTCGGAGTGTGGAATTATTATATTGCCAGGTTAAATGATGATATGATATCACTTGCAGAAAAACCAAGGAAAATTATTATAAACAATCCGCGTGGCCCTTATAATCTTGACGGTATGAATAGGAAACAGCCAACGGATGACAAACCTTACATTCATATCTATAAAGATAAATTCTATTTATCATGGGGCTGTTTTTACGCCATGTCGGATAATATCTACGGACCATATGATTATAAGGGGGCCATCCTTAATGATTCGAGCTTTGCAGAAGGTTATAAAGAACCTACCTGGCCTAACGGGTTCAGACAGGGACGCCATGGATCATTTTTTGAAATGAATAACCAATGGTATTTCAGTTATGACGATATGAGTCAGACTGGAAACAGGTTTTTTAGATCTGCCTTTATCAGTTACGTTCATTATAAGAAAAACGGGGAAATTGCTCCCATCAGAGTGGATGGAATAGGGGTCGGACAATATGATGCAAATAAAGGAAGCATTGAAGCGGAGGACTATTTTAATGCACCAAAAATGAATATTATTGAAACAAACGATGGAGGATTTGCGGTCGTCAATATAAATAACGATTTTTTTCTTATATATCCGAATATCAATGGACTCTCTCAAAAATCAAAGATTGAATTCAATGTTACTGTTCTTAAAAATGTAACGATTGAGGTTCATCAAGACTCTCCGTATGGTAAAAAACTGGCCTCCTATACTCTTCATAAATGTGCCGGGAAAGACGTTCCTCATCTATACGTTTTTGATTTCCCTGAACAGAAAAAAACAACCAGTCTCTGCTTTGTGTTCAAAGGGAATAAAAATAAAAAAGACCTTTTGATTTTCGATTCTTTTTTATTCAAATAAATAGTTATATTTGTTAATCATCTTAAGAAATTGGGTGAAGATTTGATTTTGTTGAAGTGCAAAATTGAAAAACCATGTGAAAAGATATAATACAGAAAATGTGGTTAAATAAGTAAGCCGTCACAAGATTTATACTAATTTTGTCAACGATTTTATTGTAAGAAATGACCAAAAAGTAGCTGAGTATCTAGTCTAGATTTTCCCTCAACAGGCAGTGTAAAATATTTCGTTTGAAATAGTAAAGGAGTAGTAAAAAAAGTTCTTTTCCTTCCCCCTCATATGGTCTCGCAACAATTCTTCTTGGACTCCGAGGCTCCAGCCGATTATTTTTCATGATTTTCTATTTGACCAGGCAGAAGTCTAGCTGGTTTTTGGCATTTTTTAGCATCTCTGCGGCTTGTGAGGCGTTTCTGCCCGCCAAGTGCGATTTTTGATTCTCCTTGACATCCTTTTTGCCGTTATTTATATTTCCCCACGATGGTTGAATGGGAAAATGAGAACTAAAATGCATACTCAGCCTGGGCAGCAGAAAACCAAATTATTATCTTTTGATTAGTTGATAAAAATATGGCTCTTTATCATGCTTGAAAAAAAATTGGAGAGGAGGAGATGGGAAAGAAGATAAATCGCCGGGAATTTATCAAACAGGCTACGGTAACGGGTCTAGCTTTGCCCCATCTAGTATCTCAAGTCGCTTGCCTCAGAAAGTTTAAAAAACCCAACATAATTTTCATAATGGCCGATGATCATGCTTGCCGAGGGATTAATTGTTATGGTGATAGATTAATGCCCACGCCCAATATTGACCGTTTAGCCGAAGAAGGGAAACGTTTTGACTCATTCTTTACTACTAATTCAATTTGTGCTCCCAGTCGCGCCTCAATTCTGACGGGTCAATATAGTCATCGCCATGGGGTAATTGACAATCGGCTAGAGTTTAAACCTCAACTGCCAATCTTACCCCAGCTCCTTAAGCAGGCAGGCTATCAGACAGCGCTAGTAGGGAAGTGGCACCTCAAATCTAGTCCAGAGGAATTTGATTATCATTTTGTTCTTCCGGGGCAGGGCCATTATTATAATCCCGATTTTATCGAACAAGGCCAGAGAATCCAGGAGCCTGGTTATGTCACTAAAATAATATCTGAAAGAACCATAGCTTGGCTTAAGGCCCGCGATAAACAACAACCTTTTTTCCTCTGCGTGCACCATAAAGCCCCGCATCGCAATTGGATGCCCGATATTGAGTTTCTTGATCTTTTCCGCAACCAGAGCCTTCCGGTGCCCAAAACCTTTTTTGATGACTACCAATCCCGATGTCCGGCCGCCAAACTTCAAGAAATGCGGATTGCTGATCATGCTTATCTAGCCTATGATTTAAAACTTTTTCCTTTGGAAGAGAGACAACTAACCGAGTACGAGCAGATCGGTTGGGATTATTGGATGGACGTTTTTGGCCGGCTGACTGATGAGCAGAAGAAAGCCTGGGAAAAGGCTTACCGGGATGAAAATGAGGAATTTAAAAATAAAAAGTGGACCGAAGAAGAATTGGCCCTATGGAAATACCAGCGCTATATCAAAGATTATTTACGCAGCGTGGCTTCAATTGACCAAAGTATTGGCCAGTTGCTTGATTTTCTCGAGCAGGATGGGTTGGCGAAAAACACGGTCGTTATCTACACTTCCGATCAAGGTTTTTTCCTGGGGGAACATGGTTGGTTTGACAAGCGCTTCATGTATGAGCCGAGTCTTCGAACGCCGCTTATTATCCGCTATCCGGAGGGACTAGAAAAAGGCGTTGATCAGGAACATTTAATTATTAATATTGATCTGGCGCCCACTCTCCTGGAATTGGCTGGGGGAGAGATTCCTTCTTGGATGCAAGGTCGTTCTTTTAAGAAAATTCTTCAGGGGAAGAAAGTTGCCGATTGGCGGCAGTCTTTCTATTATCATTACTATGAATATCCAGCTGTTCATGCGGTGCGGCGTCATTATGGAGTCCGGAGCAAGCGCTATAAACTAATTCATTATTATTATGACTTTGAGTGCTGGGAATTATTTGACCTCGAGCGTGATCCTGATGAATTAAATAATTGTTATGATGATCCTGATTATCAGGAAATAAAGGATAGACTGACTCAAGAAATTTTGAGATGGCGAGCTGAATTAGGCGTTAGGGAAGATGAAATTTAAATTTGAGGTTACGTAGAAAATGGTTGTCATCTGACTGATTCAAAGCCTTCCTCCTGATAAGACAACCGCTCGAGCCCACTCCTGGCATCTGCGACGGAAATTAGCCAGCCGGGACTGATGGGCTGGATCGAAAGCGAGATTCCGGCTCTCGTGGGGATCATTCCTCAAATCGTAAAGCTCTTCGTAGTCGGGATGGTCAAGATAGCGGATGTATTTCCAGCCGTTAGTCCTCAAGCCTTCTGAGCGGGGTATCTGGGGATGATTCCAAAGGTGCTCGCAGAACACCTCGCTTCTCAGGGAATGACTTTGATTTCTGATCAACGCCACCAAGCTGCTTCCTTGCATTTCAGAAGGAACTGGAAGACCGGCGAAATCCAGTAATGTGGGAGCCAGGTCCAGGTTGATAGCTGGCTCAGCAAGGACACGCCCTCTAAGTTTCGAGCTTAGCCTTGGATCATAGATGATAAGGGGAATCCGAATTGATTGTTCGTGCATCAGCCATTTACCTGCAAAGCCTCTTTCTCCCAGAAAATATCCGTTGTCGCTGGTGAGAATGATGACAGTATTTTTCTCAATTCCTTGCTTAGCAAGCTCTTTCATCAACCGCCCGATGACCAGGTCCACTCCACTAATCATGCGGTAGTAGGCTTTGACCATTTTTTGATATTTCTCTGGCATATAAAAGCGCCAGTACCAGCGAACCCGGTTGAGAGAATTTTTCAGGAAATCAGGCAGGGAATTGAAAAACTCAGGCTCAGAATTAGGCGGGGGAGGAATCACTACATCCTGGTACAAATCTTTGCATTCTTCAGGATAGAAGTACTGTTGAGGAGAATCATCCTCGGCATGAGGTGCCCAGAAGCTGATAGAAAGGCAGAAAGGCTGGTTACGGGGTCTCTGGCGCAGAAAGTCAATGGCCATGTCTCCATGGAGTTGAGTCAAATGTCGTTTTTGACCGTTTACTTCTTTAAAAAAAGGATAACTGGTAGAGCGAAACCAGTCAAACATAGCGTCTGTGGAACCCTTTTCAACCTTGATTCCAAATTTGCCTACAAAACCAGTATAATAACCCCCCTGTCGTAAAAGGGCCGGATAACTCTTGTTCATCACGCCCACGGATAGCGGGGGCTTGGTAAAAGTATACCCGTGGGAGCGCTCATACTGGCTCGTGAAAATTGAGGCCCGGCTGGCAGCACAGATCGGAGTGGTGGCAAAGGCCTGCTCAAAACGAACTCCCCTGGAGGCCAGAGTGTCCATGACAGGAGTATGGATGATTGGATTGCCGGCGCATCCCAGCGCATCGTATCGTTGATCATCAGTGACGATGAGAATGACATTCGGGCGAGCAGAACTACGACTTCTCTGGCGGAAGCAGCTAGGAATAGTTAGAGCGGTGGCTGATACCCCGAGGATTTTGACAAAATCGCGTCTTTTCATGGTCGAATGAAATCGCCAAGTTCACACAGAAAATATCATGCTCGATGGCAATTGTCAAAGAACATTCTTGCCGTCAACCTTGTATAATTATTGCCCATAATTCTACATTTTCCCTGCGTTTTCGCCACATCTTTTTTCCACTTTCTTATCTGGTAACTTGATGGAAGGTAATAATCTATTTCCCTCTTGATGAGAAATCCAGAAGGATTCGGGTCTCATCAGGGATTATCTTTAGGTTTGAACCCTTTTCATTTACGAAACGTCCTTGTTTTGCCAATATAACATAATGTGATTTCTTAAAATTGCAGTGTAGATTTTCGGGTTCAATTTTTATAAAAGGCATTTCAGCTTGTGGGTCACTACTCAACTCCAAAAACCAGTTGTTTTTAAGCCCGCCGGTTGTCAAGATAATTAGCGATTTTTCCTTTAACTTGATGATGATTTCTCCCTCAGGTGAATGAGTTGGCCATCGCACTAAAAGCTCGCCCTCAAGGCTATCATCGACAAGCGGAAAGCCGCCCTTGATATCTACTCCATTCCCATCATTAAAACGGAGTCCGGCCACCATTTCTAAGGAGCTCCAGTGGAAACCATCAACAACCGGCAGACCGAACTTGACCAACCTGAACTATCGATTAGAAAAATCTACTTTTACATCTATTGAGGGCAGGAGTCTAACCGGCCCCAGTAGACCAGCTGGAAGAAGTGGCCAATTCGATCTGATGTTAGTCCGACAGAATCTCTTTTCCGGCGGAAGCTTCAAATCGCCACAAAGACGATTAGTCCACATATTCCTGACTTCAATTTTTATATTATTGGAGCCCGGCTTAAGGAATGAAGTAATCTCGGTCTGAAATGGAGGCTTCCATAATATTCCAGCTGATTTCCCGTTAATAAAGACTTCGGCGACTTCATGAACCTCTCCCAAATCCAAATACACTCGTCGACCCGAACTCAGCCACTCCTCAGGTACATTAAGCATTTTAAGATAGAAGCCACGACCAGAATAATACTTTACGCCTTCATTTTCATGATCCGTCCACGAGATAAGTTTTGGGAGTTTTAGGCTAGGCGGAGCTCCCCACTTGGGATCAAACTCCACCGTCCATTCTCCTTCAATTGTCAGCGGCTCGGGCAAGGAATCAACTTTTATCTGTTTCTTATGTCCACGACTAGGGACCAATTCGTAGACACCATTTTGCCAGATTCTGACCCAGGCTGATTTTTTATTGGCTCTTAAGACTCGCAGGGCTGGAAGCCTTGAATCAGAATTTTCTCGCGATTGAATAACCAAATCAATGCTTTGAGGTAAGGTCTGATTGGTGAAGACTACAAACACAGAACCACCTGGTGGCAGATGGAGCCAGACCCTGGTTCCCTCAGGTACCTTCTTATAAGTGAAGTTTGGTTCTATGCTACCATTGACCGGATCCCAGATTTGAGGCGTTTTATCTCTGACTCGGAAGACACACCAGGTGTTTAGCGAAGTTAATGATTTATTTCGAACAAAATAAATATCTGTATCTTCTCTCCGGCGGTGGATGTAATCCAGATCGCCAGCATACTCTTCAGTCTCACTCGAGAAATCAGGTCCAACAGAATTTTGGCAAAGCCATTGCCGAGGAGTTAAACCCCAGATAACTTTGCCTTTCCCATAATTGTTTTGCTTAACTGAACTACCGTTACATGCACCCCACATTCTGTCCGCAAGAGCCCGTAGTTTTACAGCACCCTCTTGATGGTCTCTCATACCGGGAACATCCACTGGCTTGGGGCCGATAATCGTTGCGCCCCCAGCCACCAGTTTTTCTAGCTTGCTAAGCACTTCCAAGGGCATAGTCCTCTCCTTAGGCAGGACAAGAACGCGATAAGACATACCATCAGGGAGAACAATCCGGCCATCTTTAACTGACATCCGGTTAAGGATGACATCGGTATTGACAACGTCATAATCATAACCCTCACCAAGACACTCAAGCAGAGGTTTTTCAGGAACATTGTGAAATAAGGGCCAGAAATTAGGTGCCTGGTCACCATAATAGTAGGCAACATCTGCAACGAATAATCCTTGCTCCAGCAGATAACAACAACGAGCCAGATAATCCATAAAGGGTCTCGCCTTTGGCCACCAGACCACCTGCGGATTCAAATCCACCCCGGCATGATAACTGCGGCCAGGGAAACCTGCCTCTTGAGGTGAGTGGGCATAACCATGGTAAGTTATCCGATTCAGGCCTTCACAGAATGCTCTATCAACTAACTGTTTGAGCACGACAGGAGGGTTCTGCCAGCGCAACCAGGTTGTCCATGATTCAGCATCCACGTATTTTTTGCCATAAATATGGGAAGCAGAAGCTACCTCTTTAACCAGAAAAATATTATGGCGATTCTTAATCCAGAATTCTCCGCGAGGTATGTCCACATTTCCCAATGCTTTTAGAGCATCAACCGGACAGCTATCCCAGATGGGAGGACCTGGCCCTCCAGCTTCACCAACCAGCTGAAGACCATATTCCGCACAAATCTCACAGCCGGTTGTATAATGACTAAAAATAAGAAGGTCACTGACTGTTTTCTTATAGTCATAGACAAATCTAGTGCTGGTTTCCTTGTCTTTAATGGTCCAGCCCATCAACACAGGCAACCACATAATCGGGTAATAACCATGAAATTTATTAAACCACTGAGGAAATTTCGCGGTCCATTGAATACCTTCTTCAAGCTCCATACTATCAACTTCGAGGTATTTAAGAGGACAATCAGGGTTGCTGCCTTTCTTTAAGCCAAGTTTATTTAAGATATATTCAAAGTGAAAACGGGTCGCCTCTGGGTCTAGAAAATCTATGAACAGCCCTCTTGAATTTGGGCTGGCAGCAATCAATTGTTGACCATTATTAGTACAAACAAAGCGCACGATCTGCCAAATACCAGGCGGAACGTCCCAGGAAAGTTTACCATCTTTAAACTTATCACTAAGATTAATAATTTTCGAAATATCGGGAATGAGTTTGTTCTCGACATAAGGCCAGGCAAGCACAGCCACATCAAGATACCACTCTGGCCTTCCGTCTTCGTATTGAGGACAGGTAGGTGGAATTTCAGGAAATTCAAGCTGTTGTCTGATTTTAGCTGGCCCACTTATAACTAAGCTTGAATAGTAGAGATTCTTGCTGGCCATTTCCGGAGGAACCCAAGAACCACCAGCATTCCAACCGCTGGAGGTAATCAAACCCAAATCTAGACCTAACAGGCGAGCTTCTCTCATGGCGTGGTGAATGGCGGCGATGGACTCAGGACCCATGAAGGGAGGGCCAGCAGGAACAAAACCATCAGGGTTTTGCATGGCTTCGGTATCCCACATTTCTAGGCCCGCTAATCCTTTATCTTTGGCTTCTTCAAGATCACGAGTCAAACCATTTAATGTTACTGATCCGTTCAACCAGTTCCAGTAGGCTCTCGGTCGAGCTTCGGGACCAGGATGTTTGAATCCCTCTGCCAGCTCTTGATCGTCAGGTTTAATCCGGCAACCAGTAATGATGAGCAGCATAATCATAAAAAAAATGCTAACCATTCTTCTCATTGTGGCTATTTGATTTCTAAGCTTTCGAATGATAAATGTTTTCCTTTTAAAGAACTATTTCAAAGATTTAAATCTACAAGAAATAACCCAACTCTGTCAAAAAAGGATTAAAGATTCTTCACTTATCCACTTGTCAATTACTTTTTTAAACCGCCACTGACCAGCGATTTTGATAGAGGGTATTCAACCAGAGCGAGCAAGTTTATAGACGATATGCTCATCCATTTGTAAATATTCAGCCACTTGTTTGGCCGTCATAATCTCTTTTTCTTTCTTTTTCTTATATAAAACCTATCCTTTTATTTCTATTAAAACACAGCTTTTTATAAAATTTGTGAAGCGAAATTTTTAAAAAGTAAGAATCTTTTTTTCCGTGATTGAATAAAAGAAAGACTCACCTTAAACCGTGAAAATATCACAGAGAACACAGGAGGTGAGCCATGAAGGAAATAAAAAGGGGTTAACTCTTCACATTTGATATTAGTTTTTTGACAAATGAAATGAAAATGCGGAATTCAGATTTTTATATTTAACATTAATTTTATGTCAAATGTGAAGACCTGACCCGCAAACGCCCAAGATTCGGCTCCTAGGATTCTGATCAACATTATTTATAAAGCCGGCTATCAGTTCCAGCGCCATCTCCAGAAACGCAAATTGTAATATCTTCCCAGCCTGCCTTGACCAAGTCCCCTTCCATAACCATATCTCTGGTAATATCTTCTGTTATACAGTCCATATCCCCTGTTATACCAGCCATATCCATATCCATAAGGCCCCCGGCCGCCTCCTCTTCCCTGAGCCCATCCGTAGCCTCCTCTAAACCGATAGGGACCAAGACCACAGCCAAATCGCCCAAGCCCTGGCCTGAAATAGGCACCATATCTATCGTAACTGTCAAGCACAGCCCTCTGCTCTTCAGTGAGGAGATCTCTTATTTTACTTTCAAGCTCAATTTCTTTCTCAGTGACTTTGTCTTCCATCCCTTCTATTTTCCCAATCAATTTGTCTCTCGCCTCTCTGTCAGGGCTTCTTTGCATCTCCAGTTCATCAAGCTTTACATATAGTTTTCTAAGTTCAAATAGAATAGGATTCAGTTCTTTTTCATATTTGATTTCAAGCTTATTAATGGCTTTAACCTGTTCATCTGTCAGATTCAGTTCATACAGATATTCATCACTCAAAGGATCCCTGGGATATCTCTGGGCAAACATAAGATTAGAGATGAATAAAATGCTTATTAGAACCAATCCTGACACGGTAAGATATTTCCTCATATTTTTTCCTCCTCTCTCATATAAATGCTCTTTTATTGTCTATTATCATACAGACTTCTTTAGTTGTCAAATGACTGTATTGAAGGCTTTATCAAGCAAAGATATAAGGCTATTATGATAGGGCCACTCCCTATTTTGGAACCTAATAGGTCACATGATGTACATCCGCAAACCGTCACTGGCCAAGTTGAAAAAGGATCTGGCTGAATTCATCCGCTCTGCCTCAGGAAAAGAAAAGAAATACATACATGTTTTATGAATAATTCAGATTAGAAGTAATAGCGAATACGCAGTTCCAGCCGGAAATTGTTTCGTTTCTCTCCGAATTCTGTGCCCCTATTCCCCACCAGAAACATGGCCCTGGCCCTAAGTTCAAGGTCTGTGACCGGAGCATAGAGCAGTTCCGGAACAAGAGAAAAACTGCCGTCTCCCAGGTTGCAGATACTGGTAAGAGAAGGATTGAAATAGACGATATTAAAAGGTTCTTTTTGAAGGATACGAATATAGAGATAATTTATTGCTGGAGAAAAGGTGCGAAATCCTGTAAAAGACGATGCCAGATCGAGTTCATCCTCAATTCCTGACATCAGATACATATCATAACCGCTGTCGATCAACCTATAGTAATCTTCCATCTCCTTCTGTGTGTATCCTCTCCCGTTGCGGTAATATTCCAGAAAAAAAGTGGTGTTGCTTCTCGTGAGATACCGGATACCCAGGAGATAACTGCAGCCGTCTCTCTTTTTTTGATCTAAGGCGTTCTCACCATCAACAACTCTTTTGGAATATTCTGTCCAATAGGCCCCTTCGCCGTGTATCTCAATATTTGAGGTGATATTGCGTGAAAAATCAATCCCGTACCGCGAAGAAATTCCCGATCCGGCCAGAAACATCAGGTCAATATCTGTGTCAAACAGCAGAGAATACACCTTTCCCCCGTAATTCAGAGTGTTGTGCCGGCCTAGCTGGCTGTTCACATCCTTAAAAACCGGGATCAGAATCCCTGTCAAGGTCAACGTGCGGAGCTTACCTGAAAAACTCTTGATATAATCAGCAGAGATCACTGTGAATCCTTCCAGGGCGAGGTCCGGGTCAAAAGGATTTTTAGGATTATCAATAAACGCAACCGGATTCCAGGCATACCCTTTGCCCCACTTCAGGCGTTTTTTCCCAATATCTATGTGAAAGTGCAGTGAAGGTTTGAGTGAAAGATAGCCTTCATAAAGGTCGAAATCCTGGGACCAATCCGAATGAGAATGGCTCAGGTCCGCATTAAGACGTATCTGGGCTTTGGCGATCCCTCTTTCATAGCTCAAATCCAGCAGGGCTTTGAAATTGTATTCCATAGCCTTCTTTTTTTGTTCGCTGTCATAATAATTCAGGAAATAAAATCGAGATTCGCGGTCAAGAAGAGAAAAAATAGGTCTTGTCTCCAGGTACCCCCCGAACTGAAAGGCGTTTTTTTCTATCTCTGAAAGGTCAAAAGAATAATCTTCCTGGGCATTAGCCGACCATATAAAAATAGAACCTATCAGAAGAAAGCATGTTAGGTATTTCACTTGCGCAAAGTTTCCATATTGGGCATAAAGGTCAATGTAAAGACCTCATCTTTCAATTCCCTTCGTGCGATGCTCGCAAACATCATGACCGATTTATACCCTTTATGAAGAGGGCTGTCCGTCTCCACCACTGAAGGCCGGACAATACCTCCTCCGAAATCCTTGACCTTCTTGAAATGAATAGTCTTTATAAGCATAAAAGCTTCAGTCATGCACTCGATTTTTTTAGGAAGAATCCGGTCCTTATCCACCCATATCCTCAGGTGGTCATAAGCCACCGAATTCGTCTTGGCCTTTGTATGAAGCAGCCATTCTGTTTCCAGGTCTTCTGTTTTTTCAACAAAGTACTCTTCAGCATAATCCAACCGGAGAATATCAGCATTATTGAACACTCCTCCCACTACAGACTGCATACTAGTGATTCTTATGGGTTTCCCTACATTAGGGATATACAGCCACATGTTCTCATCCAACCGCAAGGTACTGCGACCCTTTTCACTATCCGGGGACAGAAAGAGCGCTGCCACCTTATCCGCCCCCTTTTTCACAGTAAACAGGACAAATTCCTTTCTGCGGCCGTTTGGTTCGATATTGATCAGCTTCCTGTAAGACTCAAAGGATTCAGGACTTAAATTCCTATCCAGCTTTTTTAAAATGTCATTCCCGTCCTGTGCTGAGAGAGGCACAACCATGAGAAGCGCTAAACAAATTCCAAAAATTCGATACATCTCCCGCCTCCTAGATCTCATGTTACACATGCCTTAAAGCATTGACAGGCTCCATTCTGGAAGCTTTATAAGCAGGCTGTAGAGCTGCCAGTATGGAAACCAGAATAACAATACCTGATATGAGAAAAATCTGTTCGTGTTCAATGCGGGGAGAAAGCACCAACCCTATCTGCCGACCAAAATTAAACGATATCTCCACAGCATTGATGACATAAGTCACTGCACAGGTGAACACAATCCCCACCAGAGTGCCTGTCAATCCCAAGAAAAATCCCTCTATGAGAAAAAGAAAAAGTATCTTGCCTGGTTTGGTACCTATAGCAGCCATGGTTCCGATTTCTCTTATCCTTTCATAAACCGCCATAATCATTACATTCATAACGCTGATCAAAACAATAGCAATCAACATAAGCCTTATGAAGAATGTCATGACCTCTATCATCCGGGACACGTTATAAAAAGGAGACAGGTCCTTCCACGTCCGTACATCAAAGACTGGTTTTCCTGCTTTATTGAGCTGGTCGGAAAGAGCTGCGTCCAGGGCGGCGCTCACACTATGCAACTTATCAAAATCATCCATCCTAATGGCGACTTCGCTGACCTCCATCTGATCCATACGGAGCATCTCCATGGCATCTTCAATATGCATATATCCGTCTCTTCCTCCGGGACCTGTCACGCTTTCAATAACAGCACCTACCCGGAACTGCTTTCCATTGACCGAGCCATCCCGATTAGTGGCAATAACCACTATTGTATCTCCGACCTTGACCTCCATGCCTTTGGCTAGAAGTTCCGGGATGAACATCTCTCCTTTTTTGATGACTTTTTCCCCCTGCTTAACCCTCCCCGGAAGAAGCGGGACTACAGCCTCCTCCTCATCAGGATAAACCCCATTGACTCTGATATTCGTGGTTTCCATAAAATTACTGAACATTCCCGCAAACTTAATCCTGGGAGAATAAGCCTTGATCCCGGATATAGAATTTATGGCCTTTTCCAATTTTTCCATATCTTTCTGAGTGAGGTTCAAAGTCAGGGGAAGGCTTTCAATCGAGGCCATATAGCCCTGCTTATGAATTTGAATATGGCCGAGCATGGAATCTGTTATCTGGCTGATCATGAGATTCTTGAAAGCATTGGAAGAAGACACAAAAACAAGGACAAATGTCACTCCCACGGCAATAAGAGAAGAAGTCAGAAGAGTCCGCCTCTTATATCTCAGTAGGTTTCTCAGCGCTATCTTCACCAGCTTAAACATTACCGCCTCCTTTTCCTGAGGCTTTTCCGGTGATCATACCGTCAGTGAGCGTATAGATGGTCTCCGCTTCACCTACAATCTTTCTGTCATGGGTGGAAAAAATAAAAGTCACTCCTAACTCATCTTTCATTTTGTGCATGGTATCTATAATTCTAAATGCGGTCTTGCTGTCCAGGTTAGCGGTCGGTTCATCTGCCAAAACCAGTCTGGGATTGGTGACCAGAGCCCGGGCAATCGCCACTCTCTGTTTCTGGCCTCCTGATATCTGATCCGGATACTTGTCCTTCAGATCCAGCATGCCGAGCGTATCCAGAAGTGTTAAAATCCTTTCTTTTCTTTCTGCCGCTGATACACTTTGAACCACCAATAACGGGTATTCCACGTTTTCATACACCGTTAACACCGACATCAAGTTAAAATCCTGAAAAATAAATCCCAGGTTTTTGCCCCTGAATTCTGCTGCCTCTTTCCTGGAAAGGCTCAAAGTATCTGTTCCGGCTACTTTGAGGATCCCTGATGTGGGTTTATCCATACATCCAATGAGATTCAGAAGCGTTGTCTTCCCGCTTCCCGAAGGCCCTACAAATGAGACAAAAGATGACGGCTCCACGGAAAAACTCACAGATTTCAAAGCTTCGACACGCTGTTCGCCAATAGCATAGACTTTTGTCAAATCCTGAGCAAAAATCAAACCCATATTTGTTCTCCTTTCCAGTATCAAATCCTACAGGAGATTATTTTACTCTATTCTTCAATCAATGAGAATTCTTCATCCTAAAAATATATACAGCTTATGAGCTTTGTATAGCAAATCATATCCAAAAAACAGGAGCAGGACCGGCTTTTCTCTCCATTGGATGAAACTGGAGTTCCCCCAGAAATTAAGCCAAAAAAGGGCTAAATTATTATATTTCTAATAATTACACATTTTCATAAGTGGAAATACAAAAAATGCGGGAGCTTTTTTACTTTTTGGTTAAAATGGGGCCTCTTAATGCCAAGCTTGAGAGCTTGCATAAAGAACTTCGTCTTGAGGAGGCCCCACATGAATTATGCCAGAATTGCTTCAAAATTGCGAGAGAAAATTATTAAATTTTCGGGGGAACTTTCTATATTATGGCCATTGACCTCTTTTCCTAAAATTGATATAAATCTGAGAATAATTATCAAAAAAACAAAAACGAGGTTAATATGGAGTACAGGCTTTTAGGTCAAACAGGTATTAAAGTTTCCGAG
>Ga0190349_1000330_pt1 | contig 15153 bp, 14 predicted proteins | sample 48721378_MG_FD_179798 | JGI IMG/M metagenome (GOLD analysis project Ga0190349, IMG submission 179798) | Hydrothermal vent microbial mat bacterial communities from Southern Trench, Guaymas Basin, Mexico - 4872-13-7-8_MG | ecosystem: Environmental > Aquatic > Marine > Hydrothermal vents >...
CTTTTTATACTCACCTTTTTTATAGTATGCATACCCCAGGTTATTATAAGCAAAATGGGGTGTGGCATAAATGGGATTTGCAAGGGCCTTTTTAAAGCATGTTATAGCAAGGTCGAACTTAGAAAGAATTAAATATGTATTGCCAAGGTCATTATAGGCCTCAGAAAAATTTTGTCTTAGCTCTATTGCCTTTTTAAAATGTGTAATAGATTTGCTGTGCAAATTTATAAATCTGTAGCCAAGGGCCAGATTGTATTGTATTTCTGGATTTTCAGGGTCAAGCTCCTCTGCCTTTAGGAGTTCATTAAGACCGGCTGTAAAATTTCCCTGTGCTAAAAAAGATTTTCCCAGATCTTGCTTTGCCAGGGATTGCCTCTTTGTAAGGGCTTTATCCTCGGCGCAGCCAGTCAAGATAACAGCAAAAGAGATAAAAATTAACGCAATACTTGCGTTTCTAAATGATTGCCACATAGTTTAAATCACCTTATTTAAGGGATATTCAATTATACCTTTTGCTCCCTGTCTTATTAATTTAGGGATAAGATCCCTCACCTTTTCCTTATGAATCATTACCTCAACCGATAACCAATTAGATTGAAATAGATTTGCCATAGTTGGAGATGTAATACTCGGAAGCAATGAGATAATACCATCCAATCGTTCCTGTGGGATATTCATCTTTAGGCCTACCATATTTTCAGCCCTTAATGCCCCTTTGAGGAGTAATGCAATATTCTCTATTTTGGTCCTCTTCCATGGATCCTCCCAGGATTTTTTGTTTGCAATGAGTATGGTGTTTGATTGCATCAGTTCGTGGATAATCTTTAATCCATGGGCTTTGATAGTGCTACCGGTCTCGGTAACCTCTACAATAGCATCTGCCAGACCTGCTGCAACCTTGGCCTCTGTTGTTCCCCATGAGAATTCAATCTTAACATTGATCCCTCTTTGGGCGAAGTATTTTCTGGTAAAGTTAACCAGTTCTGTTGCTATCACTTTACCATTAAGGTCAGACAATTCTTTGATAACGGAGTCAGCAGACACTGCTAAAACCCATCTGGCAGGACTTTGGCTCAACTTGGAATAGATTAAATCAGCAACAATAATAACATCTGATTCATTTTCTTCTTTCCAATCTCTGCCAGTAAGGCCTACATCTATAGTTCCGCTTTCTACATAGACTGGCATCTCCTGAGCCCTCAGGATTGAGCATGCAAGAGCCTTATCATTTATTTCAGGAAAGTAATTCCGATCGGTGATAGAGATATTCCATCCTGATTTTTGAAATAATTTGATTGTGGCATCCTGCAGGCTTCCCTTTGGTATTCCAAGCTTAAGCACGTTCATTTTTATATACCTTTTCTGGATCAAATATTTTTTTTCCTATGACGGTTTCTTCTCCGTTATTGTCAACTTTGTTATGGAAGCAGCTCTCATATCCAAGATGGCAGGCGGCTCCCCCCCTCTGCTCTACCTTAAGGAGTATGCTATCATAATCACAGTCCACAATAATTTCTTTCACTATCTGGATATTTCCCGAGGTTTCCCCCTTATGCCAGATTTCTTCACGGGTGCGACTCCAGTAATGGGCCTCGCCAGTCTGAAGGGTGAGGCTCCATGCATGGCTATTCATATAGGCCAGCATTAAAACCTTTCCAGATTGAAAATCCTGCGCAATGGCTGGCAAAAGTCCATCACCTTTTTTAAAATCTAATTTGACCATATTGTCTCTTTTTATTTCTAACTAATTAATCGTATCTTGAAGTTTAATCTAAATGTTTCGTTTTTTTTATATACACAAGATCTTGTATATTGTCTATACTACATTTTTAATAATGTCATTAGTTAGTTAATTCTTTATGAAAATGATAGTTGGACAAGGGAGGCGCAGTTCGTGGATTCATCAATTACCTCAAGGAATATGAAAAAAATGAGTCAACCGTAAACCCCACCTGTCCCGATACAATTGTAGCGGGCAGGCGTGAAACGTGAACCTGACAAAAAATCTATGACAAGGAGGGGTATCTATATGATTTGACCTTTGCTGAAATGTTTTTCAACAGCTATCTCAGCCAGGTCACTTAACTGGCCTTCCTGCAATCCTTTGAAGATTGGAATAGCAGAAATTATGCTCGCTTTTCTATCCATATTAAATATTCCCTAACATTTCTTCCAGTTTTACCCTTTTTATCTCGATGTCTTTGTTCGTTCTTTTAATATTCATTGGTTTCATAATATCGTATGTTCCATCCTCAAAAAACACGGGCACCTGTAAGAGGTAATCAATATTCTCAGGACATCCGGCAGCAAAGAAATGGCCAGGTCTTCTACCCTGTTTAACTTTATCTCTTATCTTATCCAATGTCTCTGTTGAAATAACCAGACCATGTTGGCCTGTAAAACTCTTCACCAGATCTCCGGGTTCAAATAATGTCTTTTTTTCCATAGTCATTCTCCATAGTTACTTGGTTAAGTGGTCGAATAGTTGATTTGTAAATGATGAACTACTCAAACATATAACGGATCAGTTTTTCAACCATTTTCTTTAGTGGATCTAATTCAGCTTCATCAATATTATATTTAGGGCGGTCATGGAGGACCATAGTCACGAGGTTATTTCTCCGCAGATGAAACCCATAAACATCTCCTAAATCTATATCAGTCAGGATGTCTCCATTGATAACGATAAAAGGATCGTTGCCCCAAAAATCATGGGTGTTTTTAATTCCGCCCCCTGTTCCTAAAATCTCTTTCTCGATCCTGATGTCTACCTTTACGCCAAAGTGGTTACCTCCTTTAAGGTCATCGCGTATCATCTGGTAGTGGTGATGGGCGTTGATTATTATTTTTTCTACCTTATGTGCTGTCAGAAATTGTATAATCCTATCTATCACGGGCGTATTAACAACTGGCGCCAAAACCTTAGGGTAAACGTTGTTCAAAGGTTGCAATCTCTCTCCCATACCAGCAGCCGGGATCATCGCTTTCATAATGTTGCCTTTTTGATTGCATTTATCTTTCAGTAATTATACATCCATAGTAGTGTTTGTTGGGTTTTAAGATAAGAAAATCAATAAACTCAAAAATTCATAGTTATGAATCCCACACTTGATCTTTCAGAGATTACCCAAAAGATTGGCCGTTTATTTATAGGGGGTATTCCCGGACCTGAATTGGACACAAATACTATCCGGCTAATAAAAAATTACCATCTTGGCGGCATTATTTTATTTACCAGAAATATAGAGGATCCGCTTCAATTAGCCCACCTGTGCATGGATATACAGAAGGTAGCAATGGAGAATAGCGGCTATCCACTTTTTCTGGCAATTGATCAGGAGGGCGGGAGGGTAGCCAGATTAAAACAACCTTTTAGTCAGTTCCCGGGTAATGCAGGTATAGGGGAAAGTACTAACCCAGAAGAAAGCGCCCTTCAATTTGCCATTACAACTGCCAGGGAAATGTCTCTGGTTGGGCTTAATATGAATATGGCCCCTGTTCTGGATGTAGCTCAGGTACATATGGACTCTCATCTTGTAGGACGGAGCTTCTCTCAGGATCCTTTTGCCGTAACTAAGTTGGGAAAAATAGTGATCAATGCCCTGCAGCAAGGCGGTATAATGGCTGTTGCCAAACACTTTCCCGGTTTGGGGAAATCAGATCTCGATCCACACCTACACCTTCCCACTATTCATGCTACTTTTGAAGAGATGCAATCTGTCCATCTTGCTCCTTTTCAAGGCGCCATAGAGGCAAATGTCGCTTGCATAATGAGCTCTCATGCTGTTTATCCAGCCCTTGAACCAGGCATACCAGCAACTCTTTCAGAAAAGATTATTACAGATCTTTTAAGAAAAAAAATGCATTTTTCTGGATTAATTATATCTGATGATCTGGAGATGGGAGCAATAGTGAAAGAAAGAGGCCTCCCTGAAGGAGCAGCAGATGCCTTTGAGGCAGGTATTGATCTATTACTTATTTGTAAAAGCCAATCCATCCTCCTTGACAGCATAGAGCTTATCAGAGATAAAATCCTTAAGGGAGATATTCTCTATGAAAGATTAGAGAAGTCTTTAGAGAGGATTAACAAATACAAAAAACGTTTTCTGTATCCTCGAAAGAGGATATCTTTAAAGGCTGTAAGGGAGTATTTTGGAAACCAACTTTGTTTTTGACAAAAGTAAAGAAAAAAGAACCCAAGACATCCATCTCTCAGGCTGAAAAAGTTTAAAGGTGCAGATACCATCGAAATATGGGTAAGTAAAGGTTAAGGATTGAAGTGGCACGTTACTCTTAAAAATTATTCCTGCTTGATGTCTAACAATCAATCTGATAATTTAAACATATTAAAGGCATTCAAGGGCGCTAATTTTATCGACAAGTTTGCCCTAATTTTATCCATCTGGTTCGGTGCAGGCCTTTTTCCTGGCATGCCAGGCACTTTTGGCACAGCCGGGGCAATACCTTTATATTTATTAGTAGATTTTTTACAGACCAGATACCAAGCGTTATTTTTACTGTTAATAATCATAGGGGCAATCTGGTCATCCCATAGAAGTCAATGTATCCTGGGCACGGTTGATCCAGGCGAAATCGTAATTGATGAGGTAGCCGGATTCTTATTGACCATTATTTTTATCCCTTTTACCTTGATAAACCTGATAGCAGCGTTTTTTCTTTTTAGGTTTTTTGATATTCTAAAACCACCTCCGATAAAGAAAATAGAAAAAAAGGTAAAGGGAGGACTTGGAGTAGTTCTCGACGATCTCGTAGCCGGTTTATATGCATATCTATCTTTGCGGTTTCTCCTGTATATGCTCGAATGGTGGGATTGAGGAATTGAGGCCCCAGTTAAATACGCTTCGCTGTCCTTCGGAATTTAACGGGGTAAAAATTGAGGAATTAGTCACTGAGCATTAAAAAGATTATGCAAACAGAGATTATAATCATAGGCAATGAATTGATCTCAGGGAAGACAAGAGATCTTAACGGCTGGTATGCATCAGGTTGCCTTTTATCCCACGGTCTTGAAGCAAGCGAAATCAGAACCGTTGGTGACAACTATGATACACTTTCTTCTGTGTTGAAATCGGCGGTAAAAAGGTCTCATTTTATCATTGTTACTGGTGGTTTAGGCCCAACCGAGGATGATCTTACCGCCGAGATAGCATCCAGGGCCTTAGATATGCCTCTTATCCTTGATCAGGCCGTTCTTGATCACATAAAGAATACTACAAAAAAATTAGCCTTAAACTGGTCTGCTTCATTAGAAAAATTAGCCTGGCTTCCAAAAGGGGCTAAAATGTTAGACCCGCAAGGGGAGATGTGTGGTTTTTCATTATCTAAGGGGGATAGTCTCTTATACTTCCTACCAGGTGTGCCTGAGCAGATGAGGGAGTTGATGAATAGGTGCGTTATTCCGGATATTCTGCGAAGGTACAAACCAGCCGCTGTCCCACGGCATAGAATACTGAAAGTCTATGGGTTAAGTGAATCCCGTATTTCAGATGTCTTCAAAGGTCTCACTGCTGAACTGAAAAAGGTAATGTTCGGATTTTATCCCTCCTTCCCTGAAAACCACATCACCATTACAGTCCGGGGGAAAGATGATACAGAGATTGAAAGGGAATTGGATAGAGCAGAGAAAAAGATTAGACATCTTTTAGGGCCGTATATATTTGCATCCGGTGATGAAATCATGGAGTCTGTAGTTGGAGAGGCGCTAAAGGAGCGGAAGATGACGATTTCTGTGGCGGAATCATGCACGGGCGGTCTTATTGGTCACAGGCTAACATCTGTATCAGGAAGCTCTCTTTATTTTGAAAGGGGTCTGATTGTTTACAGTAACTTATCTAAGGTTGAGATGCTCGGGGTAATGGAAAACACCATAGATTCATACGGGGCTGTCAGCGATCAGGTGGTACGGGAAATGGCGGTAGGTGTCAAGAAAATTGCAAAAACTGATATGGGGCTTGCTGTTACAGGAATTGCCGGCCCGCTCGGAGGATCAGAGGATAAACCAGTTGGTACGGTTTTTATTGGTCTGGCGGTAGATGGCGAAATATATTCTGGGAAATACTGTTTTTCAGGAGACAGAGATAAGGTAAAACATAATACTTCAGAGATGGCCCTTGACTGGGTAAGGAGATATCTCAATGGGTATCCGTTCATTCCTGGCATTTGAACTTCCAGTTGAGATCAGAGAACAAATCAGGATTATTTCCGAAGAATTAAAAAAAATAGCCCTGCCAGTGAGATGGGTTAAGCCGAATAACATTCACCTTACTATACTATTTCTTGGCTCTGTTGATGAAGATATAATAGGTGATATAGAAGAAAAGGTGAACGTGGCGGTAAGGGGGTTTTCTGCATTCAGGATCAGGCTCAATGCTGTTGGGGCATTCCCACATTGGCGAAGGCCGCGGGTTATCTGGATTGGCCTTAATGGAGATATAGCCGGATTGTCAGATCTCAGGAATGAGTTACAGGAAGAACTAAAGCTATTAGGTTTCAAGCCGGAAAAAAGGCCATTTAGAGCGCATCTCACGCTTGGCCGCTTTAAAGGTCCAATAGATCGGGATGAGAATATGAAATGGATTATTGATAGATACCATGATATTACTGGTGACCTGTTTCAGCTGAATGAGCTTATTCTTTATAAAAGTGTTCTCAGGCCCGACGGGCCGGTGTATACAAAAATGTCTACATGGCCACTGAGGGCCGCAGATTAAATACAAAGAAATCGCTGATATTATTCTTATAGATAATATCAGTGATAATCAGCGTAGATCTGTGGCAAAATATTTACTAAAGCATTATAAAATTAGGGAATACCTTCGATAAAAGAGAGGTGTTATTATGGCAATTGATGAAGAAAAGAAAAAATCTGTGGATTTGGCTATTACACAGATTGAAAAGCAGCACGGAAAGGGCTCTATTATGAAATTGGGGCAGGGTGGGGCGGTTATCGATATACCTGTCATCTCTACAGGCTCGCTTGCCCTGGACGCAGCCCTTGGTATGGGCGGTGTGCCCAGGGGGAGAGTAGTGGAAATATTTGGACCAGAGAGCTCAGGAAAAACCACTCTCGCCCTTCATATTGTTGCAGAGGCACAGGCCAAGGATGGGATGGCCGCCTTTATAGATGCAGAACATGCCCTTGATCTGGCATATGCCAGAAGACTGGGGGTCAATGTTGATGATCTTCTTGTCTCCCAACCGGACAATGGGGAGCAGGCGCTCGATATCGCTGAAATTTTGGTAAGAAGCGGTGCCATGGATGTCCTGGTAGTCGACTCTGTTGCAGCCCTTGTCCCAAGGGCAGAGATAGAAGGGGAAATGGGCGATCAGCAGGTTGGCTTACAGGCAAGATTGATGTCAAAGGCGCTTCGAAAATTGGCGGCAACTATCAATAGATCAATGACATGTGTCATTTTTATAAACCAGATCAGGATGAAGATTGGGGTAATGTTTGGTAGCCCAGAGACCACTACCGGCGGGAATGCGCTCAAGTTTTATGCAACGCAACGCCTTGATATTCGAAGGATTGCCTCCATACAAGATGGAGATAAAAAGATAGGAAGCAGAACAAGGGTTAAGGTAGTAAAAAATAAGATTGCCCCTCCTTTTAGAATGGCCGAGTTTGATATTATTTACGGGAGCGGGATATCAAAGGAGGGAGACATATTAGACCTGGGTGTTGAATTAGATATAGTTGAGAAGAGTGGCGCCTGGTTCTCATTTAATGAAGAAAGGATGGGGCAGGGAAGGGAGAATGTTCGAAGATTTTTAGCCGAACATCCTGATGTAATGAAAAATATTTCTGACAGGGTAAAGGAAAAGCTTGGCCTGGGTGAAAAGAAAAATATTTCTGAAGAAGAAGCTCACTAAATGCGGTTTCTTGGGTTTGTTGTGTTAAAACCTTATGAAATCTATAAACACAATGAACACAATGAACAGTGTAAACACAATGAACATTAGATTGGCCTATGGATAGCAGAAAAATCAGAGAAAAATTTTTACATTATTTTAAAGATCATGGCCATGAGATAGTAAAAAGCGCATCCTTGGTTCCACAGGATGATCCAACACTGCTTTTTATTAATGCTGGCATGGCCCCATTTAAAAATCTATTCCTCGGTCTTGAAAAAAGGTCATATACAAGGGCAACGAGCTCTCAGAAATGTGTCAGGGCTGGAGGAAAACACAATGACCTCAACGAGGTAGGCTATACTAACAGGCACCATACCTTTTTTGAAATGTTGGGGAATTTCTCCTTTGGCGACTATTTCAAAGAAGGGGCAATCGATATGGCGTGGGAACTCCTGACTGCTGGGTATGGTATACCAGAAAAGAAATTGTGGGTATCTGTCTATACAGATGATGATGAGGCATATAAAATCTGGAATGAAAATATAGGTGTGCCTCATGAAAAGATACTGCGGTTAGGCGGCGAGGACAATTTCTGGTCCATGGGAAACACTGGCCCATGTGGACCATGCTCGGAGATTTATATTGATCAGGGGGCTGAGGTTGGTTGTGGTAAGCCCACCTGTAAACCAGGCTGTGGCTGTGATAGGTACCTCGAGATATGGAATCTGGTCTTTACACAGTATAATAGAGAGCCTGATGGCGCGCTTACCCCACTTCCCAGGCCAAACATAGATACAGGTATGGGCCTGGAGAGATTGGCTGCGGTTTTGCAAGGTGTATATTCAAATTATGACTCCGATCTCTTTGTTGATATTGTACAACTTACAGAGGAATTGGCAGAATTACGATATGGCCAGGACAGTAAAAGGGATATCTCCTTCAAGGTAATTGCAGATCACAGTCGGACTGCCGCATTCCTTATAGCCGACGGGATCATGCCTTCAAATGAGGGCAGGGGGTATGTGCTGAGAAGGATAATCAGGCGGGCAATACGATACGGTCAGGTTCTCGGCCTAAAGGGCCCATTTCTACATCGTCTCACAGATAAGGTTGTTGATTTAATGAACCCCGATTATCCGGAGTTAGGACAATCTAAAAGATTTATTGAAGAAGTTGTGATCAATGAGGAGCAACGATTTGCCGACACCCTTTTCCATGGCCTTTCTCTTTTAAAGGAAGAGATGGATCAGTTGCGTTCAAAGGAGAGTCATATTATTCCTGGCAGTTTGATTTTCAGGCTTTATGACACCTTTGGTTTCCCTCCGGATCTGGTAGAGGATATAGCCCGGGACGATGATTTCAGCATAGACCTTGAAGGCTTTGATAAGGCCATGGCGGAGCAGCGGGCAACATCTCAGAGAAGCTGGAAGGGCAGTGGTCAGGAGGTGATACCAGAGGTCTATAGAATGCTTGACTCAAGGGGGTTGGACTGTCGGTTCTTAGGCTATGAAACATTAAGGGCAGAAGGAAAGGTTATATCTATCCTAAAAGATGGTGACCTCGTTGATTCAGCATGTGAGGGCGAGCAGGTAGAGATTATCCTTGATCAGAGCCCATTTTATAGCGAATCTGGTGGTCAGGTTGGAGATACCGGATGGATGCGTAATGATACGCTGAGTATCAAGATTGTTGATACTATCAAGTATCCTGCAAACCTGATTATTCATAAAGGGGAAATTATTGAAGGTGTGATATCGGTGGGTAATACGGTTGAGGAGATGGTGGATGAAAAGCGGAGAAAAAATATTGCGCAAAATCATACAGCGACCCATCTCCTTCAGGCGGCATTGAGGGAAATCCTTGGGGAACATGTGAAACAGGCAGGTTCTCATGTGGGTCCTGAAAGAATGAGGTTTGATTTTACCCATTTCGCCCAGATACCAACTGAGAGATTACAAGAGATCGAGATGTTGGTGAACCTCAATATACAAAAGAATTTGCCTGTAACAACCAAAATAATGCCACGAGATGAGGCCTTTAAACAAAACGCTATTGCCCTCTTTGAAGAACGGTATGGCGATAATGTAAGGGTTATTACAATTGGTGATGGTCTTAGCAGGGAGCTCTGTGGCGGTACTCACGTTACTGCAACAGGAGATATAGGTGTTTTTTTGCTCGCAAGCGAAGGGGCAGTTGCATCTGGTATCAGGAGGATTGAGGCCTTTACTGGAGAATCGGCTATTCAAGAGATACAAAAAGAGATGAATAATCTTAAAACTATATCTGGCCTTCTTAAAACTGTTCCTGACAATATTGTCACAAGGGTTGAACATTTTATATGGGAACAGAAAGAAAAGGATCGCGAGATAGAATTGCTCAAGTCCAAACTTTTAAGGAAACAATCAGAGGATTTAATTAATACCGCCAGGAAGATAAACGGCGTCAATGTTATAAGCCAGGAGGTGGCAACAAATGACCCAAAAGATCTGAGGGAGTTTGGGGACCATCTAAAGGATAAGCTTAAATCTGGAATAATTGTGCTTGGCGCCAGGGGCAACGGTAAGGTCTTTTTACTATGCAGGATAACACCTGATCTGACAAATAAATTTAACGCTGGAGAGATCATAAAAAATCTGTCTATTTTTGTTGGCGGAAAGGGTGGTGGCAGAAGTGATATGGCACAAGGGGGCGGAACAAAGGTATCCGCACTTAAAAATGCACTATCTAAGGCATTCGATATGGTTTCTGAGCGCTCTGCTTGTTAATTTGTTTTTTGGGCGCTCAACAAACACAAAAAACAATATAACACCAACAACGCTATGCCTGTTCATATTATCAACGGTGGTTATGCCAATACCTACTTGATAGAGGATGGGGATTCCTTTGTTGCCGTGGATGTTGGCACCTCCAGAGCCGCCAAAAAAACATATCAATACCTTTCAGCCTATGGCGGATCAATAAATACCTCTTCTTTGCGAATGGTGACTGCCACCCATTTTCATATAGATCATGTAGGTGGCATATCCAGGCTTGTTAAGCTTTTTCCTAAAATGAGGGTCTGTTTCTCTAAAATGGTTGGAGATTACCTCAATGGAAGGAATAAGATCTGTCTATTTTCTCCATCCGCATGGCTCAAAGGCCTCTTGCCAGTAATTAAAGCCGAAGATAATCACCTTAGTAATACCCTTGCCGCCTTATTTAGTGGCAAGGGAGCGATTCCTTTGCCCTTCTTAAGGTCAAGGTTCCTCCCTTCCGATTACAGCGCCGAATGCATACTGGATGAAGACCAGCCAATACCGTATTTGCCACACTGGGTGATGCTAAAAACCCCTGGACATACTGACGACAGTATTTGTTTTTACAGTAGTGATGAGAAAACTATCATCTCTGGTGACACAATTCTTAATATGAAAGGCACGGGCGAGCTCAATAATTTCTGCTGCAACCCAAATGCAATCAGGGAATCTTTTAAAAAACTATTACCTCTCAATGTAGAAAACATCTATCCGGGTCATGGTAAACCTCTTTTTAACCTTGATGGCCTGGGAAATGTCAGTCAATAAAAAAGGAAACGCCATTTGCTTGAGCATACCTTTTTCCATATCCCTGGCATCGGACCAAAAACAGAGCGGCATCTCTGGCGGAATGGACGGATATGAGGCTGTTTTGATGTGGAACGTCTACCAGTCGGGAGATGAGAGGGCACTGGAACGTCTAATCCAATATAACAGCGCAGATATTGTTCACCTTAAGCCCTTGATGGAGAGAGGATATGAGGAAATGAAGACACAAATGTTATCTTTTAATGAATAATGGGATGAAGAAAGGGGTGTTTAGAAGAAAATACCAGAGCTTATATAGGAAATTCACGATTCAAACCCTGACCATAATCACCCTTACTATCTATCATAAATAGGACTAAATGAATTTAATGTTGCATATAGTAGCACTATTTGTTATATTGCTTGCCCATGAAACAACGAAGATTTTGGTTGGGTAAAATTGAAGAACTTTGGCAGAACCGATCTGTTCTCTGGCTATCTGGGGTGCGACGTGTCGGGAAAACATGTCTCTCCCAGCTCTTAACCAATATTGAATATTTCGATTGTGAATTACCACGCACCAGACGCTTATTGGATGATCCTGAGGCCTTCCTGCAAAGTTTGAGGGGAAAGCGCATTGTCCTGGACGAGGTACATAGACTGCAAAATCCTTCTGAACCATTAAAAATCGCGGCTGATTATTTCCCGGATACCAAAATCCTTGCCACGGGATCCTCCACCCTTGGTGTCTCTGCTAAATTTAAAGATACCTTAGCAGGCCGAAAGAGCGAATTGTGGTTAACTCCAATGATATCACCTGATTTGCCAGATTTTCACAATTCTGATCTTACACATAGATTACTACGTGGAGGTCTACCATCCTTTTTCCTTGCAGCTAATCTGCCAGAGCATGATTTTCAAGAATGGATGGATGCATACTGGGCCAAGGATATCCAGGAGCTCTTTCGGATCGAACGCCGACATTCCTTCCAACGTTTTGCAGAACTGTTATTCGTTCAGAGTGGAGGGATTTTTGAGGCGACACGCTTTTCTCGCCCTTGCGAGGTCAGCAGAACCACTATTAACAACTACCTCAGAGTGCTTGAAGCCACTTTTGTAGTACATGTCGTACGCCCCTTTAGCACTCATCGCCCTACTGAAATCGTTTCAGCTCCTAAGGTATATGGTTTTGATACTGGCTTTGTGTGTTACCATCGCGGATGGTTAGACCTTCGACCTGAGGATATGGGTCTGTTATGGGAACACTATATTCTTAATGAGTTCAACGGACGTTTACAGTTCAGAGATATATTCTACTGGCGAGACAAGCGCGGTCACGAAGTAGATTTTGTTCTTGCACATCGCGGGACACCGCCTATGGCTATTGAATGCAAATGGTCTGCTGATGATTTTGATAAAAGGAACATTCAGGCATTTCGCCTTCAATATTCTGAAGGGGGCAACTTTGTAGTGGCCCAAGACATTAATCGGCCATTCAGACGTTCCTATAACAACATTTTTGTTGATTTTGTAGACCTGGAAACCCTTATCGATATTGTTCGGAAAACAAAAAGAGGTATTTAAGATTAAAGGTATAAGTGCAGCCACCAAGCACAAAGGCACGAAGAAATGATTATATCTCTTATTAAAAATGATATTCACCCTGCTAAATAGGGTTCCCTCCGGGAAATTTAACAGCGTTCAAAGAATTATATAATAATCTTGGTGTCTCAGTGTCTTAGTGGCAAAATAGTTTCGATTAACGAAAGATAGGAGGACAAGTCTGAACAAATTATCATCAAGCTTTGATGTATTAAAAAGGAAATTTCCAGATTATGAAGACCGCCCACAGCAGCGGGAAATGGCAGGTGAGATCTCACGATGCCTCAATGGTAAAAAGAATCTACTTGTAGAGGCTGGCACAGGGGTTGGCAAGTCATTTGCGTACCTTATCCCTGCGATACTTTCAGGAGAGAAGACCGTTGTATCCACTGCCTCTCTTGCGCTTCAGGATCAGCTTGTGAGCAAGGACCTTGTTCTTCTTCAAACGGAACTGCCTCAACAATTTTCATTTGGCATACTCAAGGGAAAGAATAACTATCTTTGCCTTAAAAGGGAAAGGGAGTTTACAGATATAAGTGAAGCCTATACAAAATTTCGCAAATGGTTGTTGGAAACCAAGACAGGTGAAAGGGCTGAACTTCCATTCATTCCAGAATTTTGGTCAAAGGTATGCGGTGATTCAGAGGACTGTAATGGCAGAGATTGCCCATTTTATGATTCCTGTTTTTATTACAGACATTATAGACATCTCTTCAAAACGGATATTCTAATAATCAACCATCACCTCCTGATCTATGATCTAATTTCAGATTTTAATATTCTGCCCTTCCACAAACAATTGATCATTGATGAAGCTTCTGAGATTGAAAATGTCATCTCACATGTTCTGGGCAGTACCTTAAGCTATCCAAGGGTGGCATGGCTCCTTTATAGATTAAAAGGATTAAAAATATTAGTTGATCCCCTATTTCCTAAAGTAGAATTATTTTTTAAAGGAAGGGATATACCATCTCAGGCAGTTTTTCCAATTCCTGCTTCCACCCTAAAAGAACTACAGGATTTGAAAAAGACTCTAACCCTGAATAGGGTAGTTTCAACACTCGAAAAGAATATGAAGATTGCGTCCAATGATGAACTTTTAGACAGGATGGAAACAACTATAGGTTATGTAAAGTCACTTGCAGCAGATATAGATGATTTTATAGAGCAAAATGATTCGGACAGGGTTTACTATATGGCAGGAAACAATAGGGCGTTGGAGTTGAAAAGCAATCTTGTAGAATGCCAGGATCCCTTTAAAGAGCTGATAAGTGAATATCAAAGTGTAGTCATGACATCAGCTACTCTGGCATCAGGAGGAAATTTTGACTTTTTAAAGAATAGGCTCGGCATTAAAGACTTTAAAGAAAGGATAATTGGCTCTCCCTTTGATTACAAAAAACAGGTCCTTTTATATATTGATAAAAATCTGCCGCTGCCTGACAAAGAAAACGATGAAACATTTCAGGAAGAGAGCCTTAAGGTGATAGAGGAGCTTATCAATGCATCCCGTGGCAGGGCATTAGTGCTATTTACCTCTTATAAACATCTCCATTTTGTGTCAGATAATATCAAGATACGCTACCCTTTCAAATCCCAGAGTGACATGCCTCCTGCAAGACTCATTCAGTGGTTTAAAGATACTTCGCATTCAGTGCTTCTGGCAACCGCTACTTTCTGGCAGGGAATTGATATAAAAGGAGAAAAGTTAAGCCTGGTGATTATTGCAAGGCTACCTTTTACCTCCCCGAGAGACCCTGTATACCAGGAACGATGCAGGAGACTGAGAGACCGATGGTTTGGCGAGCTTGCCCTCCCATCCGCTATTTTGACATTGAGGCAGGGGTTTGGGCGGCTCATTAGAGGGCGTAACGAATATGGTGTAGTCGCTATACTTGATACACGACTTGTTACACGTTCATATGGCAATACCATTGTCTCCTCGCTGCCAGAGATAAATATCGTACATAATGTTGAAGATGTGAAAAGCTTTTTTAACTCCATCCCATCGACAGCATATAAAAAAAGAGTAAGTATTAGTAAAACCCCTCGCATCGTAGATTCTGGAGATGCTAAAGGTCTTAATAGGGTGGTAGCGCTCGGCAAATCAAATGAACCAATCGTGCTGAAATAATAG
>Ga0190349_1000331_pt1 | contig 15101 bp, 13 predicted proteins | sample 48721378_MG_FD_179798 | JGI IMG/M metagenome (GOLD analysis project Ga0190349, IMG submission 179798) | Hydrothermal vent microbial mat bacterial communities from Southern Trench, Guaymas Basin, Mexico - 4872-13-7-8_MG | ecosystem: Environmental > Aquatic > Marine > Hydrothermal vents >...
GAAAATACGCAGAAGCAGGTAAAATAGAGCCGGTTAAAGGGCCGACGCCAAAAATCAATACATTCTCTGGGCTTAAAGGTGCACATTTTGGGTTCAATTCTTCAGCTAACCTTTTAGTGTTTGCAGCACGACCACCAACAACCCCACGAACCCATTTGCGGTCTAATCGCTCTTCTTTTATGCTACCAGACGAAAGGTCCACCCGCAAGATTTTTCCACCATAACCATTGTTAGACGTCTTTTTTCCCCCATTGTTTTCGAAGTTTTGTGCCAAGAGTCTGAATGAAAAGAAATCTTTTTTCACTCGGGGTTTTTTTAAGGGAGTTTCGTTTGAATCCTTCTAAACTCGGTCGTTCGTTATCACGCTTAAAACTAAGTGCGTTTTCCGTGCAGGCCTCCACACATTTTGGTTCGCCACCACAAAGGTCGCAAACATAAATAATGCCGTTAAACAGTTCAATTGCACCGATGGGGCAATTTCTCTCACACGCACCACAAAGAGTGCAAATGGTCGGTGAAACAATAATTTGCCCAAAATCACCAATGCTTATAGCATCAACAGGGCATTTTAAACAATAACGCTCTTTACATTGCTGGCAGACCACTGGGGCATCGAGACCTGTTTCATAGATACTTAACACTTTGATACGTGAAGAACGATTACTCACTTTCCCAGAGTGATAAAAGGAGCAAGCTGTCTCACAACGACGACAACCCGTGCATTTACTAATATCCACAACAATCATTCTTATCATACCGTTTCTGCGAAAGTGTTATTTCTCTTTGGGAACTGACGAATGAGCGCTTGAAGCGTCCTTCTCTTCAAGTTCGAGGCGGAAGAGAACCAAGCCTTTCGGGTCAGGACAGCTAAAATGCTTCACATGCTTAATCCAGGAACTCGCCGGTAAATGAATCTTTTGAGTTAATACTGGTAAAATTGGCATCATGCTCTGCAAAGCCCAAAGACAAAGAGCTTTGCCTTTCGGAATGATCAATCTAGAGCCATCAACAAAAAAGTAATCACCAACAAGCAGCGGAAAGTTGCAATAGCCATCTATTCGTTCGACTGTAACCTTTATTCTTGCCAAATGCCTTCCCTCGTGTTCATTTATGGCAAGTAATTTTTTAATCGTTTTGCCTTTGCTCTCTAACTGTATAACACCTTCTCTGAAAACTGTAATTAGTGAAAGAATTCACAAGAAACTACTGGCATTCTTATCCGGGAGCCATTCAAAATAAAAATTAAAGTGCTAAAAAACAATACGATGGTTCAGCTGTCATAAAGTTTGTAGATGTCAATTTTGATTTTCTCCCGGAGATCAAAATGAGCATATTTCGTCTCGGAGATCTTTCTTTGGGCCTTAGCCTCTTCTAGTTTAAGTAAATACTCGAACTCTTTGACAGTAATATTAATCTGAATCTCTTTTTCATTTACGTCGATTATTTTGTATTCTTTTAAGGGAAGAAAAAGTAAAATACTCTCTCGCAAGATTTTTCTTTTCTTAATCACTAAGTATGCTTCTAGAACTTCTTTTTCATTAGCAAGCATTTCAACTTGCTTAACGACGCCGAGTTTTTTCCCCTCTTTTGAGAAAAGAGTTTTTCCAATAAGCTCAGAAAGCTTCATCTCCAATTCTCAAAGAGATTTGAGAACATTACCTTTTTAAACATTCACTTTCACAAACCCTTCTTTATTGACTTAGAATAACAATATTCGCAGTATCTAAAAGTGGATCATAACCAAGCTACTCTAAAAGACCAGCCAAAAAAGCCATTGTTTCTTGGCAATGAAATAGAAGTTTATCATTCAAGAAGGTGCTTGTGAATTATTTTTACAGCTTGGACAGTCTCTTTTTTACTAGTAATAAAATACCAAGCAATGTCAGATGCGTCTGGAATTTGTTCGATGCCTAAACAACTTTCTACAATGAGAGAGAGAATTTTTGCAACCAATCCTCTCTTTTTAATTGCCCCTTCACCAATAACTGCTATTAATGCACAGTCTGTTTTAATCGTAATCTGTTTTGCAGCGTCACCTAAAACGGCTTGAATAATTTGTTTAACAGTAGTAATGGCAGAAGAGTCAAGTAAGAAATTAATGGTTGTATGAGTTGTCGTTATGGAGTAGAGACTACTTCCTGTCCTAGAAAGCTGCTGCACTATCTTACCAATAACTTCAGGTTTAAAACCAATGCCATAAGCAAATACTTTCACGAGAGCAATATTTTGGTTAAAAAGTACACTTTTAATAGTGGCAGTGGAGTTTTTTCCTCCCGTATAGAGTATCTTTGTACCGGGCTTCTCAGGTGCACAAATATTTTTTATCTTGATAACAACTTTTGAATTGAATAAGGGTTCCAAGGACCGGCGATGAAGAATTTTCGCCCCCAGAAAAGATAATTCAGCTGCCTCCTTGAAGGAAAGTCTGTCAATTTTTTGTGCTCTCCGGACAAGTTTTGGATCAGCACTCATAAGCCCTTCAGTGTTTTTCCAATAGATTAACTCGTCTGCTTCAACACTTGCCGCAATAATAGCCGCGGTATAATCTGAGCCATTTCTACCAAAAGTAGTTATAAGACCCTCTTCTGTACTGCCAAAAAACCCCGTAATAATCGGTATAATTCCATTACTCACTAATGGGGATAGAATGCCTTGAAGGCGTTCTTTCACTCGAGAAAGGTCCACCTGAGCATTCTCAAAACAATGATCCGTGAGGATGCCGATCTTGTCAGCTTCTAAAGCAACACTATTGAGCCTGCAATCAGCAAAAACGTAAGCTAAAAGGATTGCTGCAAGACGCTCGCCATAGCTTATTATTGCATTTTTAATGAGAATATTTGTCTCGAGGTTTTGTGTTGAATTTATTTGTTCTAAGAGCTCTTTTAATTCCCCGAGTTTTTTTAGAACTTTTCTTTTCGCTTTAGACTGCCGTCGTGGTATGGCTATCGCCTGAGAGATAATCAGTAAATGTTTTCTATATAAATAAGAAATGACACAAGAGGCATCACTTTGAGCTTGTTTTATAGACGAAATGCTATTAAGTAAGAAATCAGTCACGCCGGAGACTGCAGAAACAACGAGAATTAACTTCCCATTTTCCCTTTTAACAATCTCACGTACTTTGAGGAATCCTTGAGCATTACGTAATGCCCAACCCCCGAATTTCATAACTTTTAACAACTCTACCTTCCCTCCTTAAGGTAGCAGCTGCTTGCTCCAAGCAAACTCAGCATTCAGAAGAGATGCCCCGGCAGCGCCCCGGATTGTGTTATGAACCAATAGAAAGAAGTTGAGAAATGTTTCCTTCTTCCGCAATCTTCCTATTATTACCGCCATCCCAAAAGATCGCGCTCCATTTGAGAGAGAGGTGAAATTGAAAATCGGCTGGGGGCCTTTAATATCGCTTTCAATGATGATTGGCACCTCAGGGGCGGTGGGAAGAGCTCCGAGACCATTTTCTTTGGAGAATTTGACAAAAGCTTCTTCGATATCCTCGAGTTCAAATGGACTTTCCAGCTCAACGACTACACTTTCTAAATGCCCGTCACGAACCGGCACTCGTGCGCAACTAGCATTAATATTAAAAGGTGCATTACAAATACCCTGTTCTGTTTTTGTTCCGAGAATTTTCCTGGTTTCTTGTTCAATCTTTTGCTCTTCATTTGGGATAAAAGGAATAACATTCCCAAGGATGTCCAGAGAATAAATGCCTCTTCGCCCCGCGCCGGAAATTGCTTGATAGGTAGTAACGAAGACATTTCTGATACCAAAGGGGATAATTGGTTTCAGGCCAAAAACAAGCCCTGAGGTTGAACAATTGGAGTTAGTAACAATGAAGCCCTCTTTGTATTGCTGTTCTAAAGCAAGGGAAATGTGGTCAGGATTAATCTCGGGAATAAGGATTGGCACATCTTCTTTCTGGCGATGGACACTAGCATTGGAAAAAAGAAACAACCCCTCACATGCTAAAGTATGCTCAATGGTTTGAGAGCACTGGCTAGGTAAAGCATTAAACACGAGGTCAAGATCCTTTCGAAGGACAGCCTGAAGAGAGGCTTCGTGAAGTATTTCCTTGCGGATAAAGTCTGGCAACATGCATGGAAGGAGCCAATCAACCGCTTGCTGATATTCTTTTCCGGCCGAGCGTTTAGAAGCAAAAATACCCTCCAGCTCAAACCAAGGATGATTATCCAGCAGGCGGATAAATTGCTGACCAACGAGCCCCGTGGCGCCAAGCACTCCAACTCGTAGTTTTCTCACTTGCTTTCCCTCCTCCTAAGCTTTCGTTATCTCACGAAGGGTCGATGGTGTAAGAATAAGCTGTGGAACCTTCCCACAAAAGCCAACGCTATTTTTAATGAAGACTAAAAGCCCCTCAACGTTACAGCGCCGAAGGATAGTTTCCATTGCCAAAACAAGCTCTGTTTCATCTGTAGTTTGAATCATATTCCCTAAAGCTGTTGCTGCAGCATCGGCCAGAGAAGCATCATTTGAAATAACAACAGCAGCATCTGCTTTTCCAAGACTAACCGAATGCCCAATCGTACCAGATGAGGTACAAACCCCAAGTGGTTTTTCAGTAGGCGGAATTTTCAAAGCAAGGTCATTCGAGTTCCTTAGCCCGTGATAAATACCAATTGTTACCGGCTCTTCGGAGACTAAAGCAATATCTCCTCCGTTGTCAAAAATGGCAGTAGAGGCTCCCTGTTCACGAAGCGCTTCAACAGTGAGGGAAGCGATAGCGCCTGCAACAGCAGCCATCGGTCCAACCTGTGCCTTTTTTGCTGCTGCAGCCATACGTTTCACTATCTCAGGGGCATCAGCTGAAACCTTGCGAGGAGTAAGGGACAACTCGAAAAGGGGATCAAAGGAGATATAGGCTTTTAACTCCTCTCGAAGCCGGCAAATCACTTCCCTCGCACTCGAGAGGTACTGCTCTTCAACGATAAGGGTCGCAATTGTCTGTTCAATCTGCAGAGTGTATTTTTTCATCACTTCGCCTCCTCAAGTAGATTGCTTTCTGTGGGCAAATGTCCTCACAAGTATAACAAAGCGAACAATTCTCCGGCGTAACAGTAATTCTCCAGTAAGTGTCATGTTGAAAAACTTCATTGGGGCAATAGGCTAAACAGAGCCCACAATGGATACATCTCCTCTCATCAAGAGTGATTGGGACATTACCCTTTGGCTTCTGGGCATCTCGTGGTTGGCTAAAAGGTTTCTTTGATATTGGTTGTTGTTTCATAGCTTCTGCAGTGCCAGATAAGGGTAAAGGCTGAATTGCTTTGGTGAGAAAGAATGTTCGTTTCAAAATCCAGGTTCGTAATTCCTCTGCAACCTCTTTCGCCAGTTTAAAGCTCGACAAAGGAGCTGTCTTGATTTCCGTGCCATTCACCTCAATACTACCACTTTTTAGGTCAGCATAATTTGTGATACCAATTACGGGTCGTGAACGTGAAGGGACACCATAATCCATGATAGGAGTGGTTATTTGCTCATCACTTATTGCTGTAAACTTGGCAATAGCAGGATTAAGAATGGGAATAGGTACGCCAACACCAATGTAAAGTGAACAACCATAGCGCTCAAAGTTTGCCCCACGGACGAACCTTGCCGACATATGCTTAAGATTGCCTTGCACCATTAAAGTGCTGAAACCTTTCTCAGGGTGATGCTGTGTTCCGGCTCCAACGATGAAACCTTCCCCGCCCCCAAGGAAGATCTTCGTGCCAATGCCAATTGTCTGGAAGGTGGGGTCGTTATTAATTGGAGCAAGGGCGCCTGCACCAGAGAAGGTTGCATTTCCAAGGTTAGGAAGCAGCTTACCCATGTAGGTGTAAAGTGTTTTCGTAGAAGCATTAACCGCGACAGTATATCGCTCATAACAGTTGCGGGGGTTACTCATTATTGCCTGATTCAAATCTTGAAGGGAAAGTTCGGTTTCTAATGCCGTTCTGGGATAGCAGTCGGTACCGTAGGATTCTGCTCTAATATGAACCTTCTTGCCTTTGAGGAGGTCTTCGATAACATTCCCACCCCCATACCGCAAACCATAAGTAATAGACGGCTGGGTGGCACCAAGATAAGCATCAACAGCTGCAACACCAGCATAAGCTTCGACATCATTTATCCAAACCTTCGTCATTTTAATGGGCGGTTCTGAATGACCAAAGTTTAGCCAAACTCCAGAAGAGCACATCGCTCCAAAGGTTCCTGTCGTAACAACATCGACTTCCTTGGCAGCTTCATTCACCCCTAACTCGGCGACAAGAGCAGTCATCTCATCGGCAGTTACGACAACAGCATTTCCTTCAGCAATCCGTTCATTAATTTCTTTGAGGGTTTTTTGTGGTGGGTTCATTTAGAGTTTACCTCCAATAGGAGTTTTTTTGCAGAAATTATCAAAATGGACTATGGCGCCCCTTTGTTCTAAACAACAAGCAAATCGCTGGAGAATTATCCTCAGAGGATTTTCATCTGAAATTAAGACTAAAGGTTGACCAAGGACATCTAATTCTTTGATCTCCTGACTTTCCGGTAAGAGGATAACGTCTTCAAATCCCAAGCTTTGGGCATAGGCAAGCATTTGCTCTCGCTTCTCATCCGTAAGCTTGTTGACAATTAGCACTTGTTGTTTAACAACAATCTCGAGTTCCTCAACAAGCTGTTGAATCCTTGCGGCTGTTTCCAAGCCCCTTTTCGTCGGGTCGGAAACAAGACAAAGCAAATCAACATCACGAGTGGTCATTCTGCTGAGATGTTCCATTCCCGCTTCATTATCTATAACAACAAATTCGTATCGGTTACTGATAACATCAAGATGTTTGCGTAAGAGATTATTAACAAAGCAATAACAACGCTTCCCCTCAGGGCGCCCCATAACTAAAAGGTCGTAATTGTCCGTTTCCTGGAGAGTTTGATGCAAAAGAAACTCTACCAGACGTTCCTTCGGCATCGAGGGGTAATCTGGAATCCGTTTCAGCGGCTCCTCGCGAATGTCAGCGATGGTCTTAGAGTAACTAATGCCTAAGACATCATGAAGGTTAGCATTAGGGTCAGCATCAACGGCTAAAACCGGTTGCTCACCAAGTTTTGTCAGACAATCAATGAGTAGTCCGGCAAAGGTTGTTTTGCCAGTGCCACCCTTCCCAGAGATTGCAATAGTATAGGTCATCTTATCATTTCACCTCAAAAATATTCTTTTCGAATTGTTTCGGAGAGTTGGAAGGTAAGCTCGAAAACACGCTTTGCAGTGGCAATATCACGAGAGCCAAGACCACAAGCAGGGGTAAGAAGCGAGGCCACCAAGATTTTCTCCAGAGGAATAGCCGAGCTTTGTGCCAGCCGCTCTATTAAGAACATGAACTTTTTGTAAAGTGATACTACGTCATTTTCTAGAATCTGCTTTCGAGCCGTAGGTACTAACCCCCAGGCAATCATCCCTCCACGTTTAAGAAACTCCGCCACTTTTTCCTTGTACAAAAGAAAATTAGCTGCGTATTCATAGGCGTCAAAAGAGATAACATCAATATTGCACTCGAGTAATAACGCCCAATCAGTATTTGCGCAACAATGCAGCCCAATAGTTCCTTTGGCAGCAGCACATAACTCATTGATCACCCGTTGAATTGTTTCTTGCTCGATGGTTGCAAATGGAGTACCAACTAAAGCCATGTACGGTTCGTCTATGAAGAGTAAGGTCTCTCGCGCAAATTTGCTCAGCTGCTCTTCTTGCCACTTGATATGTTCAACAAGGCTCTTTACTACAATGTCAAGAAGAACCTCGTTGTAAAGAATTGGTTTATCAAACTCATCTTTCATTTGCAAACCAAAGCTAATCGGACCGGTGAGCTGTCCCTTGAACGCAAAGGACTCTCGGTCGTCAAGCTCACGGGAAAGCATTTCATGGAGCGCTGCCGCATGGCTCTCGCTCACCGCTGCCACTTTGTTGGGCTCTTCAAGTAATTGAAGATAGAACTCTTCAAAGGCAGCTGTCGCCTGACTCTCAATATAAACAGTACCACCTTTCTTTCTCAGAGCCGGTAAATGGTCAAAGAACATTGTATACATGTTTTCCCTCGAGTCCCGTTGTGGTAATTGAGGCCAAAAGGGAAGTTGCGGGCAGAATTTTAAGACAAAATCACAAGCTGCTTTCGCGTCCTTGTGTGGCAGACTGCCAATTCCTGTGGCAAAACAATTTCCGTTAATTTTTATTACCTCCAAGTTGTAGTTGTTTTTGAACGCTGGGGAAAAGAGTGAGATTGGTATGGGGGATAAAGGATGCCAGAGTAAATTCATCCATGAAGGAATAATTAGTTGATAGCTCGATATTCGTAAGACTTGTAGCAATCCTTTGGCATTCCTTCAAGCAGGATCGAGAACGTAAAGCGGCAATTGCCCCTGCTAAAGAGCTATTTCCGAGGAATTTTATCTTAGTTATGGGGATGTCAGGATACAAGCCAAGTAAAATGGCATTCTCAGCATCGAGATAATTACCAAAACCACCGGAGACAAAGAAGGAATCGATGTCTTGAAAAGTCAGGTCGAAGGTTTGAAGTAGTATTTTGTAAGCAGCAAAAAACGCACTCTTCGCTTTTAAAATACTGGAAATATCGGCTTCAGTTAATACAATATCCTTACCATGACTTGTTTCCTCTCCTTTGAGAAGAAGAAACTCATAACTATGGTCACCTTTCGAAACTCGATCATGTTCAGAATTCAAGTGCCCCGTCTTTGTCAGTATGCCTGCTTTAAATAACTCTGCAACAAGATCAACAAGAGCAGAACCACATAATCCTGCTGGTTTTCCACCACCAATAACTTCAAACCTAGGTTCTAAAGCAGCACCTTCCAAATTCAAATGTTCTATTGCTCCTGTAGTTGCACGCATGCCACATTTCACCCCTGCTCCCTCCAAAGCGGGTCCGGCCGGAACGCTACAAGAGACAAGCCAGTTCTTACACCCCAAAACAATTTCACCATTTGTTCCAATATCGACCAGGAAGCCGGGTCTTTCTAAGCGATGGAGCCCAGCTGCAATGATACCACCAACAACATCTCCTCCAACATAACTGGAGACACAAGGCAAGGCAGCCACTTTAACACCCTCTCGTAACTGTAGGCCTAGAACCGATGCATCTATAACAGGTAGATGCTGCACAGCAGGGGTGTAAGGCTCCCTCCAGAGAAAAGAGGGGTCAATACCAAAGAACAAATGCATCATAACCGTATTCCCGGCAACAGTCAGGGCCCGAATGTCTCCATGCTCAACCCCAAACCCGGCTATTAAATGGTTAATAGTTTCAACGACCAATTGTTGCAGGCGAAAACGTTGTGTCTTGTTTTCAGAGGCAAAATGAATTCTAGTAATAACATCTTCCCCACAAAACATTTGCTTATTAAAGGCTGAAGCAGTATTCACAACCTCGCCAGAGAGGAGATCAATAAGCGAAGCCACAATAGTTGTGGTGCCAAGATCGAGTGCCAAACCGAGTAAGGGGTTTGTGGTCTCTTTTCCCGGACGGACATCCTGAATGATTAGAGATTCTCCAAGATGGTTAATAACTAGTGTAACAGTCCAATCTTCTTTTCTGAGCAGCGTGGGTAGCGCTTGCAAAAGCGGTAAGGGGAGCTGTACAGTTTTCTCGGGGAAATACTTACCCAACTCTCTATAAAGCCGCTCACTGTCAGCAGTATTGTCACCGGTGTCAGGCTTTGAGAGGGTTAGCACTAGCCGCTGAACAACAGGTGTAAAAGAGTAAGGAGACGACCAAGCCGTTTTTGCAAGGATTTTTTGCCCCACAACCCGGCTTTCGTCGGGGAGAAAGACTTGAGCGTCGCCCAACACTTTTGTCTGACAAGCCAAGTGAAATCCTGCTGCAAGCTCTTCTTTGGAAAAGTGTTGCTCATGAAAAAGGCCTTTTCTTTGCACCGCGCCCTCAAGGACAATGACTTTACATTGGCCGCAAGTGCCATGCCCGCCACAAGGAATATTGATAATGACCCCTGCTTCTTTCAAAGCATAAAAGATGGATTCTCCTTGTGGGATCATCACTTCGAGATTTTCCGGTTGAATGGTGACTTTAACTTTTTTATTACTCATTCTTTGTCCTCCATTTCGTTTTTAAGAAAGCACCAATTTCACTCGAGTCCATGGGCCCAACTAAAACTTCCCAACCCGTTTCATCTTCAATTTTTGCAGAAAGTGGCGAGAGAAACCCAGGAATAATGAGCTTTCTGTGAGCGACAACTTCGTCTAGGCGAGCATTAGCAATGCTCTTAGCGATGGTTTTTTCATTGATCTTGTTGGCAGCATAAGCTGTTAGAACGGAAGTTCCTTCGGTGTCGACCACAAGAAGATAACACGGAACTCCACATGCATCAATATCAGTAGTGACAGTGAAAAAGGTTAAAGAAAAGTTGGTGGTTAGAAGCACAGGCGATTCCGGGGAAACATTGCCAAACTCGTAAAGCTTCGCTGAAACTTGTATTGGTTTTTGTGGGTCGGTGAAAATGTTCTGTCGTAGAACTAAAAGCGGCACTAAATGATTAAGCACATTGTTTTGCAAAACAATTATCGAAGCAAATCGTAAAAGCATGTATGCCGCAATGAGTGTTTCACAAGCGATCTTCCCACAAGCAAATTTATATGGAAAGCTGATAATTGGATAGCCCAACAGTGGGTTTTTTTCTCTTACTGCTTGCCAACGAGCTTGAGTTTGTTGTTCTAGCGTTTCCCTGGCAGATGTCGCTGAACAGTCCAGAAGTAACTTTGCAAAGCCCGCTGCAGAGCATTCTTTGGTAAGTGTAGCAAGCCCTGCTAATCCCTTATTACTCGAGAGAATAATACCAAACTCCTTCAGAGAGGATGTCGCTAGAAGCTCTTCCTTATTTTTTTCAGAGATCGGCCCGATAATACAGCATTTCTCTCCGAGTGTTGCTACAGCTTTCTTTAAAAGAGGGATTTTTTCACAATAAAGAAGGACATGAGTATGTTTACTTTCCACAACAATGTTTACTACCCTTAGAAACGACCCATCAGTTTCTGCAGTGGTGTTAATTATCGCTACAAAATCAGTTGTAAGGCTCTCATTTAATCGCTCAATACCTTTAACTTTTAGTTTACTTTTTATGACCTCAGGAGGGTCAGTATCAAAAATGGCGATAGCTATCTTTGTTGGGGTATTGAATTTTTTCTCGTGGCGATAAAAGACAACCTCTCCCCCTAAAAGTAGGGGTGGTTCTTGCCCTAAAGAAAGATGTTTGACTGCCGGCAAAGCTGCACTAAGGAGTTTTTCCTTTATCTCGAGTGGTAAGTAGGGACACTTCTCAGGATTAATGTTTTTTGCAGTTAATTGCATGGCAAAAGCCAGGCAAGTGGGCACACCGCATTTGCCACAATTCGTCTTAGGTAATAACTTATAGAACTCTAATGTTCCTGTCATGTTTTCTTGTCCCTCCATATTTCTCGAAACAGTGCAATGCTTTTGGGATGCTGGAAGATAAGAAGGTCTGCCCCCGCAGCATTTAAAGCTGCAGCTGTAGTTACTTCCCAGAGTACACCACGCTCTTCAAGTAGCCCCCAGGCTGGATAGTCAGTTGTTGCTTCACGAGTACGCCAGGCATTAAAAGCAAAACCAATAAAAGGCAAGGCAAGAAAGGCATCTCCCAAAAGCCCTTGTAATCGAATGCGTTCCATAACTGAAAAAGAATACTCTAGTCCATAACCCAACGCTGCGACCAAAGGATCAATCAGTATTTTCTCGAATGGTAAGCCAAACTCTGTCAAGAGTATAGAAAGTTGTTTTGCAATGTTAATATCAATTGGTGATTCAGCCACAACAGTGTGTTGGTAGACAAGTGCTGTTGCAGCAATCGTTTTATAATCTTCAAGAGTTGCAGAGCAAAGTACTACATTTCGCTCTGCAGCAAGTTCGCTACAAAGTTCAATTATCGCCCGATTTTTTGCTGTTTCACCAGGTCCTGTAAAGATGAGTGGGAGAGGGCAACTATCTAAGAGGGGCTCAAGCAATCGCGAAGCTTGTTGCTCATCAATGAATTGCACATTTAGAGCAGCAATTTCCATCTCGCGCGAGCATTGTTCGACTGTACGTAAAAACTGTTCCCGCTCTTTTGTATGATCACCTTTTCCATGGTTGAGAAAGTTCGCACCTGAAAGACGCAAGGCTAGATACGGTTCTTTCTCTGCCTGTAGAAAAGGTACTGTATGTTGACCACCAAGGGTGATAGCATGTTGACCTGTGCCAATAGTAACTGAAGTTATTTCTCTTTGAAAAACCATTTTTTCACACCTCACAACATTGGTTCCAATCTTAGAACAGGGTGGTTCACCTTTTGAAGAAACGCAAGAAGTTCCTCGAGTGTCGTAACTTGTTTCTCATCAGCAATTTTTTCTACTAAACCCGGAGCAACGGCTTCAAGATCTTCCTGGAGAGTCAATTTGAGTTCGTGTGGCATCCAAACAATCCTTTTAACGCCACCCTCTGCTAAGAGAAATTTCTTCGAAGTAATGTAACTCTTCCCGATCCCAAGAAAACCCGGCGTTTGAATCCCGCCACCAACAGCACCAGCCAGAGAGGAAAAGGAAAGACCCAATGGAGTTATCCCTTGATATTCACGGTTAACAATAAGAATGCCATTCGTTTCAGGGATGATTGCAGCAATGCACTCGAAGCAGCCACAAGAAGTTAAGGGATTCTTCATGATGCTATAAAGACAAACTTCACGGATGGTGCCATGCGATTCTTTGAAAAGATAGCTATTAACGCCCTCCCAGCAACCAAATCTTCCATCGATTAATGTGCCTGGAACTACAGGTTGGTTACCTCCAGTCGGATTTAATTCAAAACTCGTTCTTGCGTCTAGCCAACTAACAGCACCACACAAACCAGTTCGCTCTGGAGTGATGATGCAGACATGGTTAGGAGCAAAAGATTGACAAAGAAGGCAGGAGTAGAAAGTAACAACAGAATCATCGGAGAGGTTTTTCAAGCGTTGGTCGCGCTGGTGATATATTGCCTGGGCTTTAGGAAGATATTCCTTGACTTTAACAAGATCAGTGATAAGAGTAATTTCAATCTTATCAATCAGCTTAGTAAAATTAGTTCGTAGTTTGTAGACAAGAATGTCTGCAATGTGCTTGATTTTGAATCCTTGTGAAACGGCTTTTTTACTAATACGTAGCCAAATGATGTCTCGTTGAGCGTTGTGCCATAAACCATCACCAAAATTGATGTAATGATGGATTTGCCGCTCTAAAACAGGCTCAAATTCCTCCTTCATGTTGTTACCTGCAACTTTGACAATTATCGCAAGAGGAAGAACCATCCCAGGTTGCAATTCATCCACATCTTGACCTAAGAAGGTAATTTGACCATCATTAAGCTCTTCGGCAGGAAGGCTCACCAAAAGCTCAAAAGCAGGTGAACGACTGCCGCCAAATTCAACAAATAAGTCTTTTTTTCTAACAGCTTGGCCTTCAAAAGCAAAACCATAATCAATAGGAAGGAGGAAATCATCAGTTTTTGGCTTAATACCCTGGGTAGCAAAACAAGTATTCACTAAATTTTGAACAACCTCCTCTAAAGAGCGGGAATCATTTTCTTTGGTAGAATACTGAATGATTGGCAACCCAAGTAAATGGACCCCTTCAAGAATAACCTCTAAAGGCTGTTCCTTTGATTCACCTACTAAAACAAAGGCAGGAACCTTTGTTTTAAGATAAGTAAATAATTTCTCAGTCTCCCCAGCTTTTATCCCACCAAACGAAAGAGCAATCCTAACAAGCAGATTCAAAGCGAAAATAAGCGCGCTGGGTGCCTTCCCTAAAGGAACGATCAATTTCTCTAAGCCAATGGGTTCCTCTGCTTCAACGAGAAATTTCGCTGCAGTTCCAGCAGCTAGAATTAGAATGCCATTACTCTGGAAAGTCTTTATTAATTGCTGAAAGAGAAGGTCAGAACCTATTTTACTTGAGAGCAAGGCAATGCCAGTAATTGAACCATCAACTAAAGGAACACCAAGCTTTCGGAGAACAGTATCGCCAATGAACCCCGTGTATAATGAAGAATCACCCTCGCTTTCAACGTTCGGAAGCGCCTCTAATAACTCAAGAAACAAAAGCGACTCGAAACTTAAACGTTCAATCTCGGAAAATGACACCGTATAAGGGGGTTTCCCACTGACAAGAGAGGTTAGGAAATGAGAAAGTTCATCCCTTGAGGTTATTTTCTCCTCGGAGACACTATAAATAAGAGGTAAGAAATACCCCGTATCTGAAAAACCAACAGTGGTTGTTGTAGAATTTTTAATGGCTGTAAAAGCCTTCTCAAGGAGTCGCTGATGCTCGGCTCTGACAGCAGCTTTAATCCGTTCTTCTTTTTGAGTCATAGCAGTACTTTTAAAAGTCAAAGGTTATAATATTTCTTGATAAAAATATTCCAATAAGAATAATATGTTGTGAGTGTAAATGTTCCCAGACATTAAGGAAATCAAAAAAAGGAGAAAGTTGTTAGGGCTGACACAAAAAGAATTGGCAGACCTCGCCGAAGTGAGCCAATCACTGATCACAAAACTGGAAAAGGGAACCATCAACCCATCGTATAATCTCACTGTGAAAATCTTCGAGTGTTTGCAACAGTTAGAAAGCAAGGTAGATAAGAAAGCAAAAGATATAATGTCAAGCCCAGTCGTCTCTGTATCACCAGAAGAACCGATAGCTAAAGTGACAAAACTAATGAAGAAAAAAGCTTTCTCACAACTGCCGGTAATAAATGAACAGCATATTGTCGTAGGGAGCATAAGCGATCAAACCATCCTAAGTCTGGTATCAAATGCAATTGAGGAAGACGAAGACTTAGAGCTCTTGTCGAATAAAAAAGTCGCAGAAGTAATGGGCGATCCATTCCCAATTATCCTCCTGAACACCCCCTTACAAGCAATTTCAAGCCTTCTGCAATACTCACCTGCAGTCCTAGTGAATGAAAATGGCAAACTAAAAGGGATCATTACTCGAGCAGATATGCTAAAAATCATCAAATAATCACTTGGAAGGACAAATAGAAACAGAAAGAGTTGAAGGG
>Ga0190349_1000334_pt1 | contig 15056 bp, 11 predicted proteins | sample 48721378_MG_FD_179798 | JGI IMG/M metagenome (GOLD analysis project Ga0190349, IMG submission 179798) | Hydrothermal vent microbial mat bacterial communities from Southern Trench, Guaymas Basin, Mexico - 4872-13-7-8_MG | ecosystem: Environmental > Aquatic > Marine > Hydrothermal vents >...
CACGAGATACGAGATACGATTTATGGGTGGTCATTTTGATTAAAATAAAAAAATTAAGTCACATATATAATTATCATAAAAAAGACCAAATAAAGGCTTTAGATTCTATTGATTTGGAAATAAAAAATGGTGATTTTGTTTCTATTATAGGTTCTAACGGATCGGGAAAATCTACTCTAGCTAAACATATGAATTGTCTGCTGCTTCCTACTACCGGAGATATTTGGGTAGATAAAATGAATACCAAGGATAAGAGCAAAATATGGGAGATAAGACGAAAAGTAGGCATGGTATTTCAAAATCCAGATAATCAGATTATTGCAACTACTGTGGAAGATGATATAGCTTTTGGTCTGGAAAATATTGGAATAAAGACAAAACTTATGAGAGAACGGGTTGATTGGGCCTTGGAAGTTGTAGAAATGGAAGACTACAAAAAAAGCGAACCTCATTTACTTTCGGGTGGACAAAAACAAAGAGTAGCAATTGCCGGAGCAATTGCCTTACATTCTTCCTATTTGGTTTTAGATGAACCTACGGCAATGCTCGATCCCCGGGGGCGAAGAGAGGTTATAGATATTGTTAAGAAGTTAAATCGAGAAGAGAACATTACTATAATCTATATTACTCACTTAATGGAAGAAGCGGCTGAGTCTAACCGGGTAATCGCATTAGATAAAGGGAAAATTGCTCTAACAGGAAAACCTGAGGAGGTATTTACTCAAATAGATGTCTTAAAACAATTAAGATTAGATGTTCCTCAAGTAACCGAACTCGCCCTAAGATTAAACAAAAGAGGAATAGATATATCTCCTCATACATTGAAAGTGGAGGATATGGTGGAAAGTTTATGTTTATACATTTAGAAGATATGTACTTTACCTATAGTTTAGGAATGCCCTTTGAAACGGAAGTATTAAAGAATATCAATTTGGAGATTGATAAAGGTGAATTTATTGGTCTGATCGGGCATACCGGTTGCGGAAAAACGACTCTAATTCAGCATTTTAACGGCCTGCTTACACCAACTTCTGGTAAAATCTATGTCGAAGGAGTAGATTTAAATAAAAAAGGAGTTAACCTTAAGCTGGTAAGACAAAAAATAGGTTTAGTTTTCCAGTATCCCGAAAATCAATTGTTTGAAGAAACAATATATCAAGAAGTAGCCTTTGGTCCCAAAAAATTAGGTTTATCAGAAGAGAAAATTAAAAAAAGAGTCAGAGAAGCCTTAAAGATGGTCGACCTTGATTATAACCTCTATGCAGAACGTTCCCCTTTTTCTCTAAGCGGAGGGGAGATGCGACGTGTCGCTTTAGCCAGCATACTGTCTATTAGGCCAAAAATGTTGATTTTAGATGAACCTACTGCTAATCTTGATCCGCAAGGTAGAGATAATATATTATCTGAGATAAAAAAGATACATTATAATTTCGGTATGGGCGTGGTTTTAGTTTCACACAATATGGAAAAAGTTGCAGAGACAGTGAATCGTCTTGTAGTAATGCATCGAGGAGAGATAATTATGGACGGTGCTCCCCGGGATATTTTTGAAAAGCATGCCAATGAACTAATAGAAGTGGGTTTAGGTCTTCCACAGGTAACCGAGTGTATGCATAAATTAAAGGAAAAAGGAAAAGATGTATATACCGGGGTATTAACTGTAGATGATGCTGAAAGAGAAATGTTAAAAAAAATAAAAAACAAATAAAGAAATAGATGTCTAAAGAGATTAATATAAAAAATTATCAAGAAGATGGGGAAAGATGAGGATATTAAGGAATATTAGTTTTGGTCAGTATATCCCAAGGGATTCGTTAATTCATAATTTGGATCCCAGAATAAAAATATTGAGTTGTCTGGCTATAATTATAAGCTTGTTTTTAATAACAAAATTCTCAGGATATTTAATTTTAGGAAGTTTTGTACTGATTAGTATTATTATTTCTAAGGTACACCCAAAATTTGTATTCAGAGGTCTGCGTCCCATATTATTTATCATTATATTTACTCTAATAATTCATCTTTTTATGACTGAAGGAGAAGTAATTTATCAATTAGGCTTTTTAAAAATAACTCAGGAGGGATTGGTAAAAGGGCTACTTATTTCTTTTCGATTATTCATCTTAATATTAGCTACTTCTCTACTTACCCTGGCCACCTCTCCCATATCTTTGACCGATGGGATAGAAAGGTTATTAGCTATTTTTAAATTTACAGGTATACCCGCTCATGAAATAGCTATGATGATGACTATAGCACTGAGATTTATTCCGACTTTATTGGAAGAGACAGAAAAAATAATGAAAGCTCAAATATCTCGAGGTGCAGACTTTGAAAGCGGAAACATTTTTAACCGAGCAAAAAATTTAATACCTATTTTGATTCCTTTGTTTGTTAATGCATTTCGGCGTGCTGATGAATTAGCCATTGCTATGGAAGCCAAATGCTATAGAGGGGGAGAGGGTAGGACTCATTATAGGGAACTAAAAATCAAAAAAGCTGATATCTCAACCTTTGTCTCAACCATAGTTATTACTATTATAGTGAGTGTAATGTTTTAAATTAGTATCGAGTATCGAGTATCGAGTATCGCGTGAAGAAAAATAGCGTGGAGAGATAGCGTATAAAAAATCGAAAAATTAAAAGCGTAAAACTCTATTCGTATCTCGTATCTCGTGAATCGTATCTCGTAGATTAGATAGAAGCCAGGAAACAGAATTCAGAATAAAAAACGTATCTAAGGTTTCGCGAGTAGCATCTTGTACTTTAATGTAGAAAATTAAGAGATAGAATTGGTAATTGGTTAAATGATTTAACCCGGTTAATGAATTAATATTAAACCAATTAACCAGCAAACTGGTTAACAGGCTAACAAAAGGAAAAAATGATTAATATAAAGCTTACCATAGAATATGAAGGAACTAAATATTATGGATGGCAAAGACAAAAAGGTCTTTTAACTATACAGGGAATTTTGGAAGAAAAAATATCACAGATTACCCAAGAAAAAATATCACTTAACGGTTCTGGGAGGACTGACGCGGGAGTGCATGCCCTGGGTCAGGTAGCAAATTTTAAAACTAACAGCTCTATCCCTTTGCCGGAATTACCTTTTATTCTAAACCGCATGTTACCTTTAGATATTAGGATTAAAAAAGCAGAAAAAGTAGATAACAATTTTCATGCCCGCTATAGTGCAGTTAGTAAAATTTATCATTATTATGTTTTAAATTCTAATCAAAATAATAATTACCTGCCAATTTTTCTAAGAAATTATGTCTACTGCGTTTATAAGAATCTAAATTTAGAAGAGATGAAAAAAGCCGGTAAATTTTTACAAGGAGAACATGATTTTACCTCTTTTGCCTGTTCGGGGAGCAGGATTAGCAATTGGGAAAGAACCATTAAAGATATAAACACAACCAGGAAAGGAGATATATTTTGTTTTCATCTTGAGGCCGATGCTTTTTTATATAAAATGGCTCGCACCATCGTTGGTACTCTCTTGGAAGTAGGTAAGGGGAATATAAGTTATTTAGAGATTAAAAAGATATTGGAAGCTAAAAATAGAAAAATGGCAGGCAAAACTGTCCCTGCCAAAGGTTTATTTTTGATGAAAGTTAAATACTAATTCACTAATTGATTAGACAATTAGTGAATTAGTATTTCGTATCGCGTATTGAGTACCGAGTATCGCGTAAAGAAAACCAGAATTCAAAACTCAAAACCTTTATAATGTATAACGTACAGCGTACAGCGGGTAGCGTATAGGCGCGGGGAACAATTGCGGGAAAAAATACGAATGCTAGAGATACGGAAACATCCTTCAGCCTTCCAGTAGGACAGGCGTCTCGCCTGTCTATAAAAAAGGGGCTTATGGCGACTTTAAGCTTTCTATAAATTTGTAACTTGTAACTCGAAACCTGAAACCTGCAACTTATTACTAATTACATATTACTTATTACTGCATTTTATTCACTATATACTAAATACTAAATACTATATACTAATTAAGCTTGACATCAGGACTTGATTATATTACAATTTATTATGTTATTTTCTAATAGAAGAATAGCGTTTTAAGGTGAATCGATAATTATTTTATTTTTTAAAGATAAATTACCAATGAAATTATTAGGCAGGGAGGAACAAAGTGAAAACCTACAGTGCAAAAGTAGAAGATATTGACAGAAAATGGTATTTAATTGATGCAGATGGGAAAATATTGGGGAGATTAGCTACTCAGATAGCTACAATATTAAGGGGAAAAAATAAATCAACCTATACACCATCTATGGATTTAGGTGATTATGTAGTGGTTGTAAATGCTGAAAAGATAAAAGTAACCGGAAATAAACTCAAAGGGAAAATATACAGGTATCATACCTCTTATCCAGGAGGCTTAAAAAGCGTTATTCTGGAAACATTATTAAAGAAAAAACCGGAATTAGTGGTGAAAAAAGCAGTCCAAGGCATGATTCCTCATACAAAATTAGGTAGAGCAATGATTAAAAAGTTAAAGATTTACAAGGGGAATGAACACCCCCATCAAGCTCAAAAATTAGAAAAAATTAACTAAGCACAAATAAGGAGGTTAAATACTTGTCACAGACAAAGAGTTATGGTACAGGAAGAAGAAAATCCTCAATTGCCAGAGTATGGTTAGTCCCTGGCAAAGGTAATATAAAAATTAATAAAAGATCATTAGATAATTATTTTGGACGAGAATCTCTATCGACCGTAGTAGAGAAACCTTTAGCATTGGTAAATAAAAAGAATGAATTAGATGTTTTTGCGAAAGTAGAAGGAGGAGGCATTACTGGCCAAGCAGGGGCGCTACAACATGGAATTGCTAGAGCTCTTCTGCAATATGATCCTACTTTACGCTCAATCTTAAAGAAAGAGGGTTTATTAACTCGGGATGCAAGGATGAAAGAAAGAAAAAAATATGGTCAAAAAGGCGCTCGGGCCAGATTCCAGTTTTCTAAGAGATAATTATTTTTGCGTCATTGAAAAGAGAAAGGTTAGCCAAGTAGTAGGGCGCCTTTCTCTTTTTTTTTAGTTTTTTATCTGAAAACTACACAAAAATTGTATCTCGTATCTCGTGAATCGTATCTCGTATAAAATACAGTAACAAGTAATGAGTAATTAGTAATAAGTTGCAGGTTTCAGGTTTCGAGTTACAAGTTGCAAGTTTATAGAAAACTTAAAAGCGTATCACTACTTTTCATAGACAGGCGAGACGCCTGTCCTACGGGAAGACTGGGGGACGTTTCGCATCTTTAGCATTCGCTTTTTCCCGCAATTGTTCCCCGTGCCTATACGCTACCCGCTGTACGCTATACGCTATTAAATATTAATGACTAATTTACCTTTTGTAATTATTTTCCCTTTTTAAGGAAGGAAACAATGAAAAGAAATCCTCGATTAAATATTTATCTGGACAAGATAAAAAGTAATTCAAAAAATATTAAAGCCCTTTGTTCAAAACGCGGAATTGGAGTAGTGGGAGTAACTAAAGGATGTTGTGCTATTCCGAAAGTAGGACAAGCTATGGCAGACGGGGGGATAAATATTTTAGGTGATTCTCGAATTGAGAATCTTAGAGAGTTGAAGAAAGCCGAACTTAAAGTAGAGACAATGTTAATAAGGATTCCCATGTTAAGCGAAGTAGATAGAGTTTTAGATTGGGCAGACATAAGTTTAAACTCAGAAATTTCGGTTATTAAAGCATTATCACAGGAAGCTTTAAAGAGAAGGATGGTTCATAGAATAATTCTGATGATAGACTTAGGAGACCTAAGAGAAGGAATTATGCCAGGTGATGCCATGCAAACAGTAGGAGAGATTAAAAGATTATCGGGAGTAAAATTAATAGGCATCGGTGCAAATTTTTGCTGTATCAGCGGAGTGATGCCAACTCGGAAAAACCTAACCAGACTGGTTGAATTAACAGAAGAAATCGAAAATAATTTTCATGTAAATTTGGAAGTAATTTCAGGGGGCAGTACCAGTGTTTTAAAATTAATTGAAGATGAAATCATTCCAGATAGAATAAACCAGTTAAGGATAGGAGTAGGCATTCTGCTTGGTCAGGATGATGTAAGATTGCGCAATATAGCAGGCACCTATCAGGATACCTTTATTTTAACTGCAGAAGTTATAGAAGTGCAAGAGAAGCCATCTTTGCCCCAAGGGGAGATTGGTCGGGATGCTTTTGGGGAGATCCCTGTTTTTCGGGATTTAGGAATAAGAAAAAGAGCCATTTTAGCAATAGGGAAACAGGACATTTATCTCAATAGTTTAATTCCTCTGAAAGAAGGAATGAAAATAGTAGGTGCAAGTAGTGACCATTTAATTATTGATATCACTGATTTTAAAGAAGAATTAAAAGTCGGTGACGAAGTAAGGTTTAGATTAAATTATCCTGCGTTGCTTTCCGCCACCACTTCAAAATACGTAAAAAAATATTTTTATAAAAGGAAGGAGAAAAAATAATGGCAATAGATATGAAAGGAAAAAATTTAGTATCCATTAATGATTTGAGCAGGGAAGAGGTTAATCAAATATTAGAAACTGCTGAGATTATAAAATTGAGACACTATTCCCATGAAGAACAACCTCTTTTAAAGGGAAAGGTTTTAGGAATGATTTTTCAAAAACCTTCTTTGAGGACCAGAGTATCTTTTGAAACAGGAATGATTCAATTAGGCGGGCAAGCGATTTATTTAGGTCCAGATGATATAAAATTAGGAAAAAGAGAAGCAACGAAAGATATCGGACGAGTGTTATCTCGTTACGTAAGCGGAATTATGGCCCGAACTTTCAGTCATGAAATAATGTTAGAATTAGCCAAGTATTCATCAGTTCCGGTTATCAACGGATTATCTGAACTTTTGCATCCTTGCCAGGTTTTGGGTGATCTATTAACTATTAAAGAAAAGAAAGGTAGATTGTCCAATCTTAAATTAGCTTATATTGGCGATGGTAATAATGTGGCACATTCCTTATTGTTTGGAGCGGTTAAGGTAGGGATGGATATTGTTTTAGCTGTCCCCCCCGGTTATGAGCCGAAGGAAGAGATTATAAATCTGGCTAAAGAAGATGCAAAAAAAATAAATAGTAGAATAGAAATTATCCATGACCCGGGAGAAGCTGTAGATGGAGCTGATGCTATCTATACAGATGTTTGGACTAGCATGGGATTTGAAAAAGAGAGTGAAGTAAGAAAAGATGCATTTAAGCCTTATCAAATAAATCAAAATTTATTAAATAGGGCAAAAGATGATGTAATAATATTACATTGCCTGCCTGCTCATCGCGGGGAAGAGATAACTGATGAAGTCATAGATGGTCCCCATTCTGTAGTAATTGACCAGGCAGAAAATAGACTACATGCTCAAAAAAGCGTCTTGGCTTTATTATTATAAATTTAATTCGATTAGTCGATAGTGAATAAACCTAGCGTATAGCGTATAGTATATAGCGAAAAACGCAAAACACAAAACTATATTCGTATCTCATAAATCGTATCTCGTTAAGAATTAGTTACTTGGTTAGCTAGCTGACAAAAGACGCAAGTTACAAGATTATTTAGTTACCCGGTTAATCAGTTTACCTATTAAAAATATAGGTTACAAGTTATCAGTTTTCATTATGTAGGGGCTTGATTTATCAAGCCCCTAAAACACAGGTCGAATAAATTCGACCCCTACATTAAAAACAATACTTTATGCGAAAAAAAAGGTTTTTAGTTTTGAATTTTTAGCTGTATGCTGATAACTGAAAACTTGTATTTAAAACTAACGACTAATTTAATTTGATTAAAGAATAAAATAAATTTATAATTAATAATAAGGAAAATATTTTATCTTTTTAATTCATCCGTCACGCTGTGTTGTTATTAAATATTAACTGAAAATTATTTAATTAGCTAACCGGTAAACCGGGTAACAGATTAACTAAAAACTAACTACTAATTTATCGGCTTGTAAATTTATCAATGATTAAATTATGATTACTACCCAAAAAGTAAATAAAATAGGAATGTAGGGGCACGATGCATCGTGCCCACGGGAAACATTAAACAATAAAATGGTAAGGGCACAATTCATTGTGCCCTTACAAAATAAAAGTAGCAGTATGGTGTTCTATGTCTTCTTTTACTAACAACTAATTTAAAAAGGGAGAATCAAGTGCCAATCTCTTTCAGTCTTTTAGATGTTATCGATATATTAATCATTGCCTTTATTTCTTATCACATAATTCTCTTAATCAAAGATACCCCGGCAGTACAATTAATTAAAGGATTAGTTGTACTTTTCATTGTTTCTTTTATTGCTGATCAGCTTGGTCTTAGAACTATTAATTGGCTTCTAAAAGGAGCCATGGCCATGATGGTTGTAGCCCTGCCTATAATATTTCAACCAGAAATAAGAAGAGGATTATTAAAGATGGGAAAAAGAGGATTTTTTATAAATACTTCTTTTTTGCACAAGGAAGTTGATAAAAAGATTGAACAACTAATAAATGGATTGGTTATGGTAATGCCCATGCTTTCCAGTAAACATAAAGGGGCTTTGGTGGTTTTAGAGAGAGAGGTTGGTTTAAAAGATATTTTGGAAACCGGTATTATTTTAAATAGTGAGTTTTCTCCTGAATTATTATATTCTATATTTATGCCCGACTCTCCTTTGCACGATGGAGCTGTAATTATTAGAGGGAATAAGATTGCAGGGGCAAATTGCATTTTACCGCTAAGCGAGAGAATGGACATTAGTAAATCTTTAGGTACCCGACATAGGGCAGCTTTAGGGTTAAGTGAGCAAACAGATGCTTTAATAATTATAGTATCAGAAGAGACAGGAAATATATCCATTGCTTTAGACGGAAAGATTACCCGACCTATGGAACCTCAGGGGTTAAAGAAGATGTTAACGCATTTATACCAACCTAAGGTAATCTCTGAATTTGGTTTCTGGCCGACAGAGGATAACAAAAAATGATAGAATTAAAAAATTGGTTTTTAAAAAATATAGATATCAAATTACTCTCTTTATTTTTTGCGATTATTCTATGGTTGTATATAGCAGGTGGGGAGAACCCCATAGTAGAGAATTTTATCGATATATCTCTTACTCAAATTAATCTCAGCGAAGGCTTGGTAATAAAAGAGTTTCCCGCAAATGTAAGTGTAGGAATTAGAGGGCCTAAAAATATCATAAATAACCTTTCTTCTAATCAGATAAACGGAATAGTAAATTTCTCTGAAATTAGTAAAGAAGGCATATATAAATTGAAGGTAGAAGTTGAGCCTCCCAAGAAAACACAGATCACTAGAGTTATTCCCTCGGAAATAAAAGTTGAAGTTGAGAAAGTTTTGACCAAAGAGGTAGAAGTTGAATATAGTTTAATAGGGGTGCCCGAAAAAGGGTATTCTTTAACTGATGAGCCCCAATTTAATCCTTCTATGGTTAAGATTATTGGTGCTCAAAGTGTATTAGACAATATAAAACAGATAATTTGTGCTATTGATATTTCCGGAATAAAGGAAGATCTGAGTAGAAAATTAAAAGTTAAAGCAGTTGATGTAAACGGAAATGAAGTTAAAGAAGTAAAAATTGAACCGGATATGGTGGAAGTATCAATTTCTTTGACTCGTGGATACCCCGAAAAGCAATTAACAGTAAAACCAAAAATAATCGGAAAACCTGCGCCGGGTTATTATATTTCTGAAATATTATCTAGTCCTGATGAAATAAAGATTTTTGGTAATTATTCCAAAATAAGTGATATTGAATTTTTAGAGACTATTCCCATTGATGTGAACGGGATTACAAAGACTTTATCGGTTAAAGTTCCACCTGCCCTGGAAGAAGGATTAAACATAGTAGATGGTGAGGTTGAGCTAATAGAAGTAACCATACAAGTTAAGGAAGTCATAATCCAGAAAATCCTAAAAAATATCTCAGTTTTACCTCAGAATTTATCTCCCTTTGTATCTTGCGAAATAAAACCAGAGATAATTGACATTACTGTTGAAGGAAAAAATATTTTAATTGATAAATTAGAGGCAAAAGATATAAAAGCCTTTGTGAAATTTACAGATAATTTTAAAGTAGAGCAGAAGGTAAAAGTTCAAGTAGATCTTCCCGAAGGAATTTCTTTAATTAAGATTGAACCGGAAGAAGTCACGGTGTTAATCAATAAGTAGTCGTTAGTCGTTAGTGAATAGCAAAACTAGCGTGGAGCGTACAGCGTTTAGCGTAGAGTTAAGAAAGAAGAAGACAAAATGTAAAGACCAGAATAAAATTGTATTTCGTATATAGTATACCGAAAAGAAATAAAAAATAAATTAATTCAGTTTCCATTGCGAGAAAAAGCGAAACAATCTCAAGTTAGTTTCTCGTATTATAGCGGTTAACAAAATAGCGAAAAACGTAAAAATAACACCCCCTCTGTTATTCCCAAAAGCGGGAATCCAGGGGTGAAGGATAAGAAAAAAAAGATAGATTCCCGTTCCCCGATCAGAGCCTGTCCTCGACCTGATCGGGGATCGAGGACAGGTTTCACGGAATGACATAATAGGAAGCGGAGATGACAAAAAGAGATAAGAAATGACATTAAAAATTTATTAAAAGAAATGGGCAGCATATTATATAAAATGATTTATCCTATACGCTAAACGCTACCCGCTCTACGCTAGTTATGTTTTAAATTTTGAATTATGGTTTTTCACTTTTCGTTTAAAGTTTTTCGCTGTATAATAATTATTAAAAACTTATGTTTAAAACTAATGAATAAATAATTGGTAAATCGGGCAATTGGTTAATTGGTCAATTAATTAATATCGAGGTATTTTATGAAAAAATTATTTGGAACTGATGGGATAAGAGGAATTGCAAATAGAGAGCCTATAACTGCTGAGGTGGCTTTTCATATAGGAAGAACCGGAGCATATTTATTTAAAGATAAGGCTGACCCAAAGATATTAATCGGTAAGGATACACGAATTTCGGGGGATATGTTAGAAGCTGCTTTAATAGCAGGAATATGTTCAGTAGGAGTAGACGTTCTAAGAGTGGGAATAGTCCCCACCCCTGTAGTAGCTTACCTAACCAGAGCTTACCACGCTAATTGTGGTATAGTTATTTCCGCTTCACATAATCCCTTCGATCACAATGGCATTAAATATATTAGAGGGGATGGTTTTAAGTTTTCTGATTCAGAAGAAGAAGAGATAGAGAGAATATATTTTGAAAATCATTCAAAGGATGAATGGCCTACCAAGGAAAATATTGGCAGGGTAAAAGAATTGGCCGGAGCAATAGAAAGATATATTGATTACATAAAAAATACCCTTCCCCCAAAATTTACACTTAAGGGATATAAAATCGTTTTAGATTGTGCTAATGGTGCTTCTTTTATGATTGCCCCCCGTGTTTTTGCAGAATTAGGAGCCGAGATAATTACCATAAACGATAAACCAAATGGCATTAATATAAATTTTAATTGTGGTTCGGTACATCCTGCTTCCTTGAAAAAAGAAGTTCTAAGACAAAAAGCAGATTTGGGTTTTTCTTATGATGGCGATGCAGATAGGGTTATCGCCGTAGATGAAAAGGGAAACATTGTGGATGGAGACCAAATAATGGCAATTTGTGCTTTAAACCTTGACAAGAAAACCCAATTGCCCGATAAAACAGTAGTAACTACCTTAATGAGTAATATTGGCTTTGATAGGGCTATAGAAAAAGCAGGAGGAAAAGTTGTTAGGACTGATATCGGTGACCGTTATGTATTGGAAATGATGCAGAAAGTTAAGACAGTATTGGGAGGAGAACAATCAGGTCATATTATTTTTTCGCAATATAGTACTACCGGGGATGGATTATTAACTTCCCTGCAACTTATGAAGGTTCTTCAGGAAGAAGGAAAACCTTTATCCGATCTGGCTTCAGTAATGGAAAAATACCCTCAGATTATTTTGAATTGTGAGGTTAGAGAAAAAGAACGATTCTTTGAAAATGTTTGTATAAAAAAAATCATTAAAAAAATAGAAAAGGAGCTTTACGGAAAGGGTAGAATTTTTGTTAGACCTTCTGGTACTGAACCATTAATTAGAATATTATTAGAAGGAGAAGATAAAAATAAATTAGAGAAAATTTCCCAGGATTTAAGAGAGGTGATTGAAAAGGAAGATATATAATCGTATCTCGTATCTCGTGAATCGTATCTCGTAAAAAAGATAGGAAACAGAAACCAGATCCCTGGCTCTTGAGTTTTGGGTACTTAAACAAGTTTTAAGATAAGTTTTGAATTATGGTTTTTCTCTTTTCGATTTAAGTTTTAATTTGGTTAGTGCAAATATTTTTTAATTAAAAAATATACGCTGTTCGTTATATGCTATACTATAAAATACTAACGACATATTAATTGGTAAATTGGTAAATAAGTAGATTGGCAAATTGTAAACACTTGAAACTTGTATTTTGTATCTTACAACTACTATTTTAACTAACGACTAATAAAGGGAGGTGATAAAAAAATATATGTTTAAAAAATTGAATACAAGCGCCAGAGCTTACTAAATTTGAAGAACTGAGTGTTCCGATAAAGTAAGTTGACGAGGAAGGAGTTTATCGAAAATTCGGCGGATGCTCCTGGGTTGGTCAGATCTTTAGAAAACCTACAAAACTTGCGAGTAATTGCAAGCACAAAAAGGTTTTTATGACAAAATGAATCCATTCTTGTATATTCTAAAAAAGTTTTTCTATTCTACCACAAATAATTACTTTAAAAGATAACGCAAAGCTAAAAGTGTAAATTGTAAAACTATATTCGTATCTCGTATCTCGTGAAGATAATAGTTAGAAGACAGAGTTCAGAAGTCAGAATGAAAAAAAGAAAACCCACCTTTAGCAAGCAATTCGCAATACGAGAGAAAAAGTTTTGAGTCTTGAATTATAGTTTTTAGTTTTTCTCTTTAAACCTTAAGCTTTAGATATGTATATAATACGATTGCTTAAAGAAATTCTTGGATATTAAGGTATTTATTGTAGAAATAGAAGAAACAGAGAACCCTATTATCTTTCTTAATGGATTGGTAATAGGGTATTTATTTTTGAAAATAAATTTCTAATCAAAGAAAGGATAAAAAAATGTGTGGAATAATTGGATATATTGGTTCAAAAGAAGCGGTACCGGTTTTGATGTCCGGATTAAAAAAATTAGAGTACAGGGGATACGATTCTGCAGGTATTGCTGTATTAAAAGATGGTAAAATACAAATAAAAAAATGTAAAGGAAAGATAGTCAAATTAGATAAATTATTAAAAAAAGGTATCCCAAAAGGCAACATAGGATTAGGACATACCAGGTGGGCTACCCATGGGAAACCCAATAACTTAAATGCACATCCTCATAATGGATGTAATTCAGAAGTAGTGGTGGTGCATAACGGTATTATAGAGAATTACATGCCTCTAAGAGAAAGATTAATTTCGGAAGGGCACAATTTTGTATCCGAAACAGATACCGAAGTTCTCCCTCATTTAATAGAAAGTAATTATCACAATGATTTAACTTTAGCAGTAAAGGAATCTATAAAAGAAATAGAAGGTTCTTACGCTATCGGAGTTATTTCTACTCGTGATCCGGGAAAGGTTGTCGCCTCACGTTACGGGAGCCCTTTGATTATTGGAATAGGAGAAGGTGAGATGTTTTTAGCTTCTGATATTCCTGCTTTACTTAGTTATACAAATAAAGTAATATTTTTAGAGGAAAAGGAGATTGCTACTATAACTAAAGATGGAGTAGAGATAATCGATTCCGAAGGAAAGATTTTACAGAAAAAAGTAATAAATATTGATTGGGATGAAGAGATGACAGAAAAGAGTGGATATAAACATTTTATGCTAAAAGAAATTTTTCAAGAAACCATGGTTATTCGTAATAATTTAGAAGATAGAATTAATCTGTCTACAAAAACAGTGGAACTTGATAACCTATCTCTTCCTTTAGATAGAATAAAAGGAATAGAAAGGATATTTATTTTAGCTTGTGGGTCTTCTTATTATACAGCTTTAGCAGGTAAATATATTTTTGAGGAGTTAATCGGTATCCCGGTAGAAGTGGATTATAGTTCCGAATTCAGATACAGGAAAATATTGCTGGGCGAAAAAGATCTAACCATTCTGATATCCCAATCAGGAGAAACTGCTGATACCATAGCTGCTTTAAGAGCTTGCCGGGAAGCCGGTTCTTATATATTGGCTCTTACCAACGTAAGGGGAAGCACTATCAGTCGGGAAGCAGATAGTGTAATGTATATTAAGGCGGGTCCGGAAATAGGGGTGGCCACCACAAAAGCTTTTGTTGGCCAGTTAATGTGCCTTTACATGCTATCTCTCTATTTTGCTCAAGTTAGAGAGACTCTTGGTTCATCAGAAATTAATAAAATAATTTCCCAGTTAATAAAGATTCCTCAAATGGTCGAGATTCTTTTACTAAAAGACCCGGAGGTTGTTAAATTAAGTGAAGAATTTTATAAATTTCATAATTTTCTTTATCTGGGGCGAGGGATCAATTACCCCATTGCTTTGGAGGGGGCTTTAAAGCTAAAGGAGATTTCTTATATCCACGCTGAAGGTTATCCGGCAGGAGAGATGAAACACGGTCCCATTGCTCTTCTGGACAAGACTTTCCCGGTAGTAGTAATCGTGCCCCGGGATAAGGTTTATACTAAAGTGATTAACAATATAAAGGAAGTTAAAGCTCGAGACACCCTGGTATTAGCCATTGCTACAGAAGGTGATAAAGAAATTATCAATATAGCAGATAGAGTATTTTATATACCTGAAACTTCGGATATACTATATCCTATTCTATTGGTTATACCTTTACAATTATTTGCCTATCACATTGCTGACAGATTGGGGTGCGATGTAGATAAACCGAGAAATTTAGCTAAAAGTGTTACAGTGGAGTAGAAGAACACATATCTTCTTAATTAAAAAAATCTATTTTGTAAAATAAAACGATAAAGAGTATAATTG
>Ga0190349_1000341_pt1 | contig 14767 bp, 12 predicted proteins | sample 48721378_MG_FD_179798 | JGI IMG/M metagenome (GOLD analysis project Ga0190349, IMG submission 179798) | Hydrothermal vent microbial mat bacterial communities from Southern Trench, Guaymas Basin, Mexico - 4872-13-7-8_MG | ecosystem: Environmental > Aquatic > Marine > Hydrothermal vents >...
AGGTGTGCTTAATTTAGATTTTACGAAAAAATAGGTAAATATGTATTGCGTCCCCTGTTTTTTTTCCCCTGTTTTTTTATACTATTAGTATCGTATTTCTGTTTACCATTTCCACCTGGAAGATGCCCCCATTTTTCCTGTCTTTCCAGTTTTCCATGTTCAAGCCATGCCTTAAATTCAATATTCCTAAAGATAAATTTTTCAACCTCTACCTGTGAAAACAAATCCCTTTCTATATCTTTAAATCATATCTGCAGTTACATCTGTTCCTTTATTGAACATTTTTTGAATATTAAATGACAACCACTGTTCTTCTTGCGTTAACCTTTGCGTTAACATTTGCGTTAACCTACTTGACAACATAATAAATCTCCCTTCCGCTTCCTTTTTGCTCAATAATTTCCAGTTCCTTAAGTTTCTTTATAATTTTATAAGCTGCAGGGCGGGAAATATTGAACATTTTTTGAATATCGCTAGAGGTTATACTTCCATTTCTTTGGATAAATTCTATTATTTTCATCTGTCTTTCAGTTAGCGCAATCTGTCCTTTCTCTTTCCGTTTCTTACCCTCAATTGATAGTTGTAAAACTCTTTCCTTTACCCGTAGTAGTGAAACTTTAACGCCTTCAGTGAAGTATTCAAGCCATTGAGTTAAGTCAAGAGTTTTTTGATTTACTGACTTTAGAGCCGAATAATAGGCTCTCCTATCGCTGTCATAATAATCATCAAGGGCAAAAAATCTCTTTATATCAAATTCTCTTATGTAAAGTATGAGTGTGGCAAGTGCTCTTGCGGTTCTGCCATTTCCATCTACAAAGGGGTGGATTCTTACAAATTCGTAATGGGAAATCCCTGCAACAAGCACAGGATGCAGTTTGGGAGCTTCTTCAGAATTCAGCCATTGTATAAAACCTTTCATAAGAGAAGGAACTTTTTCAGGAGGGGGTGGCATAAATATCACTTTTCCAGTTATTCTGTTTCCAACATATACCTTGATCTCTCTGTATTTTCCCTCCCACTTAGGATTTTCAAAAGTCTCTTTTGTAATATCTCTATGCAGACCTAAAATGTGTTTTTCCTCTATTCTCCCCTTTTCCTGATATTTTTCTATGTGTTCCAGAACATTGAGGTAATTCAAAACCTCTTGTTTTGCTTTCCTTGTGGCGGTTACCCTTCTGCCTTGAGCGAGTTTACTTACCTCTTCAAGAGTGAGGGGGTTTCCCTCTATTGCGGTTGAGGCATGTGTGGCTTTGATAAGTGCCTCTCTTCTTAAAGAAACTTCCCATTTAGGCACAAGATAGGCATTCAGGATAAGTTCCCTTGCAGATGTAATCTCAATCAGGTTATTTACAGTGCCATCGGTGTATCTAAATTTTGGTTTAAACATTTTCTCCTTCTATAACCTCAATGCATTCCTCAACTTATTTATTCTCTTTAAGGCTGTTATATACTTCCTCGATTATTCTCATATTCTCTCTTCCCAACTTCTCAAGTTCTTTTTTCCTCTTCTTGGGGTAGATTAGCTTCAAGCTTCTTCTTCCAGTAAAGCTCAGCATTGTGCTCGTAGTTTATGGGTTTTAGGTTGTTTGAGGTTGCTTTTAACAAATATTCTTTTGATTCTGGATAAACTCTTTCTTTGTGGAATTGTTTACAGTACATTTCAATTCTCACTCATTTTCATTTCTAAATCATATTCTATTAGATAACCTATTTCACGTTCTGTTAAGTTGTATATCTTTCCAATTAGTTGATCAATTCTGTTCACAACCTCTTTACATCTGTTAACTTTGAATTCTAGCGATTTATATCCTTTTCTTTTCTCAACTAAATATGAATTTTGCTTGTAACACTCAATTAGATTTTTAGTCATTTTTCTAAGCTCTTTCAAAATATAAGATGTTAAAGCATCTTCCGGTGGAATTGGAAATTGCTTGATAGTATTCTTAGTGAGATCTCTACAGTCAGATATAGTCAACCAAAACCAATAAAATAGCGTACTATTTATTACACATAACACAAAATCTGCATATTTAGGTTTTATTTTAATTGCCATCCAATGTGAAGCTCTCACCTTTTTACCATTTCTGATTCCTTTTGGTTCATAATTTAACGCTTTTGTCCAATAAGATTCTCCGCTGTCATGATAGTAAATTGGAATACCATTTTTTTCGTCGATTATATCACCAAAAGTTGTAGGATTAGAAAATACCTTACTAATGATCATATAATCAAACTTATTACCTATTTTTGGAATAAAATCATTGAATTTAAATGCGAAATCACTTGAATCGTAAATCGGTGGATTTGTTAAAATTTGGTCTCTATTATCTTTAGTTAGGCGGATATATCGAGAAGTTTTTACTATCTTTGGTTCAGTGAACTGCCCCCCAGAAATATCTTTTCTGCAGATCGTTATTGCTGTTCTCTGCATAACTCCCTTAAAAACTGGTTGTGGTCTAATCGCGAAGTTTATAATGATAAGGTCATTAGTATTTTTATATAAAAAGTCCCTCAGATTTTTAAACTTAGGCTGGCAATATACTGAATTAGCATGTATAAACCCAAACATACCATTTGAATGTAGCAACTTAATAGAGGTTCTCATAAATTTGTCATACAAATTCTTTGATTCTGTCAGCAGATATCCATACTCAACTTCGTTAAGCTCAACATACGGCGGATTTCCAACCACCACATCAAAACCTGGGTTCTCCTTCAAAAACACCTCAGGAAACTCAAAAATCCAGTGAAAGGTTTTGATTTTCTTCAAATTATAAAGATTTATGTTGTATTCCTTTGCAAACTTCTCATCAAGTTTCTGACTGAACAGCTCAGTTATTGAGCTCAAAAGCTCATGCAAGGGCTTTGCATATTTTGAATTCAGGGAAGCGATTAAAATTCTTGTGAGTTTCTCTTTTGTCCATAAAACCTTCTTAAAATCATCCCACTCTATGCATTTCTTTGAAAGTATTCTGTTCAGATCTTCTACTTCATTGACAATATTTCCATCAATTTTTAGTGCTTTTGCTGTTTTTTCAAGAGAGGGCTTTAAATCAAGTGCTACCTTTATTTTTTTTGATAGGTATTCTGCTTGCTCTTCTTTTACGAACAACTCAAGCTGTAATTGTTTTTCTGTTTTTTCCTTTTCTAACGCCACATATCCAATAAGAGAATTGCCTTCCCTCAGGTTAAAATGCACATTAGGAAATCTTATGAAGATGTCTTTTTCTTTCCCCACCTTGAAATGCTTGGCCAGAGCTAAAAACAGCCTTGCCCTGGCTACTTTCAAAGCAGAAAGATTAATGTCAACACCATAAATGTTTTTCGAAAGGATTATGAAAAACTTTACCAAAAGTTTAAATTTATCCTCATTATCAACCTCAAACAGATTTATCGTTTTAATCTCCCCTTTTTCATCCGCGGCTATAATTTCAAGTCCCTGTCTTAGGCCAAGTTCTTGCACTTTTTCTTTTATCTTTTCGTAAATATCAACAAGCACATTTATGGCACTTTCAAGGAAGTGAGCAGAACCTACAGCTGGGTCAAGGATTTTTATCTCTTTTAGTTGCTCAAATAGGTAAAGTAGGATTTCCTTATTGCTTCCTTCAATTATCTGATCGATGGTTTCAAAGTTTTTGCTGAATTTTTTATTAACTTTATCAATGAGGTATGGATCAATGGTGTTTTTGCAGATATAAGAGGTTATTTCCTCTGGGGTGTAGTAAGCACCTAATTTTTTCCTTTCTATATAGGTGATTAATTTTTCATAGATTGCCCCAAGCACAAATTCGTCAATGTTTCCTTCTGTCCAATCTCGACTTTCAAAGAGATTGAGCAGGGGAACTTCCTGATTTACTTTTTTGGGTGGCGTGTTGATGAGAATATCGGTCATTCCCTCTTGGTAAAAACATTTATCAGGAATTGATATTGCTTTACTATGTTCACCGTTTAAGAACACTGCTGGCCCAATCACCACAACCTTGCCAATTTTGGTGTCTTCCACATACTGCCTATCCTCATGACCACTTATTTTTTCAAAAAGATAAATCAAAAATTCATTGAAGTTTTCAAAGCCATTGATGAGTTTTTTCTGGTACAGCTCTTTAAATTTTGTAATAAAATAGTTTTTATCGTTATTGAAAAATCCTCTTTCTTGCAAATACCATAGGGTAAGCATTTGCATCATGAAGTTATCGACAAACTCCTCCCTCTTTTCTTCCTCGGGAATGCCCTTTATATTTTTTAACAAGAATTCTCTTGATTTTTTCCACAGAATGTAAAACTCTTCGATTACATCTGTTCTGTCAAATAATTTGCTGAGATTCTCTTCTTTTGGATCGCTCAAAGCCTTCTTGAGTTTATTAAGAAATGTTTTGTTAATTTTATTAAGGGTTTTAATGATATGCTTGTTTTTCCTGTAATCTTTAATCAATAGATGACCGTCATAAAGAATTAATCCTAACCTCGGAGCATAACCACTTACGGGCGGCTTATATCTGTTTTTCAGGTAAGAAACTTCAGTTTTACTTTCTGCTTTAACAGATAAAAAACCCTCAAAAATATTGAGGTCTTCATCGCATAGTTCTGGGACAATATAGAGATTATATGGTTTACCCGAAATTTTGATTTCCTTTGTTTTATATTTCTTGAGTTCTTTTAACAGGATTACACGTATCTGCTTATTCATAATATTCACCACACACAGTTACATTTTATATTTTTATAGTTCAATCCTAACACAGACCACATTTCAAGAGTTTCTTTACATAGGGCAACATTTTTAAAACCGTAGGTCTTTTCCAACTCATTTATAAGAACAGAATACATTGCATATCTAGTCTCAAAATCTATTTTTCTTCCCCAATTTGAGGATTCTTTCAAATATCTTACCCATGTTCTATCAGTGCATCCATTAATGGTGCTTTGTAATCCCCTTAAGGAACCCAGAGTTATTCTTTCTGGTGTGAATTTTTTAAAAATCAAATCGAGTAATCGTAAATAATATTCTTGCCAATTTTCAATTGGAACCATAGGATCTATTCTAATCCTCACTTCACATCCAGCTTCATAAATTTTTTGTGCGGCTTCAATTCTACTTAACACATGTGGAGCTTTTTCCCATTTTTCTGCCACAGGGATTGCATTAAGACTAAAACTAATTATGGTTTGGCTGAGGGACTCAATTTCTAAAAGATTTTTTATATTTGATGATTTTGTCAAGAATAAAACTTTATGCCGATTTTGCTTTGCAAAAATAGGAATAATAAACTTTGAGAAGGGTAATTGAGACCGTTCAAACATCAAAGAATCAGCAATTTCTCCAGTGTTCAAAATCTCAGGCTCTTCAACTTCATCTAAGAATTTCTCCAAATGCAACTTGATTTTATTGTATGGTTTTATCACTGGAGACTTACCTTCAGGCCTAAATCTGAATGTGCCCTTGAGATAACACCATGCACAATCATAAGGACATCCATAAGCCCACTTAAGTTCAAGAAAATGAGGACATACTACATCAATTTTTCTTAGTGGAAGCGGTGTTTTGTCAAACCTTGTAATAATAGAGCCGTCATTTACCTTAGAAACTAAAATTTTCTTTGTTCCATCTAAAATAACATATTCCTTATAATGTATCTTGATTTTAGGTCTTCTTATAGCACCTTTATTGGTATCTACCTGACTAACTTGGAAAGGATTAGATTTAGGAAAAACTATTTTATCTTTTCCAGCCAAACCTCTTGGTGTTCTTGAAGTAATTCTCTCTGCTTTTATTTTTTCTTCCTTTTCAAGTTCTTTTAATGCTTGTCTATACTGCTTTTCCACAAATCGGGTATCTTGATACGTTTCTTCTAAAATTTCGTCAAAGGTTTTAGTTTTCTTTTCAAATCTTTTTAGGAGGTATTTTTTCAGAGAAGGAATGGTATCATCAAATAATTTTTGTTGATAACGATATAAACTTTCCTTAGGTCCTAACCATGCAAATTCACCTGATGCACCTTGTTTATGCATTATATCTTTCATTATTTTTAATCCGTCAAAATGATTAGTTGCGTGTATGAGATAATAAAGGGTCTGATACTTTCTATCCATGCAAACTCTAAAAGCCCATACATATTTAACACCGGCTACTTCATGCAACGACTTAAGATATAAATCTAAAAGCGCTTTATCTCTTTTTTGCCAATCTTCTATTTTGTAAATGTTTCGCCATTCCGGAGTTGGGTATAGAGTATCCAAGTGTTTTTCAACCTTTGGTAGTCCCAGGAAACGGTTTATATCACGACTCATAAAAGTAAAGAAAATTTCGGTTCTGGGTAATAATAGAATATTTTTGACTGTTTCGAATGGAACACCACTAAATCCAAATGGGTCAATAAAGAAAAAGGAAGGACCAATATTGACTCCAACCTGTTCAACCAAATCGGTTACTACATTTGCAAATTCGTCATTTATAAGCTGAATATCTATATTCTCCTTAAATTTAATTTTTGCTTTTTCCCTATCAATTACAGATTTGAGATTTTCGAAGTTATCCTTATCTTTTTCTATAGCAACACAAATGAAAGTATCAAAATAAGGATGACGCCCTCTCTGTTCACAAGATTGCAATAATTTATCTGCAAGTTTCATAGCAATAATTGGGGAGCCTACTGTTAAAATTTCTCCAGTTTTTTCATCTATATGTTCACCTCTACCTGCGAAGCCATCAAAAAATATAACTTTTCTGTGAGATTTTCCGAGTTTAACGATCCAAACATAAAGGTACTTCTTCAAAAGTTCATGTTTGACCCTAGTATGTTCCTTATATACCCATTTTTCTTTTGCAGAGTCTTTAAACCTCATAATACCACCCTAGGTGTTTCACTCTGACCTTTAAAGATTCTATATCAGTAAGCCCTTTCTTCCTGAAAAATTCATACAAACTCTCAACAATTCCTCTAAAATCCTTGATTATTACATTGTTTCTGTTCATTTCAATTAGATTTTTACTTGTAAGTAAGGGCTTAATCTCTCTTGAATAAAGATAATAAGGTATGGTCTGAAGTGCAGTCATAACAATTTTGAATTTATTTTCAATACCCTCTGCTTTTTTCCTTTCCACAAGTAAAGCATTGTATAAATTGTAGATGAACCCTTTTTGTTCTTGTCTATAACTTTCTTTTAGCTCTTCCACAATTTTTTCTGTCTCATTTTTCATTCTTTTCAGATTTTCAATAGTATTTTCAATTCTGTGTGGCGGTCTTTCTTTTCTTGTAATCAAATTAAGGAAGGCAAGTGGTGTTTCGTAGTTTATTTCGCCATTTTTTGAAATACTCATTATCTTTTTCATGATCTTGTATCTCCCGCGGTAGAATTCATAAACGCTTATAGTTTTATCCTCGCCAGAAATGAAAGAGTAATAAGGTCCATCTCCCATATTCATAACTTCCTTAAAATCATCTACTGTATATCCAAGTTCATACTGGATTAGATTCAAAAGCTTGTATTCATCAAGTTGCTCCTTCGGTATCCCTTCAGGTATGAATTCCTTGAAGTCCTCCGAGATTCCATACTGTTCTAAATCTGTTATAGAAAGTTTTGATAGGTCTTTGATTTTCTCTCCAAAAGTCTCTATGCTTATTTCTTCCTCGGGAGATAGTATTTTTACATCCTTGCCCACTATTAAGGCTATATCCTGAATTTTTTCCTTGAGCTTTCTAAGAACACCAACTATGACTTCTATCTCATCAGAAGGTATGTAGTTTATAACATAAACATCCTTTTCATTCCCTATCCTGTTTACTCTTCCAGCTCTCTGAACAATGACCATTGGATTCCAGGGCAAATCATAATTTATAACAACGTCGGCATCTTGAAGATTAATCCCCTCGCTCAAGGCATCAGTTGAGATAAGAATTTCAATTTCTCCAAATTTGCTTACTTCTTCAGAACCATTATTGGCCTGGGGAGCAAAACGTTTTATGTAATTTATCTTTGCTGGAGTTTCTGTATCTCCTGTGACAAGTGCTATTTTAATCCTATCTTTCTCGTCCTTAAGCCAAGTGTGTAGATCAAATTCCTTTTTTATCCATTCGTAAAGATTATGGTAAAGATAATAGGCTGTATCTTTATACTGCGTAAAAAGTATGATTTTCTTTCTATAGAGTGAAGGGATATCTTTTAATTTCTCTGATTTAAAAGCAGGATCTCCTATTATTTGTTTTAAGGATTCAACTTTTGGATCTTCCGAGTATACATATAGGGGCAAATCAATGATGTCTTCCTTTTTCCCTGGAATTTTACCCAGAACCTTAAACTCACCGTTCTCTTTTTCTTTAAGTTTATCTAATTCGGAAAAGATGTTGTCCATAAATCTTAAATCGCTCTCTAAATTCTCAAGAACTTGCCTTAGTCCGAGTTTGAATAGTTCTATATCGGAGTAGTGCTTTCCTTCTTCTTTTAAATCTTCGGCGTATTCAAGTAGAATCTTTACTACTCTATCAAACCATGTCTCTCTATCTTCTTCCTCAATATTGTATTCCTCCTTGATCTCATCAAGTTCTTTCTCTATTTTTGCTTTATCAAGGGCAGTTTTAATTAATTCTATAAGCTTTGCTTCATCCAGAATTTGGCTCATATCAGCCTTAAATGTTTCGTAGAAAATCTTCTCTTTCTCGTATATTCTCCTGAGTGTGGTTTCGAAAGGATATATCCCACTCTCTAGCCTTTTACCAAGCAAAAGTTTGAACAAATCAGCTACATCTATTATCTTTTTAACGGGTTCTTCTTCGTCAATACTTTCTTCTTCAAAAACAATAAATCTAGTGCCGTAGAGTTTGGTGTATTCAAACAGAATTCTGTTGATATTATCGCTTATGGCTTTTATGAGAGATTTGTATTCATTTGTATAAAATGGAGAATAGTCAAGACTGTATGGTTTGGGGTCTTTGAAAATAAGTGGTCGGCCATTAACCTTGATATCTTGGAATTGTTCCATGATATACTTTCTTGTTCTGAGCACCATTATCTCGTCAAGTATTTTCTGTTTAATTTCCGTGGCCACCTTCTTCAAGTTTTTCCTAATTTTGTCATCGTCTCTTTTTTGTAGCTCCTTTTTTAGATCTCTGAATTTTTTTATCATTTCAGTTATGGGAACACCTTTGATTCTGAAGGGGGCAAAGGTATCGTCTACGAAAAGTCTTATGAGGTTGAATATGTCGTTAATTGAGTTATTAAGGGGAGTGGCGGTAAGAAGCATAAACTTATTGGGGAATCCGTCTTCCTTCTTCTGTAGTTTTCTAACATTTTGCCATCTATTTGTATTCTTGTTTCTGTATTTATGTGCTTCATCTATCACAAAAAGATCGTATTCCTCAGCAATTTTCTTCAATTTATTTTCTTCTAAATTTTGAAAGATACCCAAGGAGAGAAAGGAAATTTTCCCAAGAAGTTTTTTTCCATTTGAAGTAAATATCATATAAGTTTTGTTATTGTTCTGGTTTTTTGTAGGCTTTTTGACATTACCGCGCAAGAAGTATGCAGAAGAAAACAACAATTCTTCCCATTGAGGAATTATTGATGGTGGAAGAATAAGCATGACAGAAGGAGATTTGCCATTTGGTAGCCATGTCGGATGTTTTCCATTCAAAAATTCCTCTATTACTGCAGAAGCCATGAAGCTTTTTCCAAGACCCACAGAATCGGCAAGAATTGCTCCGTTATAGAAGTTTGTCTTATCCGTAGCATTTACAACACCTACAAGCTGAAATTCCATGAGGATATCTTTTTTGAGAAGATTCAGCACCCTTCCCTCAAACCATTTATACACCAGATATTGGAACAAAGTCTGAGGATCTATTAGATTACCGATCTTTGGATAGGGGCTTTCTGGTAATACTCCAGATATATCAATAATCTTTAACAAATCTTCCTTGAACTCTACTGCTTCGTCCCACAACTCATCGAACCATTGATTTAAATAGAGAACCTCCTCCCGAGAAGTAAGTAGTACATTGAGTTCTTTGTTTTTGGTAAGTCCTTCTGCGGTAAAATTAGAAGAGCCGACTATTGCCAAGCCCGGTGAACCATATTTCTCTTCTGGTCTGGTTAGAAATAGATAAAGTTTTGCGTGTAATCTGGATTTATCAAAAAGTTTCACATCTATGATGTTATTAGCCACAAAATCTCTCAAAGCTTTTAATTGTTGTATCTGCTCCTCTGTCAGTTTAACTCTTTGTAAATCTTCTATCATTCTTTGTTTAAATACTTCTCTCAGGCTATAACCCTCAACCAACTCTTCTTTCGTTGGATAGGTGGTTTCATTGCCCATCACAATTTTAAGAAATGGAAGTTTTTCGTAGCTTTGCGGAAAATTATCTTTAACAAGAGAGAAACCGCTCAGAAAAAAATATCCGATAGCAAACTTAGCTTTCTTTGATTTATGTAATTGATCTTTCAGTACTCGGATTAATTCTCTATTTTGGCTGTTGTCAATTATATTTGGTGCAATTTTATCATTCATATTGTCCACCTTTTAAGTGTGGGGAGCGTTATATCATATAACTCCTTCATATCTTCATTGTGGAGATCTATAATTCTTAATGCATTCATGGATATGCCACCAATTTTTAGGACCATTTTTAGGGCTGGTTTCAACTAACATCTCAGAGGATTAATTTCCCCTTTTCTTTGAGATATTGAATCGGCAACTTAATTACCTAAGGCCGAATTTTTTCTACGAAAATTATAATATCTTATTCTCTCTTCTACAATATTTTTGAGCAAGTCAATGCTTGCCTGTTCCCAGAAAAGATTATCACTCTCTTTGCTTAAAGCGATCAATAAAAATTCCATATAAACATTTTCTTTGGCTCCGTTCTCTGGATAGGGAAGACGAGCCTTAAAGTGGACGGGAATTTCATTAAACCAGCCATGTTGCAGATAAGCCCCGATTCATCTTCTACCTATATAATAAACATATAGATTGTTCATTTTTTCCCACACATCTGGGAATTAATTTAAAGAATTTTGGTGATGAACCAAAAGAGCAATTTAAATTTTAGGGATTGTTTTTGCGTAAGGACAAGAAGATTCGGTCAGAATATTGTATTTGAAAGATTATAATGCTTTTAAAAGCAAGATTTAAGTGGGGAATAAATATTCCTTGCGGGCGAATCTTCTTCCCAGCTTAAATTTTCAAGACATTCGGGGAGAAGTTAAAGTTTAATTGGGTTGACCATGGTCAAGGTGGTGGCCGCAGTTATTGAACAGGGGGGCCGGTTTCTGCTGGCCCGCCATCTCGAAGGCGGCCCTTACGGCTCACTCTGGGAATTCCCCGGAGGAAAAGTGGAACCGGGTGAAACTCCCGAAGAGGCCCTCCAGCAGGAGCTCAAGGAAGACCTTGGGATTGAGGTGGAAATCAAAGAACACTTGTTATCCTTTCCTTTCCGCTCCTCCCACCTTAATGTTGAATTTTATCGTTTATCGCGTCCATCTCAAAAAAGGGCACCTCCAATCGCATGACCATGATGAGCTGCAATGGGTCAAGCCAGAGAAATTAAAGGAGTATGCCCTTTAAAAGGAGTTATGGAATCGGGCCGCGCTAACTAGTTGATAATAATCAAAATAACCCCAATCACTACCCTGAAAAAAGGCCTTATTCGCGATTTTTGCCCCCATTTTTCACCTTTAGTTTATCGCAAAAATGAACACTAGAAACTGAATTAAGCTTTTAATATCATGAGAGATGAAAAAAAATTTCTATTAGGCTCTTGACTTGGGGCACACATAGTTGTCCCCAGTTTTCTCCCGGCGTCCCCAGTTTTCTCCCCCGTTTTCCCCATAAAAAACCTTTCATGTCCCCATTCTTTCCTTGGCTTGGTACCCATTAGGATGATTAAACTCCTCTTCCGTGACAACTGTCTAAATTTAAAGACAGGTTATAACTTAACCTTTTGGGGAAAACTTTTGGCATGATATTTGCGTTATAAAAAAATGATGGTCAACATTTATATATTCTACCGCTAACTAATTAATTTAATTAATTTATGGAATAAGGAGGTGTAAGAAGTGACCAAATTACGGACTATCGTCACCCTCATCACTTTTATTACCATCACCTACTCCCTAGGAATGGGCTCTACAACCCATCATCGGCATCCCCAGTCTGCCCAAAAAAATTTCATCACCTTCTCCTGGTTTTTTAAACCCGCCAGTCTGGGAGTCAAACTCAGATTAGTCAATAATTTTTATGCCACTACCAACCTTGATTATCGCCGCCCTCTAAATGACCTTGAATTTCAAGTGGGGAGTATCTATCTGATTCCCCGAAAAATTATCATTTTCAATTTTTACACCGGGGCTGGCTATCAATTCTCAAGAAACGTGGGGTATCAATTTCCCTATGCAGTCGTCGGCACCAACTTTCTGTTTCTTTATTCGGAGGTGGTTTATCCCTTAAAAGCCCACCTTGACCCTAAGTACAGGTTTGGGCTTAGTTTTAAATTTTAAGTTGTACCCTTATTGTGGCCATCAACTTAAATCAGAATAGGTAATTCGGCCCAACTCATAATCATTTCCTTGTGAATTTCATTACAAAAGAAGGCGAAATGATCGAGGTGGAGTGTTTATGTTTGTATTAGTTCTCACAAATCCTTTAAGTCTCCATGGAGTAATTTCCAATAAAGAAGTGTTTATGTTCCTATTAGCTCTCATAAAGCTTAGCCTTGGAGTGGGTGAATTATTGATAAGCCGGGCCTCTGGCAAATATGAAATAGGCAAACCTTCACCGCTTTTAAATCAAATAGTAAAAAATTGGTAATTGAATAAACTGTATCCCGTTTCTTAAATATCATCGTGAAACAGACAAACAAGCACTTTGTATGCCATCATCAATTTTATAGCCGGAAACCTGAGGACATGGGAGCAATTACAGTTCCTAAAACCAAACGAAACAAGATTGATAAAACAACAAACCAAAAATTTTGCTTGGTTAGTTTCATCATAGTACTAAAGGGGTGAGGTGTGCTTAATTTAGATTTTACGAAAAAATAGGTAAATATGTATTGCGTCCCCAGTTTTCTTCCCCAGTTTTCCTACCAGTTTCCCAGTTTTCATGTCAGAAATTAGGCAAATAGGTGAGGCGTCACCAATTACCAAGGTGGTTAAAATATATTTAAATATATCACTGTAAACTGGAACGGAAAAATCTAGAACCTTTTTTAATCTGGTGCGTCTTATGGTATGTAAATGACATATAACAAGAAAAAAGAAAGACATTTCCCTTCAAGGGCCCAAGGAAGGATAAATCTAAGTGAATGAGAAGATCAGTTCATGCTTTGAGAAACTATTCGACACCTATCACCTCGCCGTATGGAAATTCGCTTTTTCCCTCTGTAAATCTCAAGTCGAAACCGAAGATCTCTTTCAAGAAACATGGCTAAAAGTGGTTAAGCACATGAATAAAGTAACAGAAATTAATAATATCAAGGCGTGGCTTTTCTCAATCACTATTAACTCCTACCGTGATGTTTTGCGCCGCCAGCAAAAACGACCATTTCTATCTCCATCTCCCAAAGGATTGCTCACGGAGCAAAACCGGGAAAGGAGCTTTGGCCAAAGTCAAAAACAAATGAAGGCACCCCAACACGAGAAGAAAATCGACTTTACAAAAGCTATCGAGAAAGCCCTTTTGAGTCTCCCCGAAAAGCAACGCCTGGTTTTTATCCTCAAAGAAAAAGCCGGTTTCCCTCTTTCTGAAATAAGCGAAATCCTCAATCTCCCCTTAGGGACAGTCAAGTCACTCCTTTATCGAGCGGTTCGGCACCTCCAGAAAGAACTGGGGCCCTACTATCCTAAGTCGCGGCCAATGAAAAGGAGGCCAGAATGAAATGTAAAAAAATCGAAGAAATATTGATCGAGGCCAATATTAAAGACCTGGATCCTTCAACCCAACAACATATAAAAAATCATCTGGATAGTTGTTCTCGCTGTCGAGAGTTTGCCGAAAAATTAGAATATCTTCGCAAGACAGTAAGCTCTTCTTTTCCCCTCCCCCCTGAAGAACTTCTCCAAAGGACAAGAAAGGCGTGTCTTCAAGCCCTTACCCGGGAGGAGGAGGATACCCAGCCTCAGAGGTCGAAAGAGAAAAATTCCTTGCCTTTGTTCATAAAACTTATGCTTCCCACTTTGACAGTTTTGACCGTGGTTATGTGGCTCCTTCTTTCTCAAGATTTTTCTCTATCCCTTCCTTTAAACATCCAGGCCACAACTTTCCTTGCCCTCACTCTTCAGAATTTGACCATGCTCATCCTTGCCCCTCTTCTTCTCCGGCGGCCTCAAGGAATGGATAAGCTTAGAAGGAAATAAACATGACTTCCATCTTCAACAATAACCTGAACATTACAGGAGGCTAAACATGTCTACATCCAAGGAAAAAACAATAATCCTAATTTTTCTGATGATTGTCATTCTTTTATTCGCCATAGGCACTACTCCTTTGATTCTAGGACCATTCGGCGTGTTTGCCGGTTTTACCAGTATTTGGAAAAACCTGAATTTTAACCATATTTTTCTTGGTCCTGGTCCTTTCCTCCGGCATTCTATCCTCGGGGGCTTTTCTCTTTTCTTCCTCATCCTCTGGATACTAGTCATTGTCTGGGTCTACCGGGATGCTGAAAAAAAGGGAATGAATGGCATCCTCTGGGCATTACTTGTCTTTATTGGCAATCTAATCGGGCTTATTATCTATCTCATTGTCCGTTCCAACAATACAACTGTTTTGCCCCCT
>Ga0190349_1000342_pt1 | contig 14705 bp, 11 predicted proteins | sample 48721378_MG_FD_179798 | JGI IMG/M metagenome (GOLD analysis project Ga0190349, IMG submission 179798) | Hydrothermal vent microbial mat bacterial communities from Southern Trench, Guaymas Basin, Mexico - 4872-13-7-8_MG | ecosystem: Environmental > Aquatic > Marine > Hydrothermal vents >...
TCCTCTGTAAGAGTAAAATGATGTTTTAGCCCATAATTAGAATGAAAAAATGAGCCATCTATTTCTAAACAAGAAAAGACATGCATTAAAATGTTTGGCGTTAAACTTGAAGAGACGATAACTTCCTGAGGCACTGTTCTCCACTTCACAAAACAAATTTGTATGACTAAACTTATAGTCATTGGCAAATAAAGAGTTTGTGCTTTTATTCAAAAAAAAAGGAACTCTTCACGCTTTTTCACTTACAGTTGTATAACTTAAAATCTCGTTCGTTTCGATACTCACTAAAGCAATTTTCGCATCATTGGATAAAAGGCGGAGATGGTTTTGAATGCATTTTCCATGAACATGCTTTTTTTCTGTGAGGTCTTCATTAACAAAAATAATCATACAATCTTCTGCTTCTTTGAAACTAAAACCACATAAATAACACTGTTCCTTTTCTTCCGGCTTTTCAATAATAGGCGCTTTTTGTTCGCTCACAAGTAAGCCAAAGATTTTTTGAGATGACATTTTTGCAATTATAAACTCCATTAAATTCTATGATCAAAGATTTAAAAGTATAAATCTCGTAAATAATTACTAATAAAAATCAAATATAAGCATTCCCAATTAGGAAACAATAGAAAAAAAATGAGAATAAAACTAGAATGATTAATATTCGTAATTGAATAGATAAGTTATAAAAATCGATCAGAGTGGTAGATGCTATGACTATAAGTACAATCGAGCTCCCATTACTTCTTAAAAACCTCAAGAAAGTATTTGGTGAGAAAATTCACGGCCCAGTTAATTCTAATGTTCGAGAATACCAATTAGTTTGCGAACCAGAACATCTTCACCAAATAGCTAACTTTCTACTTGTTCGAGGTGTAAAGAAACTTGTCGCAATCAACGCCTGGCGAGAGAATCAACAAAAAGTTAAACTCGCCTATTATTTCATTGCAAAAATTGGCCCAGATGGTTTGGATTCAAAAATTGCTGTAATTGTTGTTTTGGATCCAGATAAAAAAACACTCGAGTCCCTCACCGATTTATTTGTAAACGCCAGAATTTTCGAGAGCGAGATTAGTTCTAAACTCGATCTAAAGTTTCAAATAACTAAATAAAATCTCTGTTTTCAAAATAAATTCTACCTAAAATTGAGAAAGAAAAGTCGCTTTTATACTGCCTTTTGAGTAACATAAATTAATGACTTTTGTCTTTATGTTAATAGATATTATATTAAACAATATATTTCTAACAAACAAACCAAAAAGGTTGGTTACTCTTGTCTAATGAAAAAAATGAAGAAGTCGAAAAAACAAATTCAGAAGAAAATTTGACAGAAGAACCAGTAGAAGCAAAAGAAGCAAAAGAACCAAAAGAAGAAGAGATTGAAACAGAAGAAACCAAAGAGGAACTAGAGATACCAGAGATACCACTAGAGGAAAGTTCAGAAGAAGAGATAATTGAAGTAGCAACACCAACAGAAGAACCCGAGGTAGAAGAACTCCCAAAAGAAGAATACAGCTTTGAAGCAAAGAAAGCTAAACCTGTCAAAAAGAAGAAGAAAAAAGGGCCGCCATTTCTACTCAGCACTCTCATTGGTTTAGGCGTGGCCTTATTAATTGAGGTGCTATTCTCCATACCACTTTGGGTTGGAGGTGTTGGCAGACCAGACCTGTTTTATATAGAACTCGTACTTGTACTTATAGCGATGAGCATCCCCGGATTGTTTACCCGAAGCCTTCAAAAAGGGATCCTTGGGGCGTTCATGATTTTCATTGTAGCATTTGCTGTTCCATTACTACTCACAGTGCTTGGCTTAAAAGCCATACTCAGTCCCCTCACACCGCTTTTTGCAAGCACTGACTTTTCGCTTGATGCATTTCAGATATTCAAATCACTTTTCCCTGCATTAGAAAATTTGCCAATAGCACAAATCCAAAAATGGATCTGGATAGTCGACCTTGTGCTAATGTTCATCCTGACAATCTTTGTTGTGGTGATTATAACAGCTTTGATCAAAAGCATCACCAAGAAAAAGAAGAAAGTTGGGACATGGATTGCTATTCCATTGCTAAGTATTGGCTTGATTATTTTTGCAGTGTTCACACCAATTATCTTCTCTTCAACATATGGTATTATTCAAGCAAGTACATCATTTCTAGCCGGTGCCACAAAAATGCAGGAAGCCTATGGCGTCTTTGAGGGAACAGGTTCCACGCCAAGCACCCAGGCAATGGAATGGATGCAAAACAATTTATCAGAAGCCAATTATTGGTTAAATATTTCTCGAGTCAATTATAAAGGATTACAAAATATTGGACTAATTAGAATTGCCGTTCTGGTCTCAGGACGATATGGACCGTTAATAGAAGCAGGCGATCAGCTGGCCTTAGCAACAATGGCAATGACTGGCATTTTACTGCCACTTTTTACCGGGATTTATGATTTAACTCAGAGCTTAGAAAATGCCACGAATGACATGGCGAATTTCGGTTCCTCCTCGAGTGCAACGAGTGCAAAAAATGTTCTCACCCAACTTTCAACTAAAAGTTTAGAAGATATAGACCAACTGAAAGAGGACATTATTCGCGCTATTGAAGGGCTTGATAAGGCTGAAAATGCCCTCAATATTATTCAGCAACGAATTGCCCAACAAGATATACAAGGATCTTTTGATGAAGTTAAAGCAAAGTTAGAGAGCATTAATATTGCCGAACTTCCAGCCAAGGTGGGCGATATCATAAACGAGATTCGAGTTCGTTTAGACCAATTCGACGGGCAATTAGAAGGATTTGTAAATTTCATAAGTTATACAGCTGATAACTTGGAACCAACAAAGAAAATCCTCTGGGCGTCTTATAATACTATTGTGGGAAATGAATATTTAAAACTCAGACGATTTAAGAATGCTGCAGATGCCTTTACCTATGCTTACCAAAATATTTCAGCAATAAGTGGTATTGCCACATACACACCAACCGGCAATCTTACAAACATTTTTGCAGCAGCTATAACGGAAGATTTCACCTTCCTGTTAAATGACCTTATAGGGATAATGTCACCACTCTTACAAGAAGAGATTGCATTCGCACAAACCTACGATGAAATAACAAAAATTATGCGGGCCTTTGCAGCTGAAGCGGATATCTCTCAAGTTGATTACTCGTCTCTAAGTGCACCACTTGCAACAGCAAACAGCACAGATGTCTATGGTGCAATAGCACAAAGTGCTCTCGATGCTTTCAGAACCAAACTTCAAAATACAACCTTTGGCTCGATGTTCAACAACATCGGCACACGTTTTGATAAGATTCTCACCGATGACTTTAGACCGCTCGAATTTGGAATCATGACGAAGTTCATGGGAACAATTGTTGCATATTATTTAACCAGCTGCGAAAGCTATGCTAACCAATATTTCACAGAAGCAATTAACAACATAACAATCGCCGATAATATTATGACAAACGATCTTTTACCCATTCTCAACGTCAATGATCCTCGCTATCTTCAAGACTATTATAATAATTGGTCTCTTGCTCTTGGAGAACTTAAGATAAAAATGGAGACATACAACACTCCCGCAAACTATAGCAATGGGCTTACTGCAATACAGGATACAATTCTAGTCCTTTATGCAAATGTTGAAGAAAAATAAAGAAGATATTACTCTTCTTTTCTTTTTTTTTATACAAGCTTTTTTAGTCTTAATCAGTTTCTTCTGCTTCTAGTTCTGTTATGGGGTAGAAATAGCGCCGCTCTTTAAGGTAACCACCTAAGAGCCCTCCAGTAAATGCCATTATCGAAAACAACAAGAAAAAGAGTATGGAATTGAAGACTAATTCTGTTAGAGTTTCCCATTCTCTTGAAAAGAATGCCACAAATAAGACAAAAATCAATATCACTGACACAAAGGAAGCTATCATACCGAATTTCCTTTCTCCGGCAATCAGTCCGCCTACAAAACCGGCAATAATAAATCCAATCAACAGGATAATTAAACCAACAATATTACCGCCATTGGGGATAGCGGATTTAATGATGCCAATGAGGAAGTAATAGGCAATAAAAAAGAGGCCAATAGTTACCATAGAGGTTATTGCTCCTGAGAGCGTTGAAATCACTGTGCGAGCAGCAACTGTTCCCTCGAGTCGTTCAACAAGAACCTCATCAAATGTTCTAAAGGGAGAAACATCTGTTGTGGAATCCTTCAAGATGTCCTCGTATTTTTGTCTAAACATCTTCAGAATGTCAAGAAGAGTTTTGTTTATAAGAGGTTCGTAGTCCTTGGAATGGCAAATGGCAGCAATAATGAATCGGTCATCTGTTTTATAAGCGAGCTTTCTATCAAGTCCTTCAATAGCTGAAATATCAACTAACCCCGCTTCACTTGAGAAATTACGAAAAGCAAGCAAGAGACCAGAAACGAGTTGTTCATCAATGGTTTTTTCTTTAGACTCGTGATACCAATCATAAATACAAATGCCACTATTTAAATCGATGATCCATACATTTTCAATTGCCAAAAACTTTCAACCACACATTGAAATTTATATAACTATTTATAGGTTATTGGCTTTATTTTCTTTTTGGATAAGAACTCTCCTTGAAGATAAGCAGATTGGAGGAGCGCCCAGAGATTCCGACAAAAACTCTGAAAAGGAAATTACCTCAAACGCAAGCTTATTAATGCGCGAATGAATAGTTCATACAATAAAAAATTGCAGGAGATCACACCCTATGGAATTAATCGAATGTACTAAAGTACATATACAAGATGCTTTGAATTCACCAATCCTCCCACAAAATGTTAAGAACGATTTAAAAGATTCCGGAGAAACCTTTCTTTCAGTTTATAGTAAAAAAAGCAAGTCACTTCGATTTTTCCCCATTAAGGACGAAAATATTTATTGGCTTAAAATTGCGATTGATAGTTTTAACCCTGAAATAAGCGGGAAAATCCTCGCAAAATTAAGTAGCCTTATCTCTCAATTTGTTTATTCAACAGGTGTCTGTGTTTCGAAAAGTGAATGCTTTTGGGATGGAATTATTCTCGAGTCAGCATTTAAGAATTCAAAAGAAAATCTCATCAAAACGCTTGAAGAAATACCCAATGTCATCAATGTCACATTAAAACCGGTCGCCAAAGAATAAAAAGAAGAAAAAAGGTCTGTAATACGACCTAGTTATTTTATTGCTTTTTTTCGCAACTAAATGTCCATTTCTTTAATTCTATTTACCAAGAAACGATTCATGACAATCCAATATTCAACTTCAGCTGTTTTACCTGCATCTATTATCTCGTGAAGCTTTGCAAGGTGATTTGGGTCAGTCGGTTTCGGAATAGAAAGTGTCTCGTACGTTTCATTATCCATTACTGACATTTCCTCACCTTCTAAGGAAATTACTTGTGCGTTGCGTTTGTCAATTATTGGTACTTGAACTTTTGCAGTAGAAGGCATAACTGGTGATCGCTTCTTTTTATCAAAAAGACCAATAACTTCCATTCTTATTTTCGCATGACCATGTTTGCCGGTTTTTGAGTGGCTCAAATCTAGGACCTGACATGGTTCTCCATCAACAAGTATATAACTTCCTCTTTTGATTGAATTTGCATCAGCCGGTCGTGTTGACATTTTCATTCACTTTTTTAATTAATATAGTTTGACTTACGAACTTCAGCATTAAAGTTTTTTGTTCTTTTTTACCTTTTCTTCTGAACAAAATAATGCGTAAATTCTGTTTTCAAGCCTTCAAAAGAACTTTTATTTTTAAGGATAAATATATAACAGTTAAATTGATTTATAAAGTGTTAACAAAAGGATTAGAAAGTGATTGTTGTGCAGCAAGATGTTTGGCAAAAACGAACATTTTTCGGAGCTTTCCTCCTAGTTTCAGTAGCTCTTTGTCTAATTGCCACTCAATATACCGCTTGCAACAACATATCAGCTTCCCTTTGGGATAAAGCACTACCAATGAGAGAGAGGAAAACTACCAATGCATTTCAAATGCTTGGGCCTTATTCTGCTGACAGTTTTATCACTAATGGAGAGGAAAACGATGCCAATACCGGCGGTGATGCAGGAGACTCGATTGCTTTTGCAACAAATATCACAGAAGGAACGCATAATGGGACTTTAACCGATGGTGATAAAGACTATTACCGATTTAATGTTAAAACAGGGGTTATTATTAATGTTTCAATGATCCCGTTGAATCTTTCAATTAATTTTGATTTGACATTATATTCGCCGGAGTCCAGCCCACTAATCCATGATTATAAGGATGCCGGCCTTCGCGAAACATTAATCTGGTCGACAGCAAGCTCAGGCAATTTCACCATCTCCATTCTCCCTACTACACCAAGTGATATTGGTAATTATAGTTTTACAATTATATTAACAGCACAAAATGACTTCAACACTCAAACAGATGCAGGAAACTCGTTCGGTGATGCCATTTTAATTACAAGTGGCTCATCTTATGGAAAATTGGTTGAAACTAGTGATACTAACGACTTTTACAAGATTGCAATCCAAAAAGGACAGATTATCAGCATTTTACTCGAGTCAGAAAACACAACTAATTTAGACCTTTATCTCCTTGACAAAGAAAGCGTCCAGCTTGATAGCTCGACAAAATTAACCGGGGTCAACGAATCAATTTATCATGCCATTAATCAAGAGAACAATTATATTATTCAGATTGTTTTTATTGAATCGTCTATTGGAGAAGTAATTGTCAATTACAATCTCACAATCAGTATTACCACCCAAAATGACGGCAATTCTGGCACTGATGCTGGGGACAATGTTGACGATGCTCTTTATATTATCCCCCTAAGCGATTCGAAATTCAAAGGGCGCGTTGTATATAATGGCGATAGAGCAGATTTTTACAAGTTTGACGTCACAAAGCCTACCAATATTATTGCCGTATTATTAGTTGACGATTTAGTGAATCTGGACTTGAAACTTTATGATGTGAACAAAGTATTATTGTATTCTTCAGAGGAAGAGTACCCCGGTGCAACAGAAGCAATTACAGATGTGATCCTCAACAATGGAACTTATTACATTTCCATCGAATTTGTTGCTTGGGAAGTGGGGGTTCCACTCACAGCCACTTACACGCTAAATATCGGCTTGTTGCCGCTTGGGAATAATAATGGAAACCAACACACTGCGGGGGAGATAATTATGATGGTCATAACGTATGGTGTGTTGCCAATTTTTCTCATAGTAATTATTATCTTGTTGCTCTATGTCTTTACAGACGTTAAAATCCCCGGAGTATCAAATTGGCTTAACAAGTATCTGAGTAAAGAGAACAAGGGAGAAACAGTCAAATCGCTAAAATATGCCTTGAAAGTTCGAGAAGAACAAATAAACACACTTCGAGAAGAATCAATACAAAAAGATGCAAAACGTGCCAAAGATTTAGAGACAATTCATCGCTTGGAGGAAGATCAAAAGTCAAAGGAAAAAGTAATTGAAAAATTACGGGAAGAGAATAATACAATGAAAAGAGATTTGGATAACCTCGCCGTCGTCAGTGAAGATTTAGCGAATATCATTGATAGTACGATTCGAAGGCAATTAGCAAAACAAAATACAAATAAAGTAAAAATCTCCACGATTACATCACTTCTTTGGCTGCCGGAAGAACGATTGATAAATTATCTCCATTCTGTTAAATTATTAAATGAGCGTTATATCTTTGATAAAAACAAAAATTACATTATAACTCGAGAGTATGCTCGTGAAACTGTCCGGCAAGCATACTGGAAACGGGTTGGAGCAATGCATCTAAAGAAGATAAAGCAAGTTAAAATTTCCAACCTTGCAGATGACACGAACATTGATATTAACACTTTGAAAGGAATCATTCGGGAATTAGTCGAACGAAAAGAAATACCTGCACCAATTCACATGGACCGGGTGTCACTCTTATTGTCTATTTCAGACGAGCTTATTGCCGAGCTTGCTGAGGTTGCACAAAACACCCCGGTAATTTCGCTAAAAGAGCTTTCCGAGTCTTATGATACTTCTTGCGAAAGTGCGAGAGTTATCCTCCAAAAAATCGCAGAAGAAGAATACACCAAAGGTGAATTTATTAGTGATGATATCTTCATCGTCTACGACCTTTTTGCGAAGAAAATTATCAAAGAAGGAAGCATTGAACTTTCAAAATTCATTAAGGAGAACAAACTCGAAAACTTGCTCGAAGAAACCAAGATCATAATCGAAAAATTAATTCAAGCAGGTCAGCTTGAAGGTGAATATCTAACAGAAGACATGTTCCTCTGCTTCAATAACCTTACAGAGCCCGTGAAGAATCTAATAAAGGAAAGTATTGAAGACATTCGAAACGGAAATACCCGCAAAGTAGTCTTTGATATCGGGAGTGTTGTTGAATCAATTGTAAAAGAACGCTTAATCTTAGATATCCATGAATTTGACGATGTTGATAAACTTCCAAAGTATCAAGAAGTAATTGAAGCAAAAGAACTGGGACGTATTTTACGAGCGGCAGAAGACTGTAAGATTACGTTGCCAGCGAATGTTGAGTTAAAGTCTCTCAACAGATTTTGGGCTCAGAAAATTAAACATACAAAACCTGGAGAACTCCCCTATAACCCAACAATTAAAGAAGCACGTGAATTCTTATTTGAAGCTAATAAAGCATTGAATAAACTTCTCGAGCAAAAAATCCCCAAGAATTGGAAGAAGAAAATAGCAGCAAAACTAAGCAAAGATTGAGAGAAAAAATTGAGAGGGGCAAAAGTGCCCAACTACGAATAAATGTAAGTTAATTTTCGGCGGTTCTGAAAACGCATGAGAAGCCGCTCAATGAATGAGAGGGATGGTTTATAAAGAAGAGCGAGAGTATCCTCATATAGATAGAGAAATTCTATGCGGTTCAATTTTATTTCCATAATCTCATCAAGCGTTTGTAAAATAAGTGAATCTTCTTTTACGTCGGTAACGGTCCCTTTAGCAAGAGTATCGAGGTCATCCTTAGTCTGAAATGCAGCCGGTTTCCCTTTAAGATACTCAATAAGCGAACGCTGCTCCTTTTCATGGACTTTTTTAATATAAACATCAAAAGGTTTGAATGCTACAATAAATTCATTACCAGCGAAGGTTTCAGAGCGTTTGCCAGTCACAATCAATTTCGAATCACCGAAATTCTTCTCAGCAAATTCTATGGCAGTTAATTCAGCCAGACGTGTGATGCCCTTTTGTGCAAATATAACAGCTTTCCCCTCTACAGATTTTAGATAGGAAAGAGGAACACCCGGAACGGAGAAGTCTTTTGTTTCCAGGCCATTATTAGAAGTGAACTCTGCTGTGAAGGCGAATTTTCCTTTTTTAGTGGTGATTTCTTTAATAGTAACAATTAGACCATTTTTCAAAACCTGTTTCTGGCCTACTGCCATTTCAAAAATGTTGTAATCGCTTAACAAGAGTTCTTTGGGGCCCTCCGGAGTTTCAAGAGTCAAAGTGAGAGGAGAAGTGATCATATTCGAAAGAGCAATTTTCTTCACTTTTCCAGTATAAAAGATTGCCTTGTCTATTTTTGAAATTGCTACAACATCTTTCTTTTCAAAATATTTGTATTGATAAGTAAGATGAGATAATTTGTCATAATTTTTAATGCCTGTTTTTGGATATTGCTCGTTAAAGGTCGCATTTATGATTGGTGCAACTTTGGAACGGACAGCTTGGAGCTCTTTAACAAAACGTTTTCGCACACCAGGTAAGATCAATAGAAAAGGTAAAATCGCTGCTTTAAATGGTCGAAGTTTTTCTTGTTCTGTAAGTGCAACCACGCGATAGGCAGATTTAGGATGGCTGGCAATGAGATTAATGAAGTTCTCCGTCCAGCTGGGGTGGATATAATTTTGATACATATTTCGTCCGGCATCACCTAAAAAGCGTAATCTTTCTGCTGAAGTTTGTTCTTTGTTAGTTAAGAGATAAACACTTAGACCCATTTCGCTGGCAATGCCTTGATAAAAGCCATCAAGTTTGATTAGCGATTTTGCCAGTGCAGAACCAAAACCAGCTCGCATAGTATAATTGTCTGCTCGCCCTTCTAGGAAGCGGATAAAGACATAGGAAAAGGCCAGCAAAGCGATATTATAAAGATAATACCAAAGGAAGTCCAAACCAACATTTGGATTAAAAATATAGTCAAGTGGGGTTGCAGGAAGTTGTATGGCTTTGGTGATAGCAAACGTAACAGCCGAAATAACCATTAGCCAGAGAGTATGGACACGCTTTGAATGAGCCAACTCATGACCGGCAATACCACGGATGTCATCATCACTGAAATTGCTGAGATCTTTAGCCATGAAGGCAATGCGTTTATCAAAGAAAGCACCAAAGGCAAAAGCATTCAAAATTGGCGCTTTAACTTCCCCAACGCGCACCTTTCCACGAATGTTTAATTTGGCCTTCACTTCTTCTACCAACTTTAAAATACGCTCATCTTTAACTTTCTTAACACCAAAAATAACGTGCAACAACGGACCCGAGACGATGTATAATAGAATATTTGTACAAATCATGATCTCGTAGGTTCCAAAAGAAGCGAACAAAACACGTTTTCCAACTTCTTCAGGCACACCTGGAAAGCTAAAATTAAGCCCCTCAGCGCCTGCGAAACGATAGAGGATGAAATAGGATAAAGCAAACAAAAACAAATATATGACTTGAGGAGAGGTCAGCCGGGAGACCAGGAAGAATCGTCGCCCAAAGAAAATCAAACAAAGAATGATAAAGATATAAATGAAAATATTCCAAGAAATGCCAAACCACTGCTGTCCGGTAAGACCCCAATAAGGCACTTGCTCAGGATGAGTAACCCAGGGAAAGTGTGTCCGAGCATGCCATTCTAACACAACCATAATAAAACGGCCACCTAAAACCACCATATAAGAGATGAGGGAGGCCAGCATTAATTCTCGCCAGACAGGACTTTGACGAATGGTCCAGAGCGAGTAAATCATAAGCCAACAGAGAGCTGCCAAGATGGCAAGGAGTGCATCCCGAGTGATTCCTTGAATCAGTCCACCTATGACACCTGCAAGAAGCATCATGAAAAGGTCCGGTTCATTCTTCTGAGTGAGAATAGAATACAATTCAGTTAACATAAAAATGCCACAAAAAATAGCTATGGCATAACCCGTCAATGCAGGCAAATTTTCACGCGAAAACCAGCCACTTAAAACATCCATGAAAGCATTAAGATACATATCATCTGCACCTTGTATAACGACTACAAGTTTCGTTCTTGTTCAAACTACTTTAACAAAAATAAAAAGCACTACTCATAAACATTTCTTTCAAGTAACAAAATTCACAGAAGTGAAGATTGTTGTAGAAAAAGGGAGAAAGAAACGACTAACAAAGACCACTTTGTTAATCGCCAGTTTTTCAAGTACGCTTGAAAGTTACCTGCATTGCATGTGCTGAACAAGAGATACAAGGGTCATAAGAACGAACAAGCATATTAAGAAAGAGCTCGATTTCCTCATCCTTCTTATCGGCAACGAGAGGGGCAAATTTCTTAGCATCATCTTCGATCTTGTTAACATTGTGAGCCGTGGGAGTGATAACGTCAGCTCTTAAGATAACCCCTTCATGATTTACATCATACGAATGATTTAACAATCCTCGCGGAGCTTCGGTTGCAATTGTTCCTGTTCCGGCTCGAATCTTGAACTTTTTGTTGTCATCCTTAGGTGGAGTTTCGATGTATTTATCAACAATGGCTATTGCTTCGTCTACACAATGCATCAATTCAATTACACGAGCCAAATTATTGGCGAAGGGATTGAAGCTGGGAAGTTTGAGACCAAATTGATTGATAAGTGCTTTTGCATCATCTGAGAGAAAGTCGTGATTAATATTCACTCGCGCAAGTGGCGAAACATAATAAACAACATCGCCGTTCAACGTGGAAAATTTCGCTGTCGAATAGGCACGAACATCTTCAACAATGAAGTCTTTTTTATAATCATCCGCCGGCTGAACTTTGCCACTGAGCAAGCATTTAAGATCTCCCTCGAGAAAAGGATAGCTTTTACCATCATAAACAGCTACTTGTTCCGTCTTGTTTTCGTATTGGGGCATTTCTAAAGAGGCATACAAGTCAGCAAGCACTTTGGTACCATCTTTAAATTCAAGGAGCTTCTTTTTCATCTCCTCGAGTTGGTGAGTGGTTGGATAAAGGCCGAACCCACCAGGCTTGATGTTTACAGGATGGATTTCACGCCCGCCTATTAATGCTTGTAAATCGTTTGCAATGCGTTTCATCCTAAGCACTAATTTCACTTCATTGGGGTAATCGGCGGCCATTTGAATAGCACCATCATAACCCAGAAAGTCCGGCAATGCTAACATACCCACATGGAGTATATGAGATTGTAAGTTTTCACCGTGATCCAATAGAACCCGAAATTCTTGCACTTGGTCGCTTGGTTTAATGCCAACAGAGCGCTCGAGAGCAGAAACCGCTGATAATTGGTGAGAAACACTGCAAATCGCACAAATTCTCGACATGATGTTAATTGCTTCGTCATATTTTCTTCCGACAGCAAAGCCTTCGAAAAAGCGCGCGCCTTCAACAACTTGCATCTCAACCTTTTTCACAGTTTCACCATCCATCTCAACGAGCAAATTCCCATGTCCTTCAACACGACAAATGTGTTCAATGTGATAGGTTTTTTTCGTCATTTTTCATTCCACCAATTATTCAATAAAGTACTCCATTTTCTTCCCTTGTTCTTTCCATTTCTCTCGAAGGAAAGCTTTGAGTTGTTCGTCCTCAGCAGTGTATTTTAGCAAATGTCTGGTTATGTCTTCAATAGAGGCTCCTTTTTCAAGCATCAAATCAACTTGTTGCTGATAAGCAGCTTGCAAGATCGAGCCACGACAACCATCACAAGGCAAATTATGACTTGGACAAAGAGCACCACAACCAGCTTGCATTACAGGACCCATACAGAGAATGCCATCCTCGAGGAAAATGCAACGATTGCCTTTTTCTTTGCACTGCTGGCATACGGGTATATTCGGCAATTTTGGTGTCCCGCCGGCTAAAACATATTTCACAAAATTAAGAAAGTCGTATTTGTTCACAGGGCATTCTAACAAGTAGTGATCAACCTTTACAACTTGATTAAGAGGTTTCACTTTAATAACAGGATGCTTTTTCGCTCCTTCGGTTCCATATTGCCGTACGCGAACTTGTTCGTCATTCATGAAATTGCGTAATGCTTGCACGCCACCAAAAACTGCACACGTACCAATTGCCACAAGGATCTTAGCTTTCTTACGCAGCTCTTTTAACTCTTCTTCTTGTTTTTCATTGACAATACTCCCTTCGACAAAGAGAATGTCATAAGGGCCTTCTTTATTGCCGGTCATTGCCATTTTGAAATCGATGATATCAACGAGTTGCAACAAATCGAGGAGTTCATCCTCTAAATCAAGGATACTTAATTGGCAACCCGCACAACCAGTAAAGCCTACAATACCAATTTGAGGTTTTGCTGTAGCCATTTTTATAGCGCCTCCAAAAGTCCTTGAATCTCTTCAAGCGAAAAGACCGGTCCATCAAGACAAACAAATTTGTCACCAATACCACAATGGCAGCATTTTCCTACCCCACATTGCATTTTTCGCTCGAGAGAAAGGTAGATATTTTCAGGTTTAATCTTCAATTTCTCCAACTCCATCACCACGAACTTATACATAATTGGTGGCCCACAGATCATCGCAACCGTGTTATCAGGGTCAACTTCGTCTTTAATGAAGGGGAAAAGGGTGGTCACAACGCCAATGTTTCCATCCCAGCAACGATCGTCGTCCCTGTCCACAGTCTGATGAAAGATAATTTCCTTTTGTTGTTTGTACTCATCGTTTTCTTCAACAAAAAGCACGTCTGTTGGACAGCGGTCGCCATAGAGAATGAAGATTTTCCCAAAATCAGCTTTCTTTGCCACGGCTTCTCTGAAAGCGGAGCGGAGTGGCAAATAACCAATTCCGCCGGCAACAAAGAGGAGATCTTTCCCTTTATTTTCTTCAACAGGGAATCCATTACCATAAGGGCCACGAATGCCAACAATGTCGCCTTTTTTCAATTGATGTATTTTTGTGGTAACATTCCCAACCATTCGGATGCCCAATTGAAATGAGCCTTTTTTATGAGGAGAAGAGGTAATACTGATTGGAACCTCACCAACACCAAATACAGAGAGCAAAACAAATTGCCCGGGTTTGTAAGTGAAACGTTCATTCAATTGCGAGTCAGTAAACTGCAGCTCAAAAAGCTTGGTATTGTCAGTTAACGACCGAATGTCGACTATTTTTGCAGTTTGGGGTGTGCAGTCTCCAAAATCATCATGTTTTGCGATTGTCTTTGTCAATTTGTTACACCTCGAATCATTTTCAAAACATCTCGGACATCAATATTTGCCGGGCAATAAGTGATGCAACGACCGCACCCGACACAACCTTCCAAATTATATCTTCTTGGGATGTCCACAAATTTGTGCAGATAGCGGTAGCGAAACCGCTGAGATTGATGCTCGCGGAAATTATGCCCGCCGGCAACTAAAGCAAATTCAGGGTAATAGCAAGAATCCCAATCTCGAATTCGTTCGCCCGTTTTTAAATCAATTGAGAGGTTATCTTTGGTAC
>Ga0190349_1000343_pt1 | contig 14665 bp, 16 predicted proteins | sample 48721378_MG_FD_179798 | JGI IMG/M metagenome (GOLD analysis project Ga0190349, IMG submission 179798) | Hydrothermal vent microbial mat bacterial communities from Southern Trench, Guaymas Basin, Mexico - 4872-13-7-8_MG | ecosystem: Environmental > Aquatic > Marine > Hydrothermal vents >...
ACCATTAACTTTTTTTATACATCCGTATAGAATTTTTATGGTAGTATTTATAGTGAAAAGCAATACAGCGAAAACAAAGTTTCTTTTGAAGGATCTGCCTGGTAGTGGGAAGAGGATAGATATACTATGCAGGTGTGTGAACTCTGCATTCTGTCTTTCTCACGACATTAGAAAGGATGTGATTCTGTATCTCTGTTTTGCTGGGAAAACTATAAAATTTGTGGGAAAGGAATTAAAACATCTCACCCCTGATGAGAGAGGAATTGCAATATTAATAAGGAAAGCTCTTGAAGGTAATCCTACTCCTGGTGTTTATGTTAGTGAAAAATCCTTCCAAGACACTCTTTTAGAATCTGGAAAAGAGATAATATACCTAGATGAGAGGGGAGAGGATATATCACATTTAAAGTTGAAAAAAGATATGTGCTTTGTTCTTGGAGATCATTTAGGCTTTGATAGAGAAGATCAGAAAATTCTGGAGAAAATAGGCAAGAAAATAAGCATATCCCCAAAAATACTCCACGCAGATCACTGCATAATCGTGGTTCACAATTTCTTAGACAGATCTTGATACCTTCACAGCTTTTCCTCTCTCAAGCTTTTTCATCATGTATCCCGGTACGACAGCTTTTCCGATTCCCACCACCTTCCCTTTTCTCACAACAACAACATCCTCACCAGCTTTTATATCCTTATCACAATCTATAACACCCTTACAGAAAACATCTCCTTTTAATTCAAAATCTATCTCTACATAATTCTTTTTTTGCATGTATAGAAGTTCCGCACCCTTCAATGTTAGATTAAGTTTTCTATCATATCTTGCCAATAACTCTTCAGAGTATATTTCAAACGTATGTTTCCTTTTCTTTATCTTTATCTCTCCAGGAAATATATCAACGCCATAGAGAAACTCAGAAACCTTTCTGAACTTCACATCTTCTCCTTCAGATATCTCTTCCTGGTATTTCTTGATAGTGTGAGTAAGATCGTCTGTAAACTCAACTTTTTCACAGAGATCTTTGTATTCCTTTGGCAGATGCGCTATTATTCTGGGATTCTCCACTTTTCTCAATATGGAGTTTAACAAGCTCTTTGTTTCATGCTTTTCTTCGTACGACCAATCGCCTGTAACAACGATATCATAATCTGCATAATCTTCAAGTTCTCGAGGAACCACGCCCAATGGTGAGGTAAGAATCAACTGCGTTATGCCATAATACTGTTTTTTATTCTCAATACCGTTTTTTATCGATTTTATAAATCTTATATGCGATTTTGATCTCGAGTAAGGCTTTTTAGCTGAACACGGCAGTAAAACAATGAAATTTGAGTGAGGACAATAGTTTTCCCTGATTTTTTTTCTCCAGTATACAGCTTCTGGTCTATAAAGTGATTCTGTAGAGACATATATATCTCTCTCATTTTTTATTTTCATGTTTCTTAAGAGATGTTCTGAAAATTCTTTATACGCTATTCTGAGAAGTCTTTTCGTTTTTATAGAACTGTTTGCTTCTTTTTCTAAATAAACTTTATTTCTATTCTCTAAAAAACCTTTTAATGCTATTTCATGTTCCTCTGAGTATGGAAATATGTCAAATCCCAAAAAAGCATAAACTGGTATTTCCTCGGGCAAACAATCGATGAAAAAAAGTTTATCTGGATGTTTTTCTCTGAGATTTAGAAAAACCTTCAAGAATCTCCTTTCTTCAGCTCCTCTAAAAAGGAATAGTTCTCCTTCACAATTCTCGTATTTCTCATTGAGTTTCTGAGAGTTTAAAATATGGATGGGTATTACTTCTCTTTTCATAACTTTCAAAAACTCTTCTCCAATATTTTCTGGTATAGAGTAATAGGGTCTTAGATATCCATTTTCCTTGATACCCTTAAAAAAAGTTTTTTTGTACTTTAAGCCCCCAATATCTATGGTTTCCTTATCAAAATTAGCCAGACATGGAGTCTCTACTTTGATATCATCTTTTGTGAAGATCCCTATTCTGTAATTGTCAATCTCTAATAACTCATACATAATCGGTATAAATAAACTCAATGGGAAATAAATCTTTATCTATTGTTGTGTGAGTAAGATTTTTTTCTTTTGATACAACATTTTCTTTTTTGTAAAAAGAAAATGTTGAGTGGGCCCGACGGGATTTGAACCCACGACCACTCGGTTATGAGCCGAGCGCTCTACCAAACTAAGCTACGGGCCCAACGCCGTCAGCCGGATTTGAACCGACGACCGTCCGGTTAACAGCCGGATGCTCTACCTAACTAAGCTATGACGGCATATGATAAAACACTCTAAGTTGCATATAAAAATTTTTCGTTAAACCAAAATATAAAAAAGAAAAAAAGTTTATCCGAAAAGGGCACCGAGTCCCTCCAAGGCTTCTTCTTCAGAAACTTTTTCTTCCTCTTCCTTCTCTTCTTTTTTGGCTTCTTCTTTCACTTCTTCAGAGGGTGCTGTAGTGGTTGCTGGAGCTACCATCTGTTGAGATTTTATGGCTTCATCGATATCCACACCCTCCAGTGCTGACACCAACGCCTTTACTCTTGTCTCATCAACATCAACACCGGCAGCTTTTAGTATCCCTGTCAGTGCTTCCTCATTTATTTCTTTTCCGGCAGAATGAAGAATCATTGCTGCATATACATACTCCATTTGATTCACCTCTATTTTATTTTAGACGAAATAGTTAAAGCATCTTTATATGCTTTACTCAGTATTATTCTTACAGTCTCTTTATTAACTAAATTCAACTCCAAGGCTAAAGAAACAGCTTCTCTATGAGCTTTTCCTATAAGGATACCTATCGTCTCTTTATTAGTTATTCCTGCATAAAGAGCGAGGTTCACAGCCTCATTATATGACTGTATCACACTGTTTTTAATCTGTTCATCATCCACTTTTAAAACATCTGCTAAAAAAACTTTATCATCTTCATACGTGGCAATCAAATTGAGACCTACCTCCATAGGCTGGATCCCGAGTTTCGTCAAGACACTCGCCAGATCCTTTGAGATTGCATCTTCTTTTTTTGCCACAACGGTATCTTTCTTTACATAGATCTTCCCCTTCTCTACCTGAGCAGGTATCCCCACTTTCTGCAGTTCACCTATCATCGGCCCTGGTGGAAATCCTGTATCTCCTTTTGGAACAACAATGTCCTGTGGCGCTACCTCTCCACCCTTTGCAGGTGCAGGGGTTTTACCCCTCTCAAGCAACTTACAAAGTCTGAAGGAATCCATATTGGTGAAAATAAATCCTGTGTTCTTATTTATATAATTTTTTATGTCTTTTTTTCCTAATGCACGTTTCATCAATGTATTCCTGGTCACTCTGATCAATAATTTATTCCTAAGTTTACTTCTCATTTGCTGCATTTGCTTTGCAGGGATGTTGTCGATATTCACAACGCCAAAAACTTTGTACTCCTTTAAGAGCTTTTTTAACTCCTTTATTTCATTTTTCTTCCACTCAGATACCATCAGATCACCTTTATAGTGGGACCCATCGTTGTTTTTACATACACCGATCTCAGAACATTCATTCCTTCATACTTCCTTTTTACAGCGTTTAAAACAGCCATTCCATTCTCCACAATTTTATCGTCATCCATCTTTTCATTTCCTATAATCGCTTGGACTATTGGAGTATCCCTTGTGTTTATTCTTATCGAATTCTTCAATTTTTCAACTATGGGATCTAATGGTGCTGTAGGTGGAACTATTACTGGCATCTTGTTTCTTCTTCCCAACACAGGACCAAGAGTCTTTCCAATAAGGGGCATCATATCAGCCTGTGCAATGAAAAAGTCGTATGCGTTTGCCATCTTTCTTGCTTTTCTTTTGTCTTTAGAGATACTCTCCAGCTCTTTCTTGGAGAATATCTGAAGTCCGAGTTTTTTTCCTCTTATAGCCATGTCTCCTTCTGCAAAAACTCCGATCTTTACGTCCTTCCCTTTTCCATGCGGAAGTACCAGTTCTTGCCTCATCTTGTTCTTCGGATCTTTAAAACTGACATCTTTCAGATTTATTACAATGTCAATCGATTGTGTGAAGTTTCTCGGCTTTCCTTTCTTCTTGGCCTCCTTCACCGCTTTTTTTAATGCGTCTAACATTCAATCACCCAATAATTTCTTCGTATTTTCCTTCATCTATCTCTTCTATCACCTGTTTTGGATTTTTGCCATCCACGTTAACACCAATGGAGAGACAAGTTCCCAAAACTTCCTTTACATTACTCTTTATATCCTCAGAGAGCATTCCTTCTCTTTTCATTTTTGCTATTTTTAAAACTTTCTCTATACTTATATCTCCTACTATTTCTGATCCAGGTTTCTGGGAACCTTTCTCAAGATTGAGTTCTTTCAGGATCAGAGAGGACGTAGGTGGTGTTCCTACAACTATCTCAAAGTTCTTTTTTTCGTCCACTATGATCTTGACAGGCACTTTCATTCCCTCAAAATCCTTTGTTTTTTTATTAATTTCCTCTATGATCTTGCCTATGTTGATGCCCAAAGGTCCAAGAGCAGGACCTAATGGGGGGCCTGCCGAAGCCCTTCCTCCATCAACCAAACTTTCTATAGTCGTTTTAGCCATTGTCTCACCTCTTTTCAATCATCCTTACATAATCACCCTTAACAGTTATGGGGATCGGAACTGCAGCATTTAAAAGCTCTACGGTAAGTTCTTCTTTTGATTCATCGACTCTGACCACCTTGGCTTTTTCTCCTTTGAATGCTCCACCTATAATCTCTACAATATCTCCTTTCTCGATCCCTGTTACCGTTGGTTTTGCCTCCAAGAAATGCTCGATTTCGTCTAAATCCACTTCTCCCTCAAGAATCCCCCTTATATTATGGATACCCTGAATAGCTTCTTCCACAGCCCCAACATCCTCTGCTTCGATAAATATATAACCCTTTAAAGGTTCGGGAGCTAATATTGAAAAGATATCTATATTCTTGTGTATTATTGCTGTTTCAAGCATGGATGCTACATTCTTCTCCTGATTCACAGTAACTTTTAAAGTAAATATCTTAGATTTTTGCTCGCCCATTGAAATCACGCATATCTCAAGATTAATTCAGCTATAAGCATTATCAAGAAACCTAAAGCACCTATAAGGACTATGCCCAATCCCGTAATCTTAGAAGTCTGAGTATACTCTGTTTTGTCAGGTTTTTTAGAGAGTCTCCAGACCCTCCTGCTACTTTTAAAAAATTCTGAGAGTTTTCCTTTGATATCCATTGTATTCACCTTACAGGAAGTCTATACCGAGATCGAATCTCTCTCCTTCCTCACCTATATACATCTCTGATCTTTTCGGACCCAAAATATATGGAGAACTTACACCTGAAACAACGACCATAACACGCAACGCGTTCTTCAGTTCTTCGTCTATCTGTGCACCCCAGATTATCTGAGCCTCTGGATCAAGTTCGTTGGAGACTATCTCCACTACCTTTTCAGCCTCTTCTAATTTCATGTCGGATGAGCCTGTAACGTTCACGAGAGCCCCTGTAGCCCCTGATATATCTATGTCTATCAGTGGAGAGTGCAAAGCATCTTCTACCGCTTCTACTGCCCTATTTTCTGTATCGCTTTCTCCAAGACCTATCATAGCAACTCCGCCGTTTCTCATCACCGACTTCACATCTGCGAAATCCAAATTTACAAGACCTGCCTTTGTTATAAGATCTGTTATTCCCATAACAGCCCTGATCAGAATGTCGTCCGAAACTTTAAAAGCTGCTGATATTGGTAATCCAGGCGCCATCTCAAGAAGTTTATCATTCGGAATAACTATTACCGTATCCGCAGTTTTTCTTAAATTTTCCAATCCTCTTTCTGCATTTCTCTGTCTTCTTATACCCTCCACAGTAAATGGAATTGTTACTATGGCTACAGTCAATGCTCCAATTTTCTTTGCTATTTCTGCTATGATGGGAGCTGAACCCGTACCTGTGCCTCCTCCCAAACCGCAGGTCACAAAAACCATATCTGCTCCTTCCAACGTATCTTTAATGAGTCTTTCATCTTCTCTGGCAGCTTCTTCTCCAAGTCTTGGATCATTTCCAGCTCCGAGACCTTTTGTTACATTTTTACCTATTAAGATTCTTTTAGAAGAATTTTTGCTGAGCAGATCCTGAGCATCTGTATTGACCGAGATAGCTTCTGCCCCTACTATCCCTACTTCTATAAGTCTCTGAATAGCATTACATCCTGCGCCTCCAGTACCCATTACCTTTATTTTGGCCTGAGCTTCTCTCAAAATAGCCCTAAGATCATCTTCAGTATAATCATATTTCTCCTCTGTCTCGATCATCTTTTCTTTTTCCTCAACTCTTTGGACCGCATTTTCAATGAGAGTTTTCACGCTATTCCCTCCAAATAAATAATCTTACCATTATTTTTACCTTTTTATATATAAACTTTCTGCTTAAAACTACGTCTTGACAACATATTTTATGTTCTACACTTAAAAAAGTTTTCTGTAATCCAACAAGTTTTGCCTTTACCAAAAGGCTTTTATATCAAAAACATAGAGTTGTTTTAATGCCGAGGTAGCAAAGCGGTTATGCGTTAGACTGCAGATCTGATGACGGGGGTTCGAATCCCTCCCTCGGCTTGGGAATCTAGGGATTTTCATCGTAATCTACAGTTAATAAAAAGCTACCACAAAATTTATTAAGTATAGATTTTAAGATGAATCTAAATGAGTAACATGGAGATTGCTGGATATGTCCTGAAGAATATTTAGAAAAACGTCTACTAACCAATTTATATAAACATATACTACACCCACAAGTTGTGATAGAAAAATGATTGAATTACAGCCTTTTACAAAATCCGATTTTCAGAGATTAATTAATTGGATAGATTCACCTGAATTATTACTCCAATGGGGGGGACCTACCTTTTTTTATCCGTTAGATGAATCACAACTTGAGCAACATCTTAGAGAAAGTGAAGGAATAAAACCTAAAAAAATGATTTTCAAGGCGATTGATAACGAAACTCGGGATATAGTGGGCCATATAGAGATAGACAACATTGACAGAAAATCAAATTCTGCGAGAATATGCCGAGTACTTGTGGGATCACCTAATTTGCGTAATAGGGGTATAGGGTCACTGATAATGAAAGCAATTTTAAAAATATGTTTTAGACAACTTAAACTACATAGAGTCGAATTGCAAGTCTGGAGTGTGAATAAAAGTGCTATAGCTTGCTATGAGAAGATCGGATTTGTAAAAGAAGGTCTTTTGCGTGATGCTCGTAGAATGGGTAATCGATATTATAATGTGTACCAAATGAGTATGTTAGAAGAGGAGTGGAAAGCACAAAATTTATAGATGTATTATCTAATTTCACTTAAATACTCTATGATTTAGCTATAATTACCATGTTAAAACTTTCTTATTAATTCTATAGCAAATGTACATGTGATATACTGTATTTTTAATCTTTTAATGATAAATATTTACTTGTTTGATATTAGAAAGTGATCCTAAGGCATATCTTATCTAAAGGATCAGCATCAGAAATCCTGTCTTTTATAATTTCGATACTACTCTATTTAAATCGAACTTGAAATCCTATTATAAGCGGGAACAAGAATATAAAATTTATAATATTATTATAATTAGAATTTGTTTTAGGTCCCATCCATCTTTTACCTCCTTTTTTTATTTCTTTTTTTATAAACTTAATAGATTATATTAAATACTTGATAACAGAGATAACAAGATCTAAGGTACTGTAATTCCCCTTAAATATACGTTCTGCATATTTTAGTATTATCAAGTAGAATACTAGTATAAATCTTACTAATTTCTGTAAAAGATTATGTTTCTTCACATTTCTTTAACTAATCTCCTTCAACATATATTGCAAGATCTGGACAGTTTATCTCACAATTTTTGCATAATATACATTTTTCTGGATGTTTGACTTCGGGAAAGATGTATCCTTTTTTGTTTCTTTGATCTGACATCTCATACACTTCTTTAGGACAAAGATATACGCATAATTCACATCCTTTACACACTTCTTTATCTATATAAATTTTAGCCATTTTTATTCCTCCTATAATACATCCATCAATAATTTAGGTATATCCTCAGGAGTCTTTGCTACTATAGATCCACATTTTCTCAATATTTCTATTTTGCTTTCTGCTGTACCTACTTTTCCTTCAATAATAGCTCCGGCATGACCCATTCTTTTTCCCTGGGGAGCAGATCGTCCTACTATGAGTGAAACTACCGGTTTGTCTATGTGTTCCTTGATATATTGTGCAGTTTTTTCTTCCATAGTTCCACCAATTTCGCCCAACAAAACAATCGCCTTTGTTTCCTTATCCTCCTGAAATAATTTCAACACGTCTATTTGAGATGTTCCCCACAGTGGACCTCCACCAATGCCAACAACAGTGGACTGTCCAACAGATTTCTCTACCATGGACTTACATACCTCATATGACAATGCGCCGCTTTTAGAAATCACACCAACATTTCCTTCTTTAAAAAATCTATTTGGATGCACTCCCATCTTACATTTTTCAGGAGATATGATGCCGGGTGTATCGGGGCCCAATATTTTTGTATTTTTTGCACACCCATATTGTATCATTTTGAGAATATCCACATTGGGTATTCCTTCAGCAGTAACTACCATAAACTGTATTCCGGCATCTATCGTTTCATAAGCAGCGTCTAATGCAAATTTTGCAGGCACAAAACTTATGGCAGCGTTAATATCGTGCTCTGCAACTGCTTCCTCGACAAAGTTGTATATGGGGATACCATATATCTCCTGTCCGCCTTTACCAGGTGTTACACCTGCTACGATCTTTGTTCCATAATCCTTCATTATCTTCGTTTGGAAAGATCCCGTTCTTCCCGTTATTCCCTGCACTAGAACCTTCGTTTTTTTATCTATTAGAACTGCCATGTTAACACCTCTTCGATAGTTCTACAGCTTTTTGTACAGCTTCATACAGATCATCAGTTGTATCGAATCCTTCTTCCTGAAGCATTTTTTTTCCAATCTCTTCAAGAGTTCCACACATCCGTATTACCACAGGTATAGGGTCGTGTTCTTTAAAGAAGGCTATTATACCCTCTGCCATCTCATCCATCCTGTTTAATCCTCCAATCATGCTTATCAGTAGTACCTTCACATTTGTTTTTGATGATACTACCTTCATTGCATTTTTTATAGTATCCGCGTTTGTCACGCCACCTAACTCAGAAAAATTTGCAGCTTTGCCACCATAATCATTAATAATATCTAATGTTAGCATTCCTGTTCCTGCTCCATCTGATATGAGACCTATATCTCCATCCAACTCTACATACGTTGATAATCCATATTGTTTTACCATTTTTTGTATCTGATCTCTTTTTTTTTCTATTTCTGAGAAAATTTTTTGTCTGTATAACGCTTTATCATCGATTACCATCTTTGCATCTATGGCTAACAACCCCTCATCTGTAATAGCAAGAGGATTTATCTCTACAAGATTAGCATCGCATTCCATGAATAAGGTGTACATTTTTTTGCATATATCGAATAAATTATGACCTATATCAAGTTTTTTTGCTATCTGTCTTAGTTCATATCCAGTTAATCCCCTGAAGATGTCTATCTCTATTTCCAAAATCTTTTCTGGATTTTTCTCAGCAATATGCTCGATATCTACACCTCCTTCTGGACAAGCTATGAGTACAGGACAGTTTTTCTCTTTATTTATAGTAATACTTAAATAAATCTCCTTTTTGATATTAGCCTTTTTTTCAATTAAGATCATTTCAACTGGGTGTTTCTTTATTTTCAGAGCAAAAAGTTCCTGAATTTTAGCTACAGCTTCTCCTTTGGTCTCTGCAAATTTTATTCCACCCGCCATACCCCTTCCTCCGGTCAATACTTGCGATTTTAAGACAATGGGAAAGGTTACCATGGAAAGTGCACCATCAAAATCCGTATCTTTCGTGATCACGATTCCGTTAAGCACAGGTATTCCATATTTTTTAAAAATCTTTTTAGCTTCAAATTCGTAGAGTTTCATGGCATCTACCTTTTAGTGTTCTTAGAAATTTTAATTCCTTCATCCACAGCTTTTAAGTTAACTTCTAAAAATTTCTCGGAGATCAAGTTTTTTATAGCGTTTTTAAGATTTTCTTTAGACACGAGCCCAGTAAAATCCTGTAAAAATCCTAGTATTACTATGTTTGCAGTTATCTTACTCTTTATTTTTTCAAAGGCGATTTTTGTAGCAGGTACTTTGATTAATTCAACATCTTTCCTTTCATTTAATGTGGTGACCATATCGGGGTCGATGATCAGCAGCCCCCCACTCTTTAACGTATGGATATACTTATTGTACGCCTGTTGCGACATGGCTACCAGTATATCAGCTTTGTCAGCTATAGGTGAATTTATCTGTTCATCCGATAGTATAAGCTCAGATTTACACTCTCCCCCCCGTGCTTCAGAGCCGTAAGATTGTGTTTGTACACCGTATTTGTTGCTGTATTCTACAGCTGCGGTGCCAAACACTACAGAAGAGAGAATAATACCCTGTCCTCCAAATCCACAAAATCGTATCACTGTTTTCTTAGACATATTATTCCTCCCCCTGAGCTTTTTTTTCAAGTTCTACATACTTATCTTCTAAAGTGGGAAGATTTTTCTTTACAAAGTCACCTACAACGATTTTACCTTCTAATTCTTTCTCACTCATTTCCTCTGCTTTTTTCTTTGTAACTGTTCTCTCCTTTATCCACTTCAGGATATCTTCTGCTCTGGAAGATCCCAGTGCATATCTCCCAAAGTGTGTAGGACACTGTGACACAATCTCTATAAATGTTAATCCCCTATGATCCATACCATCTTTGATGGTCTTCACAATTTGTCGGGGATGGTTAGTAGTCCATCTGCTCACGAAGGTAGCTCCCGCAGTTTCAGCCAATTTACAGAGATCAAATGTTCTTTCCATATTTCCTCTCGGCGTTGTAGTAGTGTAAAGACAAAGAGGAGTCGTGGGTGCTACCTGACCTCCTGTCATGGCGTAATTCATGTTGTTGTTCACTATGATATTAACATCTAAATTTCTTCGTGCGGCATGGATGAGATGATTTCCTCCTATCGCAGCGATATCGCCGTCTCCTGCAAATATCACAACGTTCAAATCTGGATTGTGAAGTTTTATTCCCGTTGCCCAAGATAGTGTCCTTCCATGAACTCCGTGAAGTGCCTCCGCTTTAATGTAAACAGGGATTCGTGCAGTACATCCAACACCACCTATGGCAACCAGTTTGTTCATGTCAAGCTTTATTTCATCTGCTGCACGTAAAAATAAGCTTAATATCTGTCCACAGCCGCATCCAGGACAGAAAAAGTGCGGTAGTCCCCATTCTCTAAGATATTTTCTGAGAGGATTAACTTTCATTTTGATTCCCCCTCTATTTTGTTTAAAACTTCTTCTGTCGTATGAATTGTTCCTCTATTCTTTGTTAATGGTACAACTTCGCAGTTTTTCTTCCCAATACGTTCTATTTCAAAGAAATACTTTCCCACATTTATTTCCATCACAATGATCTTTTCTACTTTTTTTGAAAGGGTATCGACGAGCTTTTCAGGAACTGGCCATATAGTAATTAACTTCAGTAGCCCTACTTTATACCCTTTTTTTCTTGCTTCTATTACAGCATCAAACGCGGGTCTGCACTCACTTCCATATGCAATAATGAGTATATTAGCATCATCTACATAATACGTTTCATATTTACATATGTCGTCCACATTGTTCCTTATTTTTCCTATGATACGTTCATAGAGCTTTTCAAACACATCGGGATCCCAGTCTATTCTCCCATTCTCGCTGTGTGGGTTGAGTGAATATAGTGTTTTATATCCTTCACCGAAAGCAGGCATTGGTGGAACGCCGGTTTTATCTGCTCTGAACGGGAGAAATTCTTCTGGAGGAACTGTAGGTCTTTTTCTGTTCACAATTGTGATCTCATTAGGATCGGGAATCACAATCCGTTCCCGCATATGACTCAATATCATCTCTGAGGTAATTATCACAGGATTTCTATACTTCTCTGCAAGATTAAAAGCTTCTATTGTATAATCAAAAAGCTCCTGCACACTTGAAGGAGCCAGACATATAGCTTCATAATCACCGCTCGCACCCCATCGCATCTGCATAACATCTGCATGAGTTGCATAGTTTTCCCCTCTGCATCTTTGTACATTCACTATCACTAGCGGAGCTTCTACAGCGTAGGCGTATCCAAGCCCCTCCTGCATATAATTGAAGCCTGCACTAGCTGTAGCTGTCATAGGCTTGGCACCGCAGAGTGATGCACCTGTCAGTGAAAAAATGGATCCTAATTCATCTTCCGTTTGCAGAAATTTTCCACCAACTTCTGGAAGTCTTTTGGACATTCTTTCAGCTATTTCACTAGCAGGTGTTATAGGATATCCAGCGAAATAATTACATCCAGCTACAATAGCACCTTCTACAATGGCATGATTTCCGAGCATGAAGTGGGTGCCAGACAAAATCTTTTTATTGATCATAGTATTCTCTCCTAAGAACTTTTTTTATTTACAAAGGAAATAAAGATTTAAATAATATTTGTCCCTATTATATTAAGTTATAACAATTTATTTAATCAAAATTCAAAGTTAAAGTAATCTGAAAGAGACGACATTATTTTATATTCAGCACATCTTAAAGACTCCCATATTGTAGGTTCAGAGACTCCAAACTTCCTAGCAATTTCATTTAAATTAATTTTTTTTTGTTTATCATAATAACCAAGTTTCCAAGCCGCTTTAAGAAGCTCCAATTGTCTTTTTGTAAGTTTCATATTTGTTAAAAAATCAAAGTTCCTAGTGAATACCATATCTATTGGCAGATCGAAAAATTTTTCTACTTTAACCTTAATATTATTTTCTCTTAACTTTTTTATAGTATAATCCAAATTTTTAATGGTTTTACTATATAACAACCATTCTTCAATCCCATGTTTGTATACCATTATATCTTTCGCAAATGAGTCAGTTTCATTAATCACACTTAAAATTTTACACATCTTCGGAGGGTCAATAATCAAAAACATTTTAGTACTTTTAGGTTCATCATGAAATATTCTTAATTCTCTCACACAGCTCTGTTTAGATAGATCTAAAATAAGATTTTTTCTTGCGGATTTCTTTCCAACTATTTTACACAAACTTCTCTGCATATTTCTTTTGCCGTCTCTATGTAATGTGTATATTTTGGTTCCGATATATTTTTTACTCATTTCAGAAAGTAAGCATACATCACCTAAACTAATAATCACACCTTTCATAGTACAACACCAACATTTTTGTTTCTAAAAATCTCGATTTTCACATTATCTCCTAATATAATAGGTAACAAATTATTTAAATATTCTCCCTATCATAAAAGGGAACATATTCACCTAACAAATGTTCTTTTTTGAGCTTTTTTGAAACTTCTATAAGACCTAATTTCTCTAATTTATCCTTTTTTTGTAGAGAAGTGGTTTTGTCCCAGTCATGAAGGTCATAATATTGATCTAACATATTATCCCACATTTTTTTGTCAAGTGCCTCACCCCTCAATGGACCCGATTTTATTTTTTCATTGAAAAATCTCCCAGGAGGATAATCATCCTTTCGTGTAAATCCAGCATGTAGTGTATTGAAGGCTTTTTCCACATTTACTATTCTTTCTCCAATTGTAACGAGATTATTTTTCGTGAAGGTTATACCGGATGCACTGGTGAGCAACTTACTAAAATCCTCAAGATCCAGTAGGTCTGGACCTGACCAATCGCTAATAAATAAACAAACACCTAAAGAGTTCACTACTGCATGTAGTATTTCATAATAGAACACCAGATCTGCTTTGCCTTCATACGATGTGGGATCTCCTGCTGATGGAACACCCCATTTCTCCTGAGCAATCTTTGGATTAAGATTCATAAACTCAGTCATTGGGGCTCCACTGGTATGTCCACCTCCTCTCGTTGATATAACGACTCCCAACGCCCAGCCTTTCATGGTCCTGAGATGTTCGTATAGATCCTGCCCTTTTATATGCATGGCATATTCTGCTCCTTTTCCAATTAGTTCCGAGGCTTTTTTTGATCCGTAAGCTAATAATTTACCAATGCCTTCCCTCTTTGCAATCTTATCCATAAGAAGTGAAATAGTTTCAAAATCTCCCCATTCGAGTTGTAGTCCACCTGTCAGATCCTTATTTATTATTCCTCTTTCAAAGCATTCTATAGCCCATGCCACAGAACCAGCTACGCTGTCTTCATCCATTCCTAGATCATCACATTTCATGTGAAGCCTCATAACTTCTTTTGGCGATTTTAGTCCTAATTTACAGGCAAAATTGGTAATGGAGTTTGCTTCCAAAGATTCACAATAAAAGTTGCTAACATTGTATACCTTATTACATTTTACTGGGCAATTAAAGTATCCTTTACTTCTTAAAAAATATTTCTGGTATTTTTCGGGATCAATGCTGTCATAGCTTTTCTCTCCAAGATCAATATAACATTCTTGGAAGTTTTTGAATGGTAAGGATGAAAGATCATTTTTCGTGATCATAGTTGAAGGT
>Ga0190349_1000347_pt1 | contig 14543 bp, 11 predicted proteins | sample 48721378_MG_FD_179798 | JGI IMG/M metagenome (GOLD analysis project Ga0190349, IMG submission 179798) | Hydrothermal vent microbial mat bacterial communities from Southern Trench, Guaymas Basin, Mexico - 4872-13-7-8_MG | ecosystem: Environmental > Aquatic > Marine > Hydrothermal vents >...
CCTTAAAAAAAGAATTTGAGGAAAATAACCTTATAATTGATGATATATATTCAGATGTCTCTGGCAGAGATTATAATCCCAAGTCACTCGAATTTGCAGTTGTATCAGGGAGGAAAGAAAAGGGGTCTATAATTAAAAAAAGTATTTCATAACTATAGAATAATCTGAAAGATTAGGATAGTCAAATAACCTTCTTTATGCAAGAATAAAGCATATGGCCAGAGGAACATTTGTGGCTTAAAAGGGCTGTCAAAAGACAATGTCTTTGTGACTCGACCTGAATTGCCGGATGTTCCTCTGCCTCTACCTTAGTCTAATGGGAAGATGCCTATAAAAAGTGGCTATTATAGACAGGATATCGGATAGGGGCAAGGCCGTATAAAAACAGGATTTGGATCGTGGTGAAATAATAACCGCTAAAGTTATTCCTATCAAATACTTATGGAAAAGCATTGAAAGAAAGCATAAGATTTATATTACCCTTTATACCTTTCAGTTACCAAGGGGATTTATAATGTGGGATGGATTGAAACCAAAGGGAGTATACCTATTGTGGCTGATTAAATATGATATGTAAGAGATAAATAGATAAATAGAGATAAATAGGGACAGCTATTTCTTTGTCATCGCCTATGCAAAGATGTAAGGAGAGACAAAGGGACAGGTTACTGGATTAATTATTGATCCTTCGGAGGGCATATAAATAAGAACGATAGGGGACGTTCCTTGATGGATATTTTTATTACATTTTAAGAAATTATAAAATAGATATATAAAATTGTAGAAATATCATATTAGAAAAATTAAAATAATTCTTTACAAACTTAAAAGAGTATGATAAAGTATTAGACAGGTAAGAGGTCATACCACAAGATATCATACCAAGTAACAAAATTAATATCCTATAGGTGATAATAAAATGAGTTTCACAACAGTAAAAAGAGAATCTACTTTAGAAGTAATTGTCCAACAGATAAAAGATCAAATAAAAAAGGGAATTTTAAAACCCGGAGAAAAACTACCTTCAGAACGAAAATTAGCTGACCTATTAGGACTGAGCAGAGCATCTGTTAGAGAAGCTATTCAAGCTCTTGCATTTTCAGGTTATCTCGAAGTAATTCAAGGTAAGGGAACCTATGTTTTAGAGATGTCTACCAAATATGATGAAATCGTTAATTTTTTTTCGGAATTCTCTAATTATTCTCTAGATTATCTCATGGAAGCAAGAATTATGTTAGAAGGTGAATTTGCACGATTAGCAGCTCTAAACGCAAGCCAGGAAGAAATCGATTTAATTGAAAAGATTTTTAAGGAAATTGAAAGTTCCAAGGATTTAAACAGTTTTGTCGTTAAAGATTTGGAATTTCATTTAACCATAGCTAAAGCAACCCATAATCCCTTTATGAATGGATTAATGAAAATTATAGGAGAGATGCTATATAAAGAAACTCAGCGAATTATTGGAATATCCGGATATACCAGGGAAAATACCATTAAAACTACCAGGGATTTGGTCCAGGCATTTAAAAAGAGAAATGCCGAACAAGCGAAAGAATTGATGAGCGAACATATTAGAAATATTAAAGCATCTTTAAAATAACATTAATCTCACTAATGATGAACATATTAATTCGTTTCTTTTACGCAAATAAATAGAAAAATAGTATCTTGTTATATATTAAATAATAATATTTATCTTTTCATTTTCCGTTTAAATTACTTATCAGACAAATTTAGTTTAACGGCGAATTCACATATTTGGAGGTGGTAGATGAAAAACATAAATTAGCATTAAGGAATTTACAAAATTAACAAAATTAGAGGAGGTTTTTTTAATGAAATTGATTAAGTATAAAGTCTTGTTAGTTGTGTTGTTTGCATTAACTTTAATTTTCGCTTCTACTTCATTTGCTGTAGAAGAAAAAAACACATTAGAGAAGGTATTAGATGAGGGTGTTTTGAAGGTTGGCATTATGTTAGATTTCCCTCCATGCGGTTATTATGATGATAATGGAAAACCAGCCGGTTATGAAGTTGATTTAGCAAATAGAATTGCAGAAATGTTAGAGGTTAAACTTGAAATCCTTGAAACCCCAGGTCCTTCCAGAATTCCTGCCCTTATAGCCGGTAAAGTCGATGTTGTATTTGGCAGTTTAGCAATCACACCAAAAAGAGCAGCTGCTGTAGCATTTTCCAGACCCTATATCGGTAACAGCCAATGGATTATTACAAAGAAAGACTCTGGAATTGATGATTTTGAAGATATCGCCGGCAAAAAAATTGCAACTATCAGAGGTACAACACCGGAAATCAACTTAATGGAAATCGTTGAGAGCTGGGAAGATAAACCAGAGATTATTTCCTATGCTTCAAATGCTGATGCCCTAATGGCTTTAAGGCAAGGGAAAGTAGATGCCTTAGCTGAAGCAAAAATTTGGTTTGAAAGCCAGGTTAATTCTAAGTTTCCTGATCAGTATAAATTGGTAGGTCCTGCCTTTTACAAGGAACTATGCGGTGCTGCAGTTAGAAAAGGAGACCAGGAATTTTTAAATTGGCTAAACACAGCGTTATGGACAATGACGGTATTAACCCAGGAAATGAATAATCTGAATAAAAAATATTACGGTGTTTCTCTTGATGACGAAGTATATTGGGGTCTTAACTAGGAGATTTTAAAATTTTAACTGGAAAATATGGAGGGGTTCTATTAAGGCGAAGATCATCTCTTTATAGAACCCCTCAAGCATCATAAAAAATCATACCAATCGACAATGGAGGGCTTGATAGATGTTGGGTTTTCGCTTTCAGCCTGTTATCCAAAATATGAGCTTTATATTAGAAGGAGCGGGAGTTACTTTTTCCTTATCTGTATTAGGTTTCCTTATAGGTAGTTTTATTGGAATATTTATTGCATTCGGTCGACGTTCTCATACCCCTCTATTAAGGTATTCTTCCAGCGCTTTTATTGAAGCGGTTAGAAATACTCCTTTTTTAGTCCATGTCTATTTTTTTTATTTTGCTTTAGGTGAAATTGGAATTAATATTCCTTCCTATTTTGCATTATTGATTGCGTTAATTATCATGAATGCAGGTTATATGTCCGAAATTATAAGAGGGGGAATTGAAGTTATTAAAACTGAACAGATTAAATCTGCTGAAGCTTTGGGATTATCATCGTTTCAGATAAAAAGATATATTATTATTCCCCCGGTATTACGGGTGGTATTACCGCCCTCTTTAAACCAATTTGCTATTAGTTTTCTTTCATCCTCTCTGGGTGTTGTAATTGGTGTTAAAGAATTAACCTGGAGGGCAGATTTTCTGCAAGCTCGAAATTTTCTTTCCCTTGAGTCTTATTTAGTTGCTGCTGCATTTTACATAATTATTGTAAAGATAACGCTTTCAACAAGTAGATTTATTGACAAGAAAGTGTTTAAATATAAGCTTACTGATATCTAAGTTTGAGGAGAGACATAATGGAACTGATTTCAGGAGTTAATTTAAAAAATCTTATGTTCATGTTAAAAACTGGACTTATTGTTACAATTTATCTATCGATTATTGCTATTACTATTGGAACATTAATTGGCTCTATTATTGGATGGTTAAGAACAATTGCTAATGAATTTTTTGATAGTATTATCTTAATATTTGTTGATATTATTAGGTCAACTCCATTAATCATTCAACTATTAATCGCTTATCATTTACCAGGTTTTTTGGGAATCAATATTTCGACTATCTTAGCTGGAAGCATTGTTATTGTTTTATATTTTGCAGCGAATTGTTCTCAGGTAGTAAAAGCAGGAATTGATTCAGTTACTTTCAATCAATGGAGAGCAGCAGAATCATTGGGATTCAGTTATTTCCAGCAAATGAGGTATATTATATTACCTCAAGCTTGGAGAGCTATGATCCCTTCTTATACCGGATTTGCTTTAGGCATTATTAAAGATACTTCTTTAATTTCCGTTATTGGTGTAATTGAATTAGTTCGTTCGGGACAAATTATTATTAGTCGAACTTTGAATCCACTTCCGATATGGTTTGTCATTGGACTAATTTATTTTATTATATGTTGGCCCTTATCCAAGATGAGCAGAAACCTGGAGAAAAAGACTCAATTTGGGGAAAAATAAAGGAGGTTTGTGGATGGCAGAAAAACGGATATTAGAATTAAAAAATGTAAATAAATATTATGAAAATGTCCATGTATTAAAAGATGTTAATTTGACTGTAGAACGAGGTGATGCATGGGCTATTATTGGACCAAGCGGTTCTGGCAAATCCACGATGCTTTATTGTATTAATTCTTTAGAGCCAATACAAGGTGGTGAAATTTTTTTTCAGGGGAAAAAACTTTCTGAGTATAATAAATTGGAGATTCATGAATCTATTGGAATTATTTTTCAAAATTACAATCTTTTTCCTCATTTAACAGTTTTAGATAATATTACCCTTGCTCCTCATAAAGTTAAAAAAATACCCATGAATCAATGTAGAAAAAAAGCAATCAAATTGTTAGAAAAGGTTGGGTTAGCTCATAAAAAAGATGCCTTCCCCCATGAACTTTCTGGTGGTCAAGCTCAAAGAATTGCTATAGCAAGGTCCATGGCTATGGAACCAAAGATCATGCTATACGATGAAGTTACTTCAGCTTTAGATCCAGAATTAGTTCAAGGTGTGTTAGAAGTCATAAGGGATCTGGTAAGAGAAGGGATGACTTCAATAATTGTAACTCACGAAATAGCTTTTGCTAGAGAATGCACAGATTATTGCTTATTTATGAATGATGGGGAAGCGGAAGAGATCGGCCCGACCAAAGAGGTATTAAACAATCCGAAAAATGCTAGAACAAAAGAATTTTTACAAAAAGTATTATAAAATATTTTTTTATATCCTGATAAGATAGCTAATTGCTTACAAGGGAAAATATTAAAATATGAAAGGGGATATGTTAATGGTTAATGGTTATGCAGGAAAGCTATTAAGACTTTTTCTTGATGAAAAGAAGGCTAAAGAAGAAAATTTAAATTTTGATGATTTAAAAAAATATATAGGTGGAGTAGGATATGGGGCTAAACTTCTATATGATGAACTTAAAAAAGGAATTGATCCCCTAGGCCCTAACAATAAAATAGTATTTACCACCAGTCCTTTAACCATGAATACTGTACCGGGTGGAGGAAGTATAGAGTTATGTTTTAAATCACCCTTGACGAATGGCTGGGGAGAATCCAGGTGTGGAGGAGATTTTGGACCAGAAGTAAGGAAAGCTGGTTATGATTTTATAATTATTGAAGGAAAAGCGGTTCAACCGGTGTACTTGGTTATTAATGATGGGAAGGTGAACATTAAATCCGCTGAGCATCTGAAAGGTAAAACAGTAACTGAAAAAATAGAGAAAATAAAGAACGACCTGGATGATTCAAATTTTAAAGTTATGTGTATTGGCCCGGGCGGAGAAAATTTGGTAAGGTATGCTAATGTGATGTTTGGAGGCCGTGCTGCAGGCCGATGTGGTGCCGGTGCAGTAATGGGCTCTAAAAATCTACTGGCGATAGCAGTTAAAGGTACAAATAAAATAACTCCTGCTCAGCCTGAAGAATTTAAGAAAGCTGTCCGGATGGCAATGAAGGTGGTAAAAGAAAATCCTAATACCACCGCTTTTAAAGAACGCGGAACCATAGGGGATATGCCGGGGATTGATGTTGAAGGGGATTTTCCTACCAAAAACTGGCAATCTAATTCATGGGGGAAAGGAGAGGAGATATATAATTATTTTTCCCATAACAATCTAATTAAAAATAATATGTGCTATCGGGGCTGTCCTATAGCATGCGGAAGAATTGTACAGGTTAAAAATGGACCATATAAAACCCCCGTACATGAAGGGGCAGAATATGAATCAATTGCAGCATTTACTGCCTTTGTATTAAATGAAAATGTAGATGCAGCGGTTCATTGCACTTATTTGTGCAATGAATATGGGATTGATACAATTTCGACCGGTGCATCGGTAGCTTTTGCTATGGAATGTTTTGAAAAAGGTATACTTAATCAAAATGATATTGATGGTTTAGATTTAACCTGGGGCAATGCAGAAGTTTTACCGATTTTGGTTAAAAAGATTGCTTTAAGAGAGGGAATTGGATCCCTTCTTGCTGATGGAGTTAAACGGGCAGCTCAGAAACTGGGAAATGGCTCAGAAGAATTTGCCATTCACGGAAAAGGCTTGGAAGCTCCTGCTCATGACCCTAGATCGGGGAAGGCTTTAGCGGTTACTTACGGAACTGCAAACCGGGGAATGTGCCACATTCATCCACTGGAGGCTATGGGCTATGATTCGGGGAAAATGAATTTCGGGATGATAAAGTATGGTGTTCCTGATCCGGAGAAAGTGGATAGATGGGAAGAAAAAGGAAAGGGTAAGATAGTAAAAATATTACAAGATGGTTTAATAATACCAGATGTTTTAAATATTTGTAAATTTATTATGTACGTAGGTTGTACATTGGAACATATTGCAATGCTATTGTCTGCCATTACTGGCTGGGATATATCTGATAGAGATTTGTTAAAAATTGGAGAAAGAGTATATAATTTACAGAGGTTATTTAATGTTAGGGAAGGCTTCTCTCGAAAGGACGATTTATTGCCGGAGAGAATGAAAAGTTTACCCCAGTTTGGTGACTACAAAGATGAGGGAGGCTGTGAGATAAAGAATTTTGAAGAGATGCTGGATGAATATTGCGAGGCCAGAGGATGGGATAAACAAACCGGTAAACCATTACCTGAAAAACTGTATGATCTTGATATTACCTAATCTAATAATTAATGATTATTATCATAAAACCATTATTTATGTTGTAGAATAAAATTAAAAAAGAGTAAAAATAAAAATTACACTTAACTTAAGGGGGCTTTTTTTGTGAAGAAAGAAATAAAAGAACTAAAAGGGACTTTTGTTGTAATGGTTACGCCTTTTGATGAAAATCAAAATATTAATTTTAAGGCAATGGAAGAAAATGTTGAATGGTATATTGAAAGAGGTGCACATGGATTGATTCCTCTGGGTAGTACGGGTGAAATGGCCAGTTTAACCGAAAAGGAGCGCTATGAGATAGCTGAATTTGTGGTAAAGGTTGTAAATAATAGACTTCCGGTATGTATAGGTACTACGGCAGAAACAACAACTAAAACGATAGAATATACTCAGCATGCTGAAAGGATTGGGGCTGACGCTGTTCTTATTCTACCGCCATATTATTTTAATCCTTTACAGGAAGAAATTATTTATCACTATGAGACAATATCAGATGCTGTCAATATTCCTATTATGATTTACAACAATCCAGGGGCATCCGGAGTGGATATCCAGTTGGAAACCATTCTTAAATTAGCAGAGAAAGAAAATATTAAATATATTAAAGAATCTACTGGGGATATCAAACGTTTAAGAGAAATCGAACGGCTTAGCCATGGAAATATTATTACTTTCTGCGGCAGTGAAGAACTTGTATTTGAATCATTTTTCCTGGGAGCTCAGGGTTGGGTATCGGTAATCAGTAATGCATTACCTGAACTATCATCGGCAATCTACGAAGAAACTGTGATTAATAAAAATTATAAAAGAGCACAGGAAATTTATAATGTTATTTTGCCATTATGTATAGAACTAGAAGAATCAGGTAAGTTAGTGCAGGTTGTAAAATATTGTATGGATAGAAGAGGAGTAAATGGGGGCAATTGTCGTTCTCCTCGTTTACCGTTGAATAAAGAATACTGTAAAAAAATTGATCGGTTATTAGAAAAGGTTATTGAATTTATGAAATAAAAGAAGGTGATTTTATCAAAAAACAACCGGCCAGTATTTTTAATGATGCTATAGGACCGATTATGAGAGGACCTTCCAGTTCTCATGTAGCTGCTTCGGTCAGGATTGGTAATCTTGCACGTCAGTTATTAGGTGGGAGATTAAAGAGTGCTGTGATTGAGTTTGAAAGACAGGGAGCCATTGCCCCTACCTATCATTCTCAGGGAACCGATATCGGTCTTGTTGCAGGATTGTTAGGATTGGAACCGGACGATCAGGCTATGCCTATTTCTTTGCAAAAGGCTAAAGAAGAAAATATAGAGATAAAATTTAAAATTACCGATTTTATTGCTGATCATCCCAATACTATAAAAATAATGTTAGCCGATCAAGAAGGCAAGAAGATTCATTTAAAAGCTATTTCGGTTGGTGGTGGTTTGATTGAAATAAAAAAAATTGAGGAATTTTCCTTGTCAATTTGTGGGGATTTTTATGAAACATTATTATTTTGTTCCGGAATCACAAGCAAAGAGGCTGAGAAAATAGTAGAGCAGATTAAGAAGGAAATTAAAGAAATTGCCTATATTGATTTATCGGAAAATAGTAAGCAGGGACAAGGCATTATTGATATAAAAACCAGTTCAAAATTATCTCCATCCAAAATCCTTTGGTTGCAAAAATTGAAAAATACTTTATATATAAGACAGCTGGATCCCGTTATGCCGGTTGTGTCGGTAAAAGATTGTTATATTCCGTGTAATACCGCTTCCAAAATGTTAAGTTATTGGGAAAAGAAAGGTGGGGAATTATGGGAATTAGCTGCTTTATATGAAAGTAGTCGGGGGAAATTAACACAAGCTAAAATACTTTCTAAGATGAGGAAAATTGTAAATATATTAAAATCATCTATTGAGACTGGTTTAAAGGGAACATCTTATGAGGATCGTATTTTAGGACCCCAAGCCTGGTTGGTTGAAAAAGCAAATCAAGAAAATAAATTGATTCCCGGAGGCGTATTGAATCATATTATTGCTTTTACCATGGCAATGATGGAGGTAAAGAGCTCTATGGGGCTAATCGTGGCTGCCCCTACTGCTGGGTCCTGTGGCGCTGTACCTGGGGCTATATTTGGTACAGCTCAGTATATGAATTTAGATGATGATAGAATAATTAAAGCGATGCTTGCTGCCGGTATTATTGGTGTTTTTATTTCAGAACAAGCTACTTTTTCTGCAGAGGTTTGTGGTTGTCAGGCAGAGTGTGGTGCTGCTTCAGCAATGGCCGCAGCTGGTTTAATCCAACTAATTGGAGGAAATGTTAAACAAGGGATTGATGCAGCATCCATAGCCTTGCAAAATATGTTAGGATTGATATGTGACCCAGTTGCCAATCGGGTTGAAGTTCCTTGTTTAGGGAAAAACGTAATGGCTGCTACTAATGCTTTTGCTGCAGCTAATATGGTTATTTCAGGGGTTGATGCGGTAATACCTCTTGATGAGACTATAAAAGCTATGTATGATGTTGGGATTCAGTTACCATCAAATTTAAAATGTACTGCAAGAGGTGGTCTTTCTATTACTAAGACCGCGCAAAAAATTGATAAGAAGATAAATAGCTCAAAATAGAAGCGATTAATTTTATATCTTTTATGTTATTTCCATTGTATGTCATTTTTAGATGAAAAATAGTAAAATTTCTTTGATTTATATTGCACCAGGGGACGGTTCTCTGGTGCAATACACAAATAGGTATGAATAAATCGAGAAGGGGTGCCAGGTGCCGGGTCAATAATTCGGTAATTTTTGACGGAAGAGCTATAGGATCTGAGGAGTTTCTTAGCCAGATGATTGAGGTTTTAGGCATTACTATAGATAGACATCCTAAAGGAAGACTTCGTAAAAGAAAATTAAACTATAGGAAAATAGGATGTGCTTGGGTTCAAGTTGCAAATACAACACTTCACTTTGGTAATTGAAAGATATCTAAAATTAAAAAGTAATATCACAGCCCTTCACTTTTATACTAACCAAGTGTATAATGTGCGTATAAAAGTGAAGGGCTGTGATATTATGGATACTTTTGAAAAAATATTAAATATTATAAAAGAAAATAAAGGTATTGTCTCAACTGCTGAAATTGTAAAGCTTGGTATAGACAAAAAATATCTTTCCCTAATGACTCAAAAAAGGATAATTGAAAGAGCGTCAAGAGGTGTTTATGTATTGCCTGATGTTTTAGAGGATGAATTCTATTCCATAAGTATTCGATGTAAAAAGGGCATATTTTCTCACGATACAGCATTGTTTTTACATGATTTATCTGATAGGACACCTTTGGTTTTTTCCATTACTTTGCCAAAAGGATATAATCCATCCTCGTTAAAAGATTTGTCTTTGGAATTCTTCTACGTCAAGCCTGAGTTACACAGCTTAGGCAAGATAACAATTCTATCACCGCAAGGAAAAAAGATTAATACATATGACATGGAAAGAACTATCTGTGATATGGTTAGAAGTAAAAACAGGATGGATCTTCAAACATTTACTGGTGCATTAAAAAGGTACTCAAAGCGTAAGGACAAAGATTTAAGTAAATTAATAAAATATGCTCAAAAGTTTAAGATTGATCAAAAAATACGTGAGTATATGGAGGTACTGATTTGAAAAATGCAATGCAGTTAAAAGGAATTATTAAAAACATGGCAGCTAAAACAGGAATAAAAGCAAATGCAGGGGATGGTTCTCTGGTGCATTACGCAAAGAGGAGGATAAATTATAAGTACCTTATTTAGTAATTTTAAGCAAATCGACAAGAAAGGGCTCTGGTCCTTAATTGCGGAAGATGGTGTCATTCAGACAGTTGCAAATAAGGATGAGTTAGATATTTCCAATCAGTCTTTTTTTGAAGTACATAATTTAAAAGAAAATTATTTACTCCCCTCATTTACCGATGCCCACATGCACCTTTCTTTATACACCCTCCTTTATTCGGCTATCAATTTAAGAGATTGCCAGTCGATTAAAGAGGTGCAGGAGAAGTTGGAGGCGGGAATAGGCCGGGAACTGATTGTAGGGTGGGGGTTCGATCATGAACAGTTTCAGGAAGGAAGGATGCCCACTCGAGAGGATTTGGATGTTATCTCTTCTAAAATCCCTATCTTTATTCTGCGTTTTGATGAGCATATCGGAGTGGTCAATTCAGTATTCTTAAGACACCTGGGGATCAAACGGAATACCATAGACCCCGAAGGCGGAAAGATTGGCCGATTTTTAAATGGACAGCCGAATGGAATACTGGTGGATAAGGCCCTGCCTACCAAAGATATATTAAATAATCCCCGGATGAAAAGCTCTATGCGGCAAAATTTATTAAAAATACAGGAAGAGTTTTTTCACCACGGTTTGACTACAGTGAGTGATATGGGAATTAATTTTGATACCCTGGATTTTTATCGGGATATGGAAGAAAAAGGGTATCTGAAGATGCGGGTGCATATTTACCTTAATGAAGAGTGCCTTGGAGAAAAGGAAAGAATTAAAAAAGAGATGAGTAAAAATGGTAGTAGCCTGGTACAAGTTCGCGGGTTAAAGCTTTTTGTGGATGGGAGCTTTGGAGCATCAAGTGGTGCTCTTTATGAACCCTATGCTAATGACCCGAAAAATTACGGGCTTTTACGTATCCTGCCGGAAAGATTAAATAATCTGGCCAAACAAGCAGATGAAATGGGGATGCAATTAGCTATTCATGCTATCGGTGATAAAGCACTGACCTATGCCCTAGATGCTTTATCTTGTACCCGAAATAGATTTTTAAGGCACCGGGTAGAACATATTCAGTTAGTAAATGAGGAACATCTAAAGAAAATGAAAAAGCTGGAAGTTATAGCAGCTATTCAGCCGATATTTGTCAGCACAGATTATCCTTGGGCAGAAAAACGGTTAGGCCGTGAAAGAATTCAGCTGGCTTATCCGCTAAGGCGGGTTATGGAGAAGGGGATAAAGGTTGCCGGTTCTTCAGATTGCCCGGTAGCGAGTGCTGACCCTTTTTTAGGTATTTATTTTGCGGTTTCGCCTAAAGATTTAGAAGGAAGAGAATTGCCAGATTGGGTAAGAAAGGAAAGGATTGGAATAAAGGATGCATTAAAGATATTCACAGAAGGGGCATCTTATGCCTTGCATGAGAATAAGGGGCAGATTAAGCAGGGTATGCAGGCTGATTTTATGGTATTATCAGAAAATCCGCTGCATTTGCCCATTCAGAAAATACCTTCACTTCGAGCATTACAGACTTATGTTGGCGGTCAATTAGCCTAGAAATGCACCAGTGCACCAGGGGACGGTTCTCTGGTGCATTACGCAAATAGGTATGAATAAATCGAGAAGGTGTGCCCGGTCAACAATTCGATAATTTTTTTGCGGAAAACCTACGGGATATGAGTAAGTTTCTTAATAAGATGTGTTATCTCTATTTTCTAAAACATGAGTTAAAAAATACCCAACATTTCATTTGTCATTTCATTTTGTAATAAATTTTTGTTATGTTATAATCAAATATTAAAATTAATTCATTTTGTATAATTAAAATTGAAAAAGGTGAGCTATTCGAAAGAATAGTACACAAAGCTATGGGTCTAAGCTATTACTTAAAATGGTAAGATTGCCAGGCTGCCAATCTTAATTTTACATTATTTGCAGTCTGTAATTTTGTCATACTTTTAGACTGAATTCTATTCCCATTATTCTTTTACAATCAAAATCATATAAACATTATTTATTATGTCAATAAATTAGAAGGAAAAAATATGGGACATCAAAATAAATCGAACAAAGACCTGATTAAAGAAATATCAATACTAAATCAACAAATCACAAAATTAAAAGAATCAGAGGACAAGAAAAAACAAAAACTAAAAGAAACAAAAACGTTGATAGATGAATTACCGCAAGCCGTTTATGAAATAGATAAAAAAGGTATTTTTACTTTCCTTAACCAGACCGCAATGGAAACTTGGGGATTTACTGAAAATGAGCTAAAAAATGGCTTACCTTCCCTCCAAACCTTAATTCCGGAGGACCGTCCTCGTGCTATAAATAATATTAATAAATTGTTATCTGGGAAAAAACTTAGGGAAAAGATAATGTATATCGCAGACCAGAAAATGTATAAAAATAAAAAAGGATAGTTATTTCAAAATAAATATGAACCGCAAGCACTATTTTCTTATGTAAAGGAATAGACAATGAATAGAATAAAATATTATTCAATATGTGTTTTAGTTGTAACTATTATATTTTTTTCTATCTTCTGGGCATGGGCAGAAAAAACACAACTGACCAGTGAAGAAAAACAATGGCTTTCCGAACATAAAATTTTAAAGATCGCGCCTGACCCTTATTTCCCGCCAATCGAACAGATAGACAAAGATGGGAACTACACCGGAATAACCGCAGAATTTATGAAAATAATTGAAAACGAATTGGGAATTAAGTTTCAAGTTGTCCACTGCAAAGATTGGGATGAAGTCCTGCAAAAAGCCAAAAGCCGAAAAGTGGATATGCTTCCTGCAGCAGCACAAACCCCGCAAAGGAAAAAATACATGCTCTTTTCATCTCCTTATTTAGAATTTCCCGGTGTAATTATTAATAGAAAAGATTCTGGGGATATTAAATCAACCGAGCAATTATACGACAAAAGTGTTGCAATAGTCTCCGGATATGTATGGGAGGATTTCTTTAGACTACATCATCCTGAAATAAATATAATTCCGGTAAACTCATTAACTGAAGGACTTCGCAAAGTTTCAACAGGTGCTGTCGATGCGATGATAGGTACTTTACCGGTTGTTATATATTATATTGAAAAGGAAGGCATTGCGAATCTGCGTGTAACAGGGGAAACCGGATATTACACAAAATTATCTATACTCACCAGAGATGATTGGCCTCTTTTAAACTCCATAATGGATAAAACTCTCCGAGGAATTCCAGATAAAAAGAAAAAGGCTATTCTTCAAAAGTGGATATCTATCGAACGCAAACCTATATTCGAAAGAAAAATATTCTGGATAATCCTTATTTCCATACTTGCCTTAAGTACAGTTGTCGTTTCTGTTATATATACCTGGAATGGCACTTTAAAAAAACAAGTAGAACAGAAAACGCAAGAGTTGAAGGAAGATATTGCCATACGCAAACAATCTGAAGAAAGACTCAAAAAGAGTATGGATGCCACCATCGACACTATGTCTAGGATAATAGAGGCCAAAGACCCCTACACCTCCGGCCACCAGCACAGAGTCTGTCAATTAGCCGTTTCCCTTGCCCAAGAGTTAGGTCTTTCTCCGGACAAGATTGAAGGGATAAGGATAGCCTCTTTAATCCATGATATCGGGAAGATAGGCCTACCTGCTGAAATCCTGAGTAAGCCCACTAAGTTAGCTGATATAGAATTTAGTCTAATCAAAGGACATTCCCAAGCCGGATCCGATATATTAAAAGCCATTGATTTTTCCTATCCTGTAGCAAACATTGTCCTTCAACATCATGAAAGGATAAATGGTTCAGGATATCCTAATGGGTTAAGAGCTGATGAGATTCTCCTGGAGGCTCGCATTTTAGGAGTAGCTGATGTAGTAGAGGCCATGTCCTCTCACCGCCCTTATAGACCGGCTCTTGGTATCAATAAAGCCTTAGAAGAAATCAGCCAAAACAGAGGCATCCTCTATGAC
>Ga0190349_1000350_pt1 | contig 14452 bp, 16 predicted proteins | sample 48721378_MG_FD_179798 | JGI IMG/M metagenome (GOLD analysis project Ga0190349, IMG submission 179798) | Hydrothermal vent microbial mat bacterial communities from Southern Trench, Guaymas Basin, Mexico - 4872-13-7-8_MG | ecosystem: Environmental > Aquatic > Marine > Hydrothermal vents >...
GTATAGTATTCGACTTGAGATTGATGATTTACTGACGACACTCATCAGTTTGATAGATGAACTTGGAGCAGATCGAGTAGTAATTGATTCGTTAACAGCTCTTGCACTATCATTAGAAAGCGAAATGAGAATTCGTCGTGAAATTTTAAAGCTAAGCGCAGTTATGTCAAGCCTAAAATGTACAACCATTGTTACAAGTGAAATGTCACAGAGCGGCGAAATTTCACGTTATGGTGTCGAAGAATTCATGGCTTCAGGTGTTATCGTTTTAGACATTCAAGAAGTAAACCATCGATTGGTACGCAGTATTTACATCAGAAAAATGCGCGGTATAGATCATGAATTGGTGCGACGCCCGTACACTCTCGGTAAAGATGGTTGTGTAGTACTCTCTGCAGAAAACCTATTCATTTAAAGAGAAGGCCGGTCACCGACAAGGGCTTATTAAGAGAAGGCTATGAAGGATGTTCTCAGAACGGAATCAAACTAGTGACGAGGATCTTGTCCTTATTGAAACTCAAAATCTGCAGGAAAAATGTGGCAGGTGTAACGAACCCCTTGTATTAGAGATCTATTACTCAAAGAAGAAATATCAGCAAAAAATTGTTTGTAAAAAATGTGGCCTTTTTTTCTGGAAAACAGCGCAAAGAAGAGAGGAATGGTAGAAAAGCAGAAAAAAAGGAGCTGGTACCTTAGTGCTTTTGTAAAACAACACGGTTGAGAGATTTTACCTCTTTAAACATCTCGAGATTCTTAGTTATTTTTCCGATTATATTAACTTCAGCAACAGGTGTTGTCTGAGCCCAAAACACATGAATGGACTTTTGCAAAGGGCAGTAAGCAATATCACCCGGTTCGACCGTTAATGTGGGATGTTCGGCCTTTACTTGAATGTCAGTTAGAAAATAAAGCTGCGCATTATCTTCTATGCGCGCCCTTCCACTTATTGGAAGAGAATACCAAATTTCTTCAACAGACAAGGGGGCCTTCATACGATAAAATTCTCCAAGAGCTTCACCAAATCGTTCAACAATGAATTTTACAGGATAGACATCCATTTTCACCAAGAATAATACACCAACAAAAATAATACTTTTCTAGCAAAAGAAATTTTCGGCGAGAAGGAAAATGGTGCCCCAATCGGGATTTGAACCCGAGTCTACAACTCGAAAGGCTGTAATGATTGGCCGAGCTACACCATTGGGGCAAATGATTTGATGGTGTTCTGAAAAACAATTATCGATTTTAAATCTTTCTTATAGCTACAAAAAAACGTATCAAAATATACATGTCTCGAAAATAAAGAAAACATGAAAAAAAAAAGAGTATTTGCAGCAGGATACCCCGCTGCTAATTTATACAGGAACTTATTTTCGCTTCTTGATGATGACGAATGTTACACTCGCAACAGCTAACAAGGAGGAAAGGGTAATAATCAAGGTAAATCCTGGAGTAGTTGGAGTATATCCGACATTGAAGCCTGCGTAGTACATGTACTCTCTTGCTTTGTCGAGGTCGTGGTTGTAGCGGATGATGTTTGGATTACACCAGATACCCATCTTTGGATAAATGGGCCAGTCAGTAATGGTGTATTCGCCACGGTGAATAACCTGGTTGATTTCATCTCGATCAACAGCATAAGAGATAGCCTTTCGTAAAGCAAGACCCCTGGTTAAGGTTGGGTTGGTTTCGCTGATTCTGCGATCACCCATTTGTTGTCTGCTTTCGCGCATGTTATAGCCGTAGAAACCGTAGCTGAAGGTTGTATCTGATTGGACAGCATATTTGGGATCAGCTTGGAATTGATCACGCTTCTCTGGGAAGGCAGTAACACCATCAATATCGACTTTACCAGCCTCAAATTCTAAGAGAGAAGTTTGAAGGTCTGGAATAATTCGGATACGTAATTGGTGCATACCTTTGGTATCCCATTCGGAATCAAAACCAAATCGTTCAACCCAATTCAAGTCTGGGTCATTGGTGATGCTTTCATCTAATCTCCAGCAGTCACTTCGAAGAGCGAGGACTGTTTCTACACCTTCTGTAAAGTCACTAATCTCGAAGAGACCAGTTCCGAAACAGTTGGTTGAGAAGGTTGTCCATGATGGATGAGTTGTGTCTGGAGTGACACCATCAGGTTCTTGAGTTTGGTTCAAATAGTGCTCCGGTAAGATGCGGGTGCTAAGTGCAGGTAAGGAAGGAGCATAAGGATCGTTTTCAGGAGTGGTTGGATCACCGTCAACGTAAATAATCAAGGTTTTATCGTCGACGATTTTCATATCTTCAATCCAGTCCCAGAGTTGTTTGTCGTTGGAGACATATTTCCAGGCATAGAAGGTGAAGTATACGTCATAGATATCAAGGTATTCGTTGGTGAATAAACCATCTGGGTCAGTTGCCCACTTGATACCATCACGCACGTGGATTTGAATGGTTGTGTCGTTAAGATAGTTATAGCTATCTGCTATGTGTGGCCAGACGCTGAGGTCAGCATCGTACCAGATCAAGGGATCCATTGTTGCACTACTAATGAAGCTTGAGGATGAATCGTCTTGTGTTAAGGGGTTCAAGTCGGACCAGGCGGCATCAGTAATGACTAATTCATCAGTGCTGATTTGACCTTGGTGTGAACTTTCCCACCACATTTTACCCCAAGATTGTAAGACACCATCGGTCATGTTATAGCCATGGAGGTTTGACCAGGTAACAACATAAGACTTGGGTGAGAAGGTTGGTAATAAGGGACAAATCTTGTCCATTAAGTAGTTTTCCCATTCCCAGTAGTGTTGAACACGCTCTTCCGAGTCTGGGGGCATGATCAAAGTACCTTGTTTCATGTACCATTCGTTTTTACCGGTTCCTAATTCATCATCCCAGTCCATGCTGGTATCATAACCGAAGAGATTCAAGGAGCCGTTTTCATTGTAGACACCAGTGAAGTCTGGGTCTGCACCGCCACCGGTAAGGCCGATGTAACAGATATCGAAGTCTCGGAAGACGATCAACTCTGCTACAAAAGTAGGCCAGTCCTGTACAACTACGTTTACATCAATCCCAATTCTTGCCAAGTGTTGTTTCAAGAAGTTCCCATAGTCAGGGCGAACTCCTCCTTGGTTTGTCTTAAATACCAATGTGAAAAATGGTTCAATGGATTTTGTCTTCACAGGATTAACTGCGAAAGAACTTGCGACAAACAAGGATAACATTACACCAACAAGAATTGCTGATTTAACTTTGTTCACTTTCATCAGGTGATCACCAATAATATCGGTTTAACCTATATGTTGGTTTTTTTTTTGATTCCATCTGAATCATGCTCTAAACCATAAAGGTTTAGATGCTAAACTAATTAGTTGATATAGTTACTTAAAAACGTTTTTGTCATCAAGAAAAATCCTTTATTAAGAGATTTCAAGTCTATTTTTCTCGTTAAACTATTTCTCGGTAAAAAAATTCATAGATTTGTAGCTTTTTTAAGATTATTATTAAAGAAGCTATTGTAAGAAATTTCGTAAAAAAAATAACACCAGAAACTTGTAGTAAGTAAATGCCATTGAAAAGGAATTGATGTCATGAATCTCCACAAAAACGGATTGCAAAAGAGAATTTTCCGGCGGAAAGTTCTACGGCAAGCCAGGCGGGCGAACAGCAAAGAATTGCGAAAGGCGCTCTGGGATGTACGAAAGGAATTAAGAAACAACCAGTCAGCCGAAGAGGGCGCAAATTGGAAACTGTATCTCAGAGAACAAGCAATTTCCAATGAATTAAAACGACGAGAGTTACTTGAATGGGCGTTGAAAACAGGGGCAGAACCAAGCACCAAAAATGACTAACATTTATTATCTTTTAAGGTTCTTTCTCTGCTATTACTTCAGAAGCAGCATCAGAGCCAACCTTAGAGGGGGCAATTTGTTGCTGTGTAGGTTCTAATTGCCCAGCGGGTTGCTGATCCTTAGTAGTGCCTCCGGTTAAACGTTCATAAAAGCCCCGAAATCCCGGGCAAGTCTCAAAATTCCCATGCCATTCACATTCTTTACAAGTTGTATCCATTTCTTTTCCCCGTTTCAGACTGAGGAAGGCAAGGCCTGTAAAAAAAAGGAGCGCAGGTATGATAGCATAATACCATGTTGTTGCGGCGAAAACACTCGCAACTAAGAAACCGGCCAAAATCCCTCGGAATAATTTTGTAAAATCATTTATTATCCGAGAATACTTTTTTAGAGCATATCCCCCCAAGGTTAGAACTCCAAAACCAATGACAAACCAATAGATATTTGCTATTCGAAAACTTTTTGTAAGCAAGAAGGTTCGTGCGGCATTCCAAAAGATATACATTAAAATGATGGTATATGCAGGTGGATAACTTAAAATACAGCCCTTGCATAATCGTAATCTGCCAATTTTGAAAACATGCGATTCGTATTTTTCACAATTTGGATGATGAGAAAGAAGGAGCTGTATACCTTCCTTACTAAAAACTGCTCGCAAAATCGCTCTAAATTGTCCTATCTCTTTAGCGTTTGCAGAGGGCTCTTTTTGAGGTGCATCAACCTCGAGTGAAAGGGGTTGGGGGGGCGGAACTTGTTCACTACTGGTCGAAAGATCACTTGGTTGAGCAGTTTCCGGCATATTTGAACCTGTTATATTATCGATATTATTAGACAAGCAATTCACCAAATGTGCAACATGACGTGTAATTAATATAAAAACTAATACTTACCATGCAATTAATAATTCTTAGGGTAAGTGTCAATAACAAAAAAACAATTACCGGAGAATAATCCAGATGGTCGAGCCAGGTGAGTTAGTTTTCCTTTCCGGAGGAACAGGTACTCCGAAATTATTGCAGGGTTTTCGAGCACTGCTTTCGGACGAATTGCTAACTGTTATTGGCAATACAGGTGATGATGAAGAATTTTATGGGTTGCTCGTTTCCCCGGATATAGATACGCTACTCTATCTCTTCGCAGGGCTACTTGATGAAAACAAATATTGGGGAGTCAAGGGGGATAGTTTCTACACTAACGATTTTTTAAGATCGCTGGGAGAAGAAGCTTGGTTTCAGCTGGGGGATAAAGATTTGGCTCTTCATCTTGTTCGGAAGAAACTTCTTCTTGAAGGAAAAAATGCCACAAAAGTTACCAGCGAGCTCTCAAGAAGACTACATATTCAAGCTACTATTTTACCAATGACAAATGATGCCATTCGCACAGTTATGATTACAAAAGTAAACAACAGAAAGTTAACCGTTCAGGAATATACTGTTAAAACGCATGAAAAGTTTGCAGTTAAGAAAGTCCTTTATCAGGGAAGTGAAAAGGCAGAAATAACACCCGAATGTTCGAAAGCACTTTCGAACAGCAAAATGATTATTATTGGTCCTAGTAATCCCATCACAAGCATAGGACCGATATTGGCAGTAAAGGGGTTCAAAGAATCTTTAATGGAATCTCCGGCAACGATTGTCGCTATTTCTCCAATCGAAGGTAAGCGAGCTTTTAGTGGACCGGCAGCACAATTACTGCATGAACTTGGAATGGAAGCCTCACCAGTGAGCATTGCAAAACTGTATCAAGAATTTCTCGACATTTTTATTTTAAGTGAAACTGACAGAACATTAGCCGAAGAAATCCATGCATTAGGCATCAAGACAATTTGCACAGATATTAATTTGGGGAGTAAAAAAAGAAGAAATGATATAACGCGATTAATTTTAAACGAACTTAAATGAGTTCAAGAGTTTTTGAAAATGATTGTGGTTGGAAGGGGGAATTGTTTTTCCTATAACTGAGACTAAGCAAAAATGAGCGAAATTCACGGAATAATTTCACAGCCATTATTATATTGAGGATAATTAAAGTCATCCAAAGAAAGAATACCATCAGCAATTAACTGCTGGACTTCAGGGGCAATTTGACGTAACGAATTGATCAAATGTTTAACGGTGCCACAAACTTTAGCATAATACTTTTCCCCCCACAATTTCGTATAATTGATAAAAAGACACCGCCCCCCACAAACAAGGTATTCTGCACATGAAGGACAAGGAGCAGTTACGTGAAGAGAATTACGAATGGCTTCCGGCGAATGAGAAGTGATATGACCAACAATGGAAAAGGAGAACTCAGGGGAAATAGGACAAACAGAAATTTGTCCATCAGGATTAATCGCAAAGGAATCCAAGCCTGCCCCACATCGAAGTGCACTTGGCTTATTAGTTAGAAGAGAATACATAAGCGCAATAAAAGGCACCAGCCTCTGAACAATGCCCTCACGAAGAAAGCTTAACCACCACTTCACTAACCTGCTTATACCAGGATTATACGATTTGTCAATCCAGCCCAAGAAATCTTTCCAACGATTTTCAGGGCGATCATCCCATTGACTATCAAGTTGCCAATGAATATGGGAAAACTTTGGCCGCTTGAGAGATACTAGGTGAACAACCTCTTCATAAATGTCCGCAACTTCTGAGACGGTCATGCGGGCAATCAAATCGCCAGAAAAACCATGGCTAAGAACATAAGAACAGTTGTTTAGAACCTTCTGATAATTACCTTGTCCGCGGTTTGCGTCATTAACATGTGGTCGACCATCAATCGATGCTAAAATTGCACTTAAGCGTTGAAGATAGGGAGGGTGGAGTTTATGTAAAAAAACAGCATTCGTTTGAATGGACCAGTGCCGGACATTTGGAATGGCATCCATTATTTGCTCTAAAAGAGGGATTTTTAGTAACGGCTCTCCGCCATAAAATTGAATGGTTATTTCAGACGGATCCTTTGCAAGAAAGGTTACCAAATCGGTCAAAGGGTAAGCGAGATCAATTGGTGGAGGTTCGAAAGTGGCATCTTCTCCACAATATTTACACTTCAAATTACAAGCACGAGTCAGAATAATAAAGTAGTTCGTAGCCACATCAACCTCCAAATCATCAAACATTAATCATGCAAATCTTCGTATGAAGAATTATCTTGTGTTTTAGTTTCAAGATATGATTCATACAAGTCAGCTTCGCCCCGGTCGCGTCGAAGGTATCGATAGAAAAGACCCATGATCAAACCACCAAAAGGCCCACCAACAAATCCAGCAGTCAAGAGACAAAGAGCAAATATAAGAAAAACAAACCGAAGTGGAGTACCAATATCATAACTTTGATTGTGATAATACCATAGAATAGGAATAATAACAGCTGCCTGAACGAGACTTGCTAGGATACCCAGAATAAAACCATCATAAACACAGGAAATTAAAGGACGCTTCCGAACATACCCCACATACATCCCCCCTGCCGCTCCAGCAATCAAGATGGAAGGGATAATGAGATATAAAGCATCAGCTGGAAGAACGAAAATTATTGAACAAATTATGACTATTAAAAAACCGAATAAATAATCCTTTTGCCTCAATATTATCAACTCAACTTGCTACACATTATCAAGGAGGGCTCTTTCTATTATAAATGATAATGTTTCTCTTATTTTTTAAAGAGAAAATATTGCTCCCCTTTACTATTTAATAGAAAGCCTTTTTTAATATAAACACCATCTTGCCTTTTAGATTGTTCATTCTCCAACTATCACTAAGATTTAGTCTTACTACTTACGAGGGAAAAATATAAACAATATATCGCATAAGCTATATTAACAAAAAGTGTTTATATAGCATCGCGGTGCAATAGCGAAAGACTTATAAGGAGAATGTTTTCACTCAAAAGCCCAAACAATAAAAGCACGAGCAGTAATAAGAAAAAAGGCTGTGAAAAAAAATGATCATGGAATTATTAAACAGCTCTATTAGAGACCGAGAAGCTAGGATAAGGCTTTCTGTAGAAAAGAAAAAAGGAACTAGAGGGCGAAAAAGAAGCAAAAAAACAATTCGCGTTCAGGAATTAATATTAGATACATTATTTGTTAGTTGTCGATTAATGCGATCATCTGAAATCAGAATTGCCGTAGGAAAACGGGTTAAAGGATTAAGTAACTACTTGTTTTTCTCAGCATTAAGAGACTTGCAAACACGAGGAGATATTGTTAAACGAAAGAATCTTCTCAATATGAAATATACTTTTTATGCTTTATCAGAAACTGAAAAGCAGAAACGACAAGCATTCAGTTATCCGACAACGCAAATAAGCCACTTTAATTATCATTACATTACCACTCTACCATACTCAATAGAAGCAGTTTTATTGGTACCTCGATTCTTCTGGTAGAAATGGTGTACAGAGAAAAATAAAAAAGGTTGCGCAATTCTGCAGCCACCTTTTGTTTTTATTGCATGTACGAGTTTGAAAAAAGGAAGAAGGAATTTTCTTCAGCAGCTCAAAACGAAAACGCATTTAACCTGCTAATTAAAATCCGCAAGGGTAGGATGAAAGAGTCCTTGTCTTTAATAGTTGTCTCAAAAACTTCGTATTCGTTTCTTGTGGCTGTGCGAGCAACATCGGCACCCAAATAGATTCCTTTCTTGCTGAGATCTTGCTTGTTCATGAAAATTATCACAGGAATTTCTTTGCCGGTCCGAAGTTCTTCATCTTTTATCTTCTCGATGTAGACATTCAAGTATTCGATGGAAGAGACATTGGTACCATCAGCAACTAAAATAACTGCATCAGAACCCTTTAGACAAATATCAGCCATAAACTCAAACCGTTCTTGACCGGCAGTATCAAAAATTGAGAACGTCATGAAATAATCAATATCCTCTCTCGTGAGCAGATTATTAACACCATCCTGTATTTTGAGAACTTCAAATTGATTGCTCTTCGTGAAAATGACCATCGCACCAAGTTGGTTCAAACTAAGAGTGGTGGTTGATTCTTCAACATCAATCGGCGTATAAGTAAGATTGGCTTTATTCTCGAGATAATCCTGTCGTTTAACATCAGAAGTGATGAACTCATCCCCAAACAGAGCTCGCAAAAAGGACGTCTTACCACTACCAGAGGTACCAAGAACGGTAATTTTTAGCAAACGAGCAACTTTACCCTCCCGAAGGAGCTCTGCAACTGTCAATTTAATCTAACTCCTTTAAAATAGCATAAAATGTTAACTTTACAAGCCAACTAATGGAGACGATGATTAATAAGCACAGTGAGAAAAACTGTCGGTATATCTAGTAAAAGAATCCTCATTTTTTTGTCGGTAAGGAAGGCACACCCTTACAAAGGAAGGAAATTACAGACAAAAAAAGAAATTTTGGAAAAGAACTCCAAATAATCGAAAGAATTTAAAAGAAAAAAAGCCCGAAAAATAACTGAAAGAAGAAGCACCGATGGTCTAGACTGGTCTAGGACTCCAGCCTTCCAAGCTGGGTACGCGGGTTCAAATCCCGCTCGGTGCACCAATCCTTTTACAAATAGGGGGAGAAATATAAAAATAGCACAACGTGTTAATACTCCAGAGTAACGTTGAAAATTCTAGGAATCGACCCAGAAAAGTGTACAAACTGTGGACAATGTGTGAAAGTTTGCCCCAGCCGGCTTTACAATTCTGTTGCTGAGCCTGAAAAGAACAAGCTGAGAGTTGCATTCGCGGACAGCTATAATCTCTGTGTAAGATGTGGGCATTGTATCGCAATATGCCCTACCGAGGCGATACTATTCGAAGATGCAGATGAACCTCTGAATTTCGAAGGAACAAAACAATTGGAGAAACTCATCCCGTATGAAACCATGCTTCAAGCCCTTCGAATGAGAAGATCAATTCGCTTGTTTAAAGATCAAGTTGTAGAAAAAGAAGAAATAACCAAAGTATTAGAAGCGATGAGATATGCCCCTTCTGCGAGTAATCGGCAAAACTGGCGGTATGTTGTTCTTACAAACAAAGAAGAGATCGCTTTTCTTTCGCGAGAGGTAAGCCGTTTCTTCAAGACAGCAAGGAAGCTGTTGCCATTTAAAATTCTCATAGCCCCTTTCTTAAGCCCGGGGACAAGAAGACGTGCCCTTAATCCAAAAACAAAGATAACCCTGGATAGAGAATTAGCACGACTTGAAAATGGTGAGGATATCATCTTTTTTAACGCACCCTGTGTTATCCTTCATTACTCACGAGATTATCCCAATGGATTGGCCGACAACGATGCCGGTATTGCTCTTACCTATGGCATGTTAGCTGCTCAATCGCTGGGCTTGGGGAGCTGTTGGATCGGCTTTGCCCAAATAAGATTGCAAAAGAAACGGAAATTACAGAAGCATTTTGCCATCCCGAAAGGTTACAAAGTACGCGGGGTGTTAATTCTTGGCTACCCAGCTGTTCGCTATTTACGGGCACCCCCCAGAAGGCCATTAAGAGTCAGGTGGATAGAATGACAACAAAACGAGACATGATTGTTGAATACCTTGAGAGAAGCCAATTGTTAGAATTCTTAATCATTAGTTTTGCTTTGGCAATTAGCCTAACATTTCTCGTCTTCGGGCTTGTGCCATTGAGAACCGGTGAGCCCATATCACTACCACTAATACTTATTGGGGGAATTGTCATCATTTTAGCAGCTGCGGGCTTAATAGTAGTGATTCAAAAACGGAAAAATAGAGCGAAGAAAGAAATTGAGCAAAAATCTTAAATGAGGAAATGCCACCGCCAGAAATTTTTTTGTTGATAAAACAAGAGCGTACAGAAAGAAGAATTTCTGGAGAAGAAAGAATGGCAGAAGCAACAGAAGAGCCGCAAGAAGGAAAAAGTGAAACCCAAGAAGAGATTCTAAAAGAATTGCAAATGATAAGAAAGTTTCTCACCAACCAACCTAAAGCAGAAGCTGAAAAAACCATAACAGAAGAAGTGACTGAGGAAAAACAACCTCCAGAAGAAGAGGAGCAAAAAAAGAAGAAACGACTAAAAGTTATCAGAAGATTTGGCAAGGATTTCATGGATTTCATTAGAAAGTACAAAGTATTGGGTAGGCTGTTGCATTTATTATGGCCACATATGTTGGACTGTTAGTGCAAGCGCTGGTTGATGATATCATTATGCCGTTGTTTACCTATATTCCGGGTTTGAATAATTTAGACAGATTGAACGACTGGGTAGTAGGTAATTTCTATATAGGACACTTTCTGTCGACAAGCATAACCTTCATTGCAGTTGCTTTTGTAATCTATCTTATTGTCAAGATTGGTACTAAACTCGGGGCGGAAGTTGAATAGTAAACTACAAGCAGGGCTTCCACCTCTTTTTTTTCTCACCAAGAATAAAAAGCAACCTTAGAGTAAAAGCAACTTTGGAATAATATTTATGATTAATGAAAAAATTAAAGGTAATAAATAAGATAGCAAAGATAGGTACGCATAGAAGGTGCGCAAGAAAATGAGAATTGTTGTTTTAAGCCCACACACAGACGACGGAGAATTTGGCGCGGGGGGAACAATAGCCCGTTTTGTAGAAGAAAAACACGAAGTGTTCTATATTGCCTTTTCCACTGCACAGAAATCTGTAAAGCCCGGGTTTCCGAAAGATGCTTTGAAAACAGAAGTGAAAAAAGCAACAAAAGTCTTAGGGATTCCTCTAAAAAATTTGTTCATCCATGATTATGAAGTCCGGTCATTCCCTGCCAATCGTCAAGAGATACTCGAGGATTTGGTGAACTACCGAAAAGATCTGGCGCCCGACATCGTTTTCTTACCGAATAGTGATGACATGCACCAGGACCATCAAATAATGCATAACGAAGGCATTCGTGCTTTCCGGATAACAAGCTCACTTTTAGGGTATGAATTCCCAAGAAACAACATCCAATTCTCTTCAACGTGTTTCATTAAACTCGAGGAACGACACATCACTAAAAAAATAGCCGCAATTAAAGAATACAAAACGCAAGCTGACAAATTTTACTCGAGTGAAGATTATTTACGGGCATTGGCAAGAGTACGAGGAGTACAATTAGACCATCAATATGCAGAAGCATTTGAAGCAATTCGGATAATCATAGGCAAAGGAACAACACTCAAGCCTTGAATCGCAAACACCCACACTTTTAGTAATAATATAAGAAAGCTTTTTTTAATGAAAGAAAGGAGAAAAGACAAACATCCTCAGGTAGAATACCCAATGAAAATTTTACATTTAGCAGATGGGCGACGAAACATTCGAGCAGAAAGAGCAGCACTCCTTGCTAAAAAACAGAAAGCGAAAAAGCAGTTTCTAATTGGAAATGTAAAAGAAGAGGTGCTCATAAAAAATATCTTCAAAAAAACACGGTATGTTGATTTGACACCAAGGAATCAACTCCTAATAGACATTAAGCCATTTATGACAGCATTGAACAATTTCATAGCAGAAGTAGATCCAGACATCATTCATGCGCACAACATTTTCATGGCAAAATTAGCAAAAAAGACAGGTTTGCCTTTTGTATATGATGATCATGAACTGTGGTCACAAAAAATCAAGTGCTACAATTACTCTGGCTTAAAGAGCAAAGTTAGTATGGCGTTACAACGAACATATTACCCTCGATGGGAGAAAGAGCTGGCAAAAACCACAGCGATCTTGGCACCGTCAACAGGCATTATTAATTTCTATAAAACAAAATATAAAACGAAAAATGTTCTTCTATTCCCCAACATGCCTTTATTACAGGAAGTAAAGAAACCCAAGTTAAAAGAGCGAGCAAAAGATTCACTGATAACTGTTGCAATAGGAGTTTCAACGAGAAGTACAGCAAAACACCGGAGAATTGAAGGATTTCTCGACCTCTGGAAACAAAATGAAGACATAGGAAAGATACTGATTATTGGACAAAATGACCTAAAAAGTGAAGGAAAAATTATCAGCATTGGTCGAGTTTCACATTATGCTTGTTATACTGAAGCAGCAATAGGGCATGTGGGCATTATTCCCTTTCTACCCTATGCAAAATATCATCAATTTAGTGGCGCAAACAAAGCCTATCTGTATATCCATGCCGGCTTAGGATTAATCACACCCATAACCCAAACGGAATTCAAGCCGGTGATTGAAGCTATCGGCGTGGGGTATCAATTCCAGACATATGACGACTTGGTGAGATATTTGAGAGCTAAGAAAGAAGAGCTCATGACTACAGGTGCAAAAGAAATTATGAATATCGCTCGAAAGCGATTTGTTTTGGACAATTATGGAGAGAATCTTCAACAAGCATATGAAATAGCCATAAATCTCCACGGCAAATAAAAGGGTGAAAAGGAAGAGTCAGTCAGAGAACACGTTCGAGATTCTTATGGAAAATCTGGTCCATATATCTAACCATTCGCCGACCGTAATCAATCTTCTTAGTTAATGCTCGCAAATCATCCTTTGAAAGTTCGCCCAAAATAAACTTAACAGCCAAATAGGGCGTAATGAGGTTCTCTTGATAAATGAACGAAGAGACACGGGGATTGATTTCAATGAGTTTATCACCAATAAACTGGAGATTGTTACAATAGCTTAATGGAATCGCTTGGAGAATCTCTCGAGTTTGCTGGACAAGGTCGGGACGGCGGATCAATTCGCCACGAACAATGACGCCCCAACGAGCCTGTTCAACAGTTTTTACAGTCGTAAAGAGTTCTTCTCCCCGAAAAGCAATAGTATCGGTTGTGACCTCCCCACCCTCTAAAAACGCCATAACCAATAACTTTGGAAATTCATCTTCTTCCCGGAAAATGCCCTCGAATTCCTCGAGAGACATATATTTGCTGGTGGGTTTATAATTGAGCAATTGATCCTTACGATTAACCTTTGGATCAATAATTCGAACGCCGCGACTTCCTTTCCCAATCTGAGGTTTAAAAATAATCGGCTTTTCAGGATACCCAAGCTTATCAAGCGCAGCCATAAATTCATCAAAGGTTTTAGCAGGATAATAGGGCGGGAGAGCAAGAGAAGTTTGGCTCCGTAAAATATCATACATTGCTAATTTATTATTTGCTAAGAGAATGGGTTCTGGATCCGAAACAAGGACCTTTGTTCCTGTCGATTCCAACTCTTTTTTTGCTCTTGCTAGATGATAAACTTCAAAACTAGACTCCGGAAATAGAATATCTGGTTTCTCCTTCTCGAGGATATGCATCATGGTGGGGATATAATCTGGAGACGAGCCGGCCGGCACCTGATAGAACTTATCTGCAAGAAAACGGCCAATTGCTTCTTTATCCATATCCGTACCAATAATCTCAACCTTTCGCTCACCATGATTGGCTTTCAACATACGTAAAAGAGTGGAAGCACCAGGACAGCCACAAGCGGTAAGAACAATTTTCAAGTCGCGCATTGAATTAATACTCCTTTGAGGTCGCAGCAAGAATATTGCATGCCAGCTTGACCTTACTACCGTTCCAAACAAAGTTATGGTTATTTAATTTTTCCAAGAGCTTTAACTTAAAGAGAAAAAAAGTCTGCTACAACAAACATTCCACTCTCTCGAGCCAACCTAAAAGAAAGAAAATAAACCAAACTAACGGCTTATGTTTACAGTTTAACACTCTTAATAC
>Ga0190349_1000351_pt1 | contig 14443 bp, 12 predicted proteins | sample 48721378_MG_FD_179798 | JGI IMG/M metagenome (GOLD analysis project Ga0190349, IMG submission 179798) | Hydrothermal vent microbial mat bacterial communities from Southern Trench, Guaymas Basin, Mexico - 4872-13-7-8_MG | ecosystem: Environmental > Aquatic > Marine > Hydrothermal vents >...
GGCTCGCCATTGACGTGGGCTTATATAGGTATCCCCTAAGCTCCACATGCCCCGCTTGGCTGCCATTGCTTCCTTTTCGGCCTCACGATAGGGAGAAATGTTGAGTCCATCAGGGGGCATTTCATCACATGCCTCTGCAAGGCCCTTTTTGATCATGGCGATATTGATTATGGTACCCTTTAGGCTGATCTCCCCAATGAGATGATTGTACGGATAGGGGCCTAATCCATAACCCTTAATATCAACACGCTTGTTGAGGATTAACTTCTCGAGATACCTCTTTGCCTCTTGTGCATATGGTTGCCCTTGCTGCTGCTTTCGAAACGCAATTTCAGGTGCATCAATTCCCGCTAGAAGGACGTAGATAATAATATCGTGTCCCTGTGCCTTTATGGTATCACCATCATAGACCTTGGTGACAGTGAATTGACCTGCTACACAGGGGATGGGCAGTATTAGGAGGCCAATGATGAGGAGAAGTAGTATGTGTATTTTTTTCATCGTGAATAAACGCATGTTGTGTATCCCCTTCATAAAGTATTTTTTTACGATACCTTTTTGAATTTTACTCCAATTCTCTGGGGCTCGATCCTGACAACCTCTCCCCTGATCTTGATATATTTTTCCTGGTTTGGGTATTGAAATGTCAATATCATATCCTCTCCAATTGAAAACGATCCCCCGATTTCACTTGTTTCGAGCAACACTCCGCCAATGCTGATATCCTTAATCACCCCTGTGCTGCTATGTTCCTGTGCAACATATTCGACAGGCATAGAGTGAGACTTCCTTTCATATCTGCGCATGTCACGTGCCTGCCGATCCTCTAACTCCTTTATAAGGTCCTGCTGTTCTTCATCGGTCATAATATTGATTATTGCTAACAGGCGATCTTTGTTGGAAGTTTTCATCGTCAAGCTCCTTTAAACCCTATCGGTGTCCCCCTTTTTTCTCTGAAATGCAAGGGATAACTTGTACCTTTCTTTTTTATACAGAAATTCCTCAAAGTTCTATTAAAAAATATTTTCTATGAATAGCAAAAGAGAGTTAATGGTTATCTCTGGTAAAATCTAAATAGGGATATATCCTCCGTATGAAAAATAAGGGTTAGTGGAAAATCCGCTAACCCTTACCCATCCATTATGCCGAGACGCAGAATCGAACTGCGGACACGGGGATTTTCAGTCCCCTGCTCTACCGACTGAGCTATCTCGGCTTACTTCCAAATATTTTAATAGCCCTACCCTACTTTTCTGTATCTTCATCGTCATCAAGCTCGAGATTCAGTTCCAAATCCTCTGACTCCAGATCCAGTTCATCCATATCTTTCCTGGTTTCTTCTTTCTTAACGCTTTCTTCCTCTGCATCTTCGTCAGAAGTGCGTAAATCAAGATCGCCTTCATCAGACTCAACATTATCATTTTGTTCCAATAAAGGCTCCGTGTCAAGCTTTTTTACATCATCAAGATCAATTTTTAGTTCTAAATCCTCTGACTCCAGATCCAGTTCATCTGAATCCTTCTCAGGCTCTTCTTCTTGAACGCTTTCTTTCTCTCCGCCTTTCTCTAAATCTGCTCCTTGACCCCCATCTTCTGTTACGCCGGCTTCTTGTTTTATCTCTGGAGAGCTATCATCAAAGGTAAAATCCAGGTCCAATTCTTTATTATCAGATGACATACCTAGGTCGTCTATGTTGAGTTCAAGGCCTTTATCTGGTTCCGAAACAGTTTTTTCGTCGATAGTAATGTCCAATTCCGATCCATCATCATATACTTCTTCCGGTTTCATCTCTATATTCTCAACCTCACCTTTCATTTGTTCCAGCGCCTCAATACCAAATGCGCTATCGCTGAGATCGCCGATCAAAGAGCCTAACATAAAAGGTGGATTAGGCTTAATAGAGAAGATGTTGAGTTTAGTCTTCTCTCCTGTCATATTATTGCCACACCGAGGACACGTATCTAAATAATCAAAGGTAATGAATTTGCATTTAGGGCATTTCATAATTGCTCCTTTATAATAGTGATTATTGAGAAACGATCTATTCTGCCTGATTTTATATAACCATTTATTATAATTGTCAAGTAATTTTATTATAATTATATATCTTTAGCACCATTAACCAGCTCACCTTTTTAAATTTTCTCTGATCGCTTGCCTCGCCAGTGTATCACATCTTTCATTTTCAGGGTGCTGAGAATGCCCCTTAACCCATTGCCACTCTATCTGATGTAGTTTACTTACTGTAAGCAATTCCTCCCAAAGATCCCTGTTTAAAACCGGCTTTTTTTGTGAGTTTAACCAGTTTTTTTTGAGCCATCTATTAATCCAGGTTGTGATTCCTTGATAGACATAATTTGAATCAGTAACTATCCTCACCCGTGAAGGCCTTGTAAGTGTTTTCAGGCCCTCTATTGCAGCCATCAGTTCCATTCGATTGTTGGTAGTATTTGGACAATATCCTGATATCTCTTTAACTTTTTTCCCATATCGTAATAGTATCCCATAGCCGCCTGGACCTGGATTACCAGAGCACGCACCATCGGTAAATATTTCTACTATTTTGCTTTCATCTCTTTCCATATAACCATTCCATCTGGTATTTCAACCTTCTTATCTTATTCCAAACATTGATGGTCTCGTAAAAAATCTTCTCGGCTTGTCATTTCGAGCAATCCGATGCAAAGCATGGTCCCGAGAGAATCGAAGGATCTCAATGACTCATGTAACAAGATCCTTCGTTTTGCTCAGGATGACTTGCTTTCGCAAGTCAGATTTCTCCCTGTGGTCAAAATGACATATTCGTCGAATTTGACTTTTACGAATTCATCATTACTCTTCCACATCCGTTCAAGCAACGCATTTATTATATTATCATTTTTTTTCTCACATAAAGCGTAAATATCCTTGGCTACTTTTTCTTGTATTCATCCCTCGCTATATTGTATAGATAGTGTAATAAAAGCTCTTGCCATATATCACTTGATGAGTATGCTATGAACTGGTTATCTGTTTTCATTGGTATTTTCATTGGATTTGTGCTCGGTCTATTGGTTTCCATTGTCTTTCGATTACAACAAGCAAAAACAGCCAAAGAGCTTGCCGAGGAATTATTCCATGAAAGTGAGGCACAAAAAAAGGCAAACATTGACGCAATACTTGAAAATATCAAGGCAAGCTTTGGAACTCTCTCCTTTGATGCATTATCAAAGTCAACCGAAGAATTCCTCAAGTTAGCTAAATCCCGGCTTGAATCAGAAAGAGAAATCAGCCTTAAAGAACTGGATGGGAAAAAAGGCCTGATTGACCAGCAATTGCAGCAGATGACAAGCAAACTTGAAAATGTTTCCACAGTAATTAAGGAGCTTGAAAAGGATAGAGTAGAAAAATTTGGGCAACTTACAAATCACCTTAATACCGCTACCCAGCAAACAACAGCGCTAATGCAGACGACCAGTCAACTACGCGAGGCATTGGCAAGCACAAAGGTGAGAGGTCAGTGGGGAGAAAGAATGGCAGAAGATGTCTTGCGATTGGCAGGTTTTATTGAAAACGTAAATTATCTCAAGGAAAAGACTATTGAAGGGGCTGGATCACGACCAGATTTTACCTTCTTTCTTCCCGGGGACTTAAAACTGAACATGGATGTCAAGTTTCCTCTCACTAATTACATTAAATTTCTTGAAACTGATGTGGGACCAGAGAAGGTAAAATTTCGAAGCGACTTCTTAAAGGACGTAAAGGCCAGGATTAAAGAAGTTACCTCAAGAGAATACATAAACCCTGAGCAAAACACTTTAGACTATGTGCTTCTGTTTATCCCCAATGAGCAGGTGTATTCCTTTATTCATGAGCAGGATAGTTCAATCCTTGATGAGGGATTAAAAAACAAGGTGATTTTTTGCTCGCCTATCACACTTTTCGCAGTCCTGGCGGTCATCAGGCAGTCTGTAGATAATTTTGCCCTGGAGAAGACATCTAATGAAATACTCTCGTTATTTGGTGTATTTAAAAAGCAGTGGGATGAATTTTTAAAAAAGTTAGACATATTGGGAAAACGAATTGAAGATACGCAAAAAGAATATGAATCACTTGCAACGACCAGGCGTCGGCAACTCGAAAGACCACTCAATAAAATTGATGATCTAAGAGAGCAGAAGGGAATACTCATCAGCTCTGATAACAATGAATAGTGTGGGCCTAAATATTTTCCATAGGCCCATATGCGCCACGGATTCTACTCAGCAAATGACACAGACGCATCGCTTCCGGGTTATATATGAAAGAAAATACGTGATTGAGCATAAAGAAGCTTTAAATATTCCATGGGAACTATTTTTTTGCCTGCTTCGCCACAGCGTCAGCAGCCCTTTTTGCAACCTCGGGGTCTCCCAAATAGTAATGATTGGTTGCCGTAAGACTGTCATTTAATTCATATACCAGGGGAATACCTGTTGGTATATTTAGGCTGACAATCTCTTGCTCAGAAATTTTATCGAGATACATAACCAGCGCCCGCAGGCTATTCCCATGAGCTACAATTAAAACCCTTTTTCCCTCTTTAAGACTCGGCACAATGGTATTATGCCAATATGGCAAAAAACGTTTGACAGTATCCTTTAAGCATTCGGCTACGGGAATATCTTTTTCCTCAAGGCCTGCATACCGTGGATCTTTCCCTGGATACATGCTGTCACTTCTATCCAGTCCAGGTGGCCTTAAATCATAGCTGCGACGCCACAGAAGAACCTGCTCGGCTCCATGCTTTTTGACCATCTCTGACTTATTTAGTCCCTGCAAGGCACCGTAGTGTCTTTCGTTAAGCCTCCAGCTCCTGTATACCGGAATCCACATCAAATCCATATCCTCTAAAATAATCCATAGTGTCTGGATAGCCCGTTTGAGAACAGATGTATAGGCAATATCAAAGGTATAATTTTCTTCCATTAATAGCTTTGCCGAAGATTTGGCCTCTTCAATCCCTAAGCTTGAAAGGCCTACATCTATCCATCCGGTAAACCTGTTTTCAAGGTTCCATATGCTCTGACCATGCCTTACGAGAACCAATTTAATCATAATTCGATACTCCTAACTTAATTCCTTCCGTTTAAAATTATAGGTATTCATTATACCAGTAATTGGCTATATTTTCAAGTCTATTGAAGATATGTGGCGTAAAGTATTTTTTGACCAAGCAAAACAGCGCTGTTAAAATGTGATGAATTATATTCCATCCTTAGCGCTATCATACTATGTCACACGTTATTGACATGAAAATAATTAAATGATAGAAATCAAAGTGGAAGTGGAAAGCTCACTGGTGGGGCTCCCGGACTTCAAATCCGGTGCGCGGGGCTAGAACCCTCGCGGGTGGGTTCGATTCCCATGCACTTCCGCCACAATAAGCACTTTCGAGGATAGCAGTTGCTCAAGTTCAATTAAAGTTTGAACGTTGTTTTTTTACTTGTAGCTCTCCTTTCTATCCTAAGGCCGCTCATAATTGGCGACATAGAAATCATCAATAATGCCCTCTGCTTTTAAGCTCTTTCCATACGCCCTGGCGGATGCCTTGTTGGCAAAATGGGAAACCCTGACCTGATACCAAACCTTTCTTTTCCCTCTCCTTTTTATCCAAAAGGCATCCAATCTTTTTGTTTTAAGATATTTCACATATCTTTCAGCATCCTGTGGTTTTAGGTATGCAGCGACCTGTAAAGTGAATGGATCAGTGACAGCAATTTCAATGGTCTTCTCCTTTTCATACAGCGCTCTCTTGCTTCTGATAAGATAGCTGATTGTATTGACCATTAAAGTGATAACCCCGATAGCCAGGACAGTGATCATTGTCCACTCAAGGATGAGCTTTGCCCTTCTGGAGCGTTTGATTAGGTTTATCGCATCTCTTGCTCTGCCTATTAGTTCAAGGGCTGCAGAAGTAATGACATTGAAAAAAGAGCTCCCTATCTGTCTCACCACTTTCCATAATGTAATGCTAACCTTTAATTGCGCAGAAATTTTTGCCTCTGTCGGCTCAGGACCCGGAGGATTAAAGCCTTCCCGGAGCTTCTTCAACTGCATTTCGTCAAGGCTCACTAATAATTTACGGGCCTGTTGCAATAGATGTGTGGTTCGTTCTGTCTCATGGAGCCAATGAACACAAGCCGCAATACCTCTCAAAAGTCTACATCTTTCACCGCTCAGCCTAAACGCCCGAAGATATATTCTTAGCGCCCATTCATCGGCACGGCCGTCTCTAAGAAAAAGTTCTGCAAGATGTTTAACAATGTCAACAGCTTGGTTACTGCCTTCACTTAAAACCTGTCGGTACGTTTGAAGAGCAGGGAAATCAGTTCGGCCCTCTGACAGATAAAAACGTGCGAGTAAATGCTGGATAATAGTATTCTCCTGTTGAGCATTCCCTATTCGGAAGGCAAGCTCATAATGCTCTGTTTTTAGTCCACCATGGCTTTCGACTTGTTGCAACCAGTTCTCTGCTACTTCCTCATCTTCGGGATGAGATTTGAGATAAGCGATTATAAAGGTTTCAGAGGAATGATTTTTATCGGCACGCGCAAGGCAGAAACGAGCGAGGCGAGCAGCAAGTTTTGCGGACTCTTTCCTTTTTACAATAGGGGAAAGGAGGAAGCTATCCAAAATACCAGTGGCTTTGTTAAAGGCCTCTTCAGCTCCACGGTATGCCCCGACTCTTTCCCAGGTAGTAGCTTCCCTGATAAAACGCTCAATAGCGCTAAGGCCTAAGCGGTTCAGAAACCAACCAACTGCCATAAAGACCACTACCATGATTACTAATGCTGGCACAAGAGACCAGCCGAGCCCTATGGGAGGAAGAAACACTGGTAAAATCCAGAGGCTTATCATCCCTCCCAGGAGAACTGTAGCCCAAATACGAAGAGATATGTGTCTCAAGATATAAAACACAGAGCACCTATAAAGAATTGAACAAAGATGGACATGACATTAACTGCCAGGACACATTAGGGTCCCCATAAAGGAGATAATATTGTTGAATCGTTGAGCGTTTCATCTTGAAAAATATTCTCGTATACCTTTTGACCTTCACGTAATGCTATTCTCACCGGATTGAGCGTTGAATCATTCGCTTTATATCCAGTAATTGGGTCTACATTTTCAAATCGTATATCAGAGGGAATGGCAAATTCCCTATGAGGTTCGCCTTCTGTTGCCTTGATCATGAAATCAGCCCATATCGGGGCAGCGCCGCGGCCACCAGTAATTCCATTGCCTTGTGTATCCCATAACCCTTCTCCCTTATCGTAGCCCACCCAGACCGATGCGCTCAGCGTTGGAGTGAATCCAGTAAACCACGCATCATAATAACCATCTGTAGTACCGGTCTTACCAGCTGCGGGTAGATCAAATCCGAGGCGTCTCACAATAGATCCCGTACCTTCATCCACAACGCCACGCATCATATCCACGACTTGATATACAAGGCTCGCGTCAAGAGATCGTTTCCCGCTCACAATATGTTCTTCCAATACTCTGCCGAGGGCATCTTCAACCCTTGAGATGAAAAATGGCTCATGCCTCACACCGCCAGTGGCAAAGGTGCCAAAGGAAGAAGCCATTTCCAGAGGACTTACGCCGGATGTACCCAGCGCAACAGAATAAACTGGCTCTAAATGGCTTTTAATCCCGCAACGGTGTGCAGTCCTAATGACTTTCTCTGGGCCAGTTCTTTCCACCAGCTGAGCAGCGATAGAATTGACAGATTTCATAAGCGCCCTTTTCAAGATCATAGGCCCCTCATATTTCAGCCCGAAATTCCTGGGAGACCAGTTTTTGGCTCCAATTACCGGAATCGTTACAGGCTGGTCAATAAAAACAGTCGCAGGATTTATATCCAACTTTTCAAGAGCGGTATAATAGAGGAATGGTTTAAAACCTGATCCAGGCAGGCGTTTACTCTCTACTGCACGGTTATATTCCGTCTCAGAATAGTCCCTTCCCCCAACTAAGGCCTTGATAGCCCCAGAGTTTGTTTCAACAGCCACAAGCGCACCCTGTGGACGGACAACCTTTTCACCACTACTCTCAATGGTCTTTGTATGAATACCCATCATCTTTTCAAGCTCTATCAATCCCTTTTGTAGTGATTTTATCGCTTGGGACTCAAGTTGAGGATCAATTGTTGTGGTAACCTTCAGTCCTCCATGATGGACAACGTTCGGCCCATATCGCTCTTCAAGACTTTTCACAACAATATCGAGAAAATAGCTTCCTGTGCGTGCCCGAGCTGGAAGCCTCTGAAGATTTAATTTAGCATATGAGGCACGATCCGCCATGGCCTGAGTGATGTATCCAACTGCCACCATTCTTAATAAGACAACTCGCTGGCGCTTCTTGGCACGATCATAATGAATATAGGGATTATAGCGTGTCGGCGATTTAGGAAGACCTGCCAACAGTGCAGATTCCGCTAATGTCAATTCTGAGGCCGGCTTGCCAAAAAAGGTTCTGGCGCCCTGTTCAATTCCATGCGCCCCCACACCAAAAGGAATCTGATTTATATATGCTTCGAGGATCTCGCGTTTGCTGTATTGAGATTCAATTTGCAGGGCTACCAGCAATTCACGAAATTTTCTCATGTATCTTCGCTTAAAGCTAAAGAAAAGATTCTTGGAAAGTTGTTGCGTGATGGTTGAGGCCCCCTGAACCTTTCCTGGCTTAAAAAAGGTTATCCAGAGAGCTTTTAATGTTCGCAGTTTATCAATGCCATGGTGCTCCCAAAAGCGGTGATCTTCAGTTGCTATAACCGCTTGAATAAAGTACTGCGAAACCCTGCTTAATGGTACAGATTCCCGTCCCCCTATAACCATAATCTTTTCACCTGTAGCTGCATAGATCTCCGTAGGAGGAGTTTCTATTATTCGGCTCAAGGGTTCAGGCACACGGGGCAAATCTTTCACTGCCACAAAAAACATGCCTATACCAGCAAGAGCTGCAAAGCTTGACAGGGCCAGCGCTGCATAAAAAAGGATACGTAACATGCGTATAATGATTGCGACATGCGTCATTATCACATCCAGTCATTTTGACTTTTCAGGTTGGTATTCGGTTCTCCCTCTTTTTCTTCCAGATATGATCGCAGCGCCCACACAGCCCACTCACGGCCCTGTAATAAAATCACCTTACGCTGAGTGCCGTCTTCGATTTCAAAGCCGAGTTCAATAAATCCTGACACAGCTTCATCTGAAATACCCACCCTGACTATATGGCCGGGCATGCTCAAAAGCATTTCTGGCTGCGAAACCACGCTCCGCAGATCTTCTTGAGGCAAGGAGCTCAATGCTGCAAAAAATCGCTCAGCAGAATAGATACGATTTTCAAAACTTGGTAATTCTTCAAGCTTACCAGTCAGCGCCATGTCAATTCTTTTAATATATTGTATCAAATCTGATGGTATTTCTAATTCCTTCAGCACACGATTGTTAGCATTCAAAAGATATATTTTTAGACCATCGCCTGCTTTTTCAAGGTAGGTCCGAACCCAGGATCCATCGCTGAAAAGCCTGAGCATCTCAAAGGGTGAGGCAATTTTATGAGCTATTGTCTGAGGAAGCGTGAGATAGATTTTTTTAAAGCGCTCGGAAGATACCATAATGCCCTTGTTGGGTAAAATATTTAATGCCATCTGGGTAAATGTGGTGGCTCCGCGAGCCTCACGCTGTAAAAATTGACGGTCAGTGACAATCTGGTCAAGTGTCTGTCGGGCCATTATAGTTCGATGACCTATTTCCCAAATTGCCCCGGATTCAGGTCGTTTAGAATTTGTTGTGACAAGGTAGGAGCCGACTGTTTGCTCAAACCAGTCGAACCTCAGCTCTGATATAAAAACACCGAGAATAAATAGAATCAATACTAAATGCCGTATAGCAAACAGTCTTTTTGCCCATTCTTTGAAATCTCTTGGTTCATACCATTCCATCATGCCTATATCTACGTATACATCTCTTCTTATCTCAAGTCCGCTCTACTTTGCCTTATAATGTCAGGGTTCGTTATAACAATCAAAAAAGGGTCTTTACTAAGACCCTTTCCTTGCGTGAAATGAACTATTAAAGTGATAGGATTACCTGTAAAGGCAGCTCAGCGCAAAAAATGATGATCATGTCCCATTATTGGGAGCGTCTCAACATATCCAGATTTTATCTACAATGATCATTTCAATTCTATCGTTTTCTCACATGAACTTCATAATCCTTATCCTGTAATTCCTCAATCAGTTTATCGACATTCTCGGTATCCACATGAACAACTATATCCTTACCTCCTATTTCAGTGGAAGATATCATATGGAGAGTCAATATTTTCATACCCTTCTTAGATGTTGCCTTGCATATATCCTCAAGTATAGGTTTATCAGTTTTGCTCATTACCTCAACCCGTGTGCCAGGCATGCCAATACCGAGAGTCGGGTTGACAACCTTATAAAAGAAATCATTGGTAGTTAATATACCTACTAATTGTCCACTTTTTTCTATAGCTAACAATGAGCCAACCTGTCTATTCTGGGCTATGGCCAGGGCTTCTTCAACAGTCATTTCCGGATTTACAGTAACGGGATTTTTTTCCATAATTTCTTTTACCGTTGTATTTCCAAGAAGATAGCCAATTTCCCAGACACTGAGAGATGTCGCTTTAGAGGGTGTATATGCCTCTAACCTGTGTTCTGTAACAATACCCACGAGCTTTCCTCTGTCTACTATGGGCAAGCGGCGAATTTTATGTGCATCCATAATCTTTTTTGCATCTGAAACACTTGTGTTACTCGGAATAGTCACCACATTCATTGTCATTATATCTTTTACGTACATTGTTTGCCTCCTTTTCTTTATAGTTGCTATTTCTTTACATACCCTTATCCAAGTGTTAAACGCAATTCTTTTAGTTCGATGTAATTATTTCGTTTTTATTGACCATGTTTTTATTATACGCATAAAAGATAATTATTTCAATGAGACTCTTCTTCTCCTTTTAGTAATCTTTTACCATATTTATCAATAAAAATATCAAGGTCTTTTTGCCAATAAGGCATAATATTAAGCCCTTCTAACTTTAGCTGCCTGTTCTCAAGAATAGAATTGAGTGGCCTTATTGCAGGTGTGGGATACTCCTCGCTGGCACAAGGCAAAACAGGGATTGTAATTTCCATTTTTTCTAAAAAATATTTTGCCCACTCATATTTGCTGCAATAACCTTCTGATGTGGCATGATAAACTCCCTCTTTTCTATTGTCTATCAATACCTTGATTTGCTGGGCAAGCCTATAAGACCATGTAGGAGAACCAATCTGATCGTTAACAACATATATAGACTTTTGGTCCTTTTTCATGGCCAATTGAAGTATCTGTTTTAAAAAACTATCTCCTCTCACACCATAAATCCAACCAGCCCTGATAATAATATAATGTGGAGTATTTTGCTTCACAGCCATTTCGCTCTCCATCTTTGTTAAACCATAACAAGAGAGGGGACTCGTGGGATCATCTTCAAAGTATGGTTGCGGTAGTCTCTTTCGGCCATTGAATATAAGATCTGAGGATATATGAACAATAATTTTGTCATATCTGGCCGCCCCCTGTGCCAGATTCCTCGGACCCTCCACATTAATTCTCTCAGCTAACTTTTTCTCTTTCTCGCACTCGTCAACGTTGGTTAAGGCAGCACAATTAAGTATTATATCAGGCGATAATTGATCAATGCTCATTATGACCTTGTCCCAACTGGTAATATCGAGCTCTTCTTTGTTTGGAGAAATGATTTCATAGTCATCTTTCAAGACTTTTTTACACTCACTGCCAAGCTGTCCGCTTGAGCCAGTCAATAAAATCTTCATTCTCGCAATCCCCCAAGTTTGTGCTGTTAGAACGGCCTGTTGAAATACATAAAAATAGTATAAAACACGATATCCATCTTGCTCACACCATATATAATTTCCAGATGAGCTTTAATATAATTCGCATTTATCTCTAAAGCATTCCGATTATTACTACTATAATCATCAAAATTGTATTTAAAAGCCCTAAAGATTTGATAGTATAGCAATCCCCAGGACAAAAATTATGAGCCCACACAAACGGATGTAACTGGTACTGGCTTTATTGAACCACCAATCCATAAGACGTTTAATCTGGGGCATCGGTCCCATGATCAAATATAATCCCTTCAGTAAGGCAATCACTCCCAATACAAGAGACAAAAAAAATACCTGTGTACATACAAAGGCACCTATTACCAAAACAACCCCGAAAATAATCGGTACAATAGATAGTGCCCTTACTTTTTCTGTAAAAAAGAGTTTTTTCAAAATCCTCATTGTTCTTTCAGTATAAATAAGTATAAAGACACCTGTGACGATCCATAGTATTGCTATAATATATAGTGCTATACTCATAGTATCCTCCAATAATCACACCATTTAAAACCCATTACTCTGCAAAACTCAATCTAAGATATAATTTGAATAAAGAGTATAGACAAAATTCTCCATATGGTCAAGGTAAACCCGCCATTCCCCTACCCCACCTATCGCATTTTTAACCATATCTATGAGAATTGAAATGTTAGATAAAAAAGTTGTACTTGAAAAAACTATGAAAAAGTGTTCATGCTATAATTTTATCAGTAATAATGTCCACCAAGAGTGCCTACGTAATTTTTAGGCTTAATATAAATGGAATTTATTAGAACACAGAATAATCTATACTATTCAGAATAAAAGGAGTTGAATATGCAAGGGATGAAGCTAATAGGTTTTAAGGAAAACAAAACCATAAAAATACAGAAAGAAAGAGCTAACGGCAAAAAGAATCCATTTAATGAGGCATCGTGGCAATCGTCGAATAGAATCTCTTTAGACCTTACCTATCTATTTGACACCCCAGGAGATTCATCATCTATAACCCTTAAAGATATTGAAGATATTGCGCCCCAGGTAATAAAGGCCCATAAAATGTTAAAAAAAGATCAAGGAGATATATGTGATGATGGGATACCCATGACTGGCTGGCAAACCCTCCCAGAAGAGATCACCCCCACTCATTTAGAGGAAATACAATCGGCAGCCCAAAGCCTTGGGAGCCAGATTGATGCATTTGTCTCTTTAGGAATAGGAGGATCATATTTAGGCATCGAGGCCACATGGAGGGCATTAACTCATACCTATTTCAACCAGTTGAGCCGAAATGAAAGAGGTAATGCGCCAGAGATTTACTTTCTTGGTCAAAATATGGACCCTGACTATTTAAGAGATACACTCGATATGCTGCAAGGCAAAATTGTAGGAATAAATGTTATATCGAAATCAGGGACAACAACAGAAACTGCAATTGCCTTTAGAATCCTGCGTAATGTACTGGAGAAAAACTGGGGTCACGCTGCCAAAGATTTAATATATGTGACTACTGATGCTACCAGAGGAGCCCTTAAGAATTTATCAAAGGAGAAGGGATATAAAACCTTTCCTATCCCTGATAATATCGGTGGTCGTTTTTCAATATTGACTGATGTTGGGTTGCTTGGGCTCGCTATCGCCAATATTGATATCAAGGAATTCGCTGCTGGCTTCAAATATATGAGAAATATCACCATGGTAGACGATTTCTGGAAAAACCCAAGTCTTCTTCATGCAGCAGCTCGTCATGCAGCATGGTTAAAGGGTAAAAAAATAGAGATAGTAGCCACAAATTCAGTGCCCTTATATGGCGTAGCCAGGTGGATGGAGCAGTTATTTCCAGAAAGTGAAGGACATTCTGGGCATGGTATGTGGGTATCTCCTTCTCTTTACTCAGAAAAGTTGCATGCTAATGGCCAGATGGTTCAACAGGGCGAACGAAATATTTTAGAGACCTTTATTATGTTACAAGAGCATGATAACACAGTTACTATTCCCCACGACAAAGATAACATTGATGGATTGAATTATTTAGTGAAGAAAGGTCAAGACATAAATAGCATAAACAGAAAGGTAATCGAAGGACCTGCATATGCCCATTATTTAGGTGATGTTCCTAACATGATAATTGAAATACCAAGAAGAAACGCATTTAGTTTGGGTGAAATCTACTATATGATGGAAATATCCGTAGCCATAAGCGGCTATCTCTTAGGTCACAATCCATTTATACAGCCAGGTGTAGAAGATTATAAAAAAGCAATGTTTGCGCTGCTCGATAAACCTGGTTTTGAGAAAAAAGGAAAAGAGATCAAGGATAAGATCAGTAAGATGAAAAATATTAAAATATGATTGATATTGGCCTTATGGGAAAAATGTGAGTAAACCGCAATTGAATTGTAGCCATGTTAAAAAAATGTTTTTTAATTGCAAATATAACTACTTCATGGTATGTAACTTTCTTAGCTGTTTTTCTCATTCTAAAGATATGCTCACTTAAGGAAG
>Ga0190349_1000352_pt1 | contig 14442 bp, 12 predicted proteins | sample 48721378_MG_FD_179798 | JGI IMG/M metagenome (GOLD analysis project Ga0190349, IMG submission 179798) | Hydrothermal vent microbial mat bacterial communities from Southern Trench, Guaymas Basin, Mexico - 4872-13-7-8_MG | ecosystem: Environmental > Aquatic > Marine > Hydrothermal vents >...
AAGCTCCTTGCCAAGATCCTCGTTCGCAAGATTCTCGCTTTTCACGACCTCGGTTATCCAAACGGCTTTCATATCTATGTTCCCGAAGCCCAACGCCCGGTACACTTTCTGAGTGTCCAGCTCCAGTAACTCCATGCCGTATTGCCTCAGCACCCTCTCGGTGAAAGCACGATCCATCATCTCCCTCGGAACCAAGTCCTTCAAAATCTCCCACTTATACTGTAAATATTGCCTGAAGTTCCATTTCAAAGAGTATAGAGCCTTGTTCCGTCTGGGACAGTTCTTCTCAGGACTGCAACAATACGCCAGGTTCCCGAAACACGTATCGCTTTCAACCCTGTGCTTCTCCTTGATCTCGACAAACATTTCTTTGCTTATACCAAGCCTTGCCAATGCGTAGTCTCGGAACGGGCACTTCTTCCTTCGTGGATCACAGCAAAAAACTATGCTCGCCAAGTGCCCGCCACCACAAAGGTTCGGTTCCCCAACCAGGTTTTTCCAGGTGTAAACCATCTAACCAACCTCCTTCTTCAAGATCATAAGTAAGATTTCAACATTCCTCAAAAAAGGCTGAATATTGGGGTCTTTCTCGTCATTCGGGAAACCTCGTATAACCAGCTCCTTCGGTCTCATCCCGTCGTGCCACCTTATAATCAGGTTAGGGAATGCGGCACGCTTACTCAGGAACTTGAAGATGCCCCTATGCTTCCTAAGCAATTTCTTGTGTTTCTCGTCTCCGTACTCGGCGATCCAGTTCTCGTCAAGCGTCCTCGTCATCGAATCCTTCTCGAAGACCGCAACGGCGTCAGTATCAATGTTCTTTTCCGTGAACGCTATCCCCAGCCTATCACAGATTTCCCTCATAGCCCTTGCAAGTATTTTATGACATCTCGGGCAGTTCGGGCTTGTCTCCAGAATTACCTCTATCATTCTTCAGACCTCCCCTCCCTTTTTCTTTCCTCAACAAGCTTCGCCATCGCCTCAATGTCCTCAAACCACCTCTGGCTTGCCGCCTCCTCCCAGAGGAAGTGGAGCCTAACCGGCTTCTTCTCCCTTGTTATGTCCAACGCCGGTATCCTCGGATCAATCACAGTAGGAATACGGACTTCTAATTGCGAGCTACCTTTCCACTTGTAGACGGCTTCACCGGACTCGTCGTAAACTTTTAGGAAGCCCCTGTATCCTCTGGGAACAAGAGGTTTCTCCTTTTTCCGCCGTTCGACCATCGGGCGTCTCTCCAGCCATTCCTTAACGGTGAATATGAAGCCTATGACAGCTCTCGTTATGGCTTCGGTGGCGTAATACACGACGCTGTAAACCAAACCAATCACCTCACGGCTTGCAACACCATCCTGTTATCCGCACCAATGACGGGCTTCACAAACCCTCTCTGTATCAGCGACGCCACAGCCCTATTGAATTCATCCCTAGTCTTATCAGTCACGCCGAATTCCCTCGCAAGCTCGTCAATCGGAACCTTACCCTTCCTCAGAATGTAACCGTATATCTGTGTGGCGAGCGGCGAGGTTGTAAGAACCATCTCTTCTGGCGGTTTTAGTTCGGCTTCTTTCAGGAACTGGGGCGAAACTTGGAAGATCATAGGTGTGGGTGCCCCAGCCCTAACGAGCAACAATATCCTGTGAGCCTTCCTAATACTTGCTTGAAGATCGAAGACCTGTTTTTTCGCTAAATGATAGCGACCACTCGCAACCGTTTCCCGCAACCGTTCCACCTTTTCACTCACCTCATCAATCGCCTTAACGGCGGCTTCAAACCGCTCATCGGTGATTCGCTCAGGAGCGTTCGCCTGAACCAGAAAGTCAAACTGATTATCTAGTTGATCCAAAACGCCTAGAATCTCGTTTTTATCGGCTTTCCTATCCAAAAGCTCCAAAATATTCCTAATCAGCGTATTTATAATCGTTACAGAACTACTCACTTTCCTCACCCTCCTCCTCTTTCTCAATACTCTTCTTAGCCACAGTAACGGTCTGGAGATGCTCAGCGAACTCCTCTATCAAGTCCTCCAACTTATCAACAATATTCTTCAACCCTTCCTCGGCTTTACCTGACACCTCTATCTCCTTAGCCCTCACCTTCAAATCTTCACGTAGCCTTATCAGCTCCATTTGCACGGACGTGATTTCGGAGGCGAGTTTCTGGAACCTTGACTTGAAGCTTCTCACCAACTCTCTAAGCTTGGCGTTCTCCGCTTGTATCATCTGACTACTCGCTTCCAGCTCATGAATGTTCTTTTCATACTCCCATAACGCCCTTTGCAAATGCTCTATAATGTTTTGCTGTTCAACGAGCTTTTCTATCATCTCACTCGGCGTGGCGAAGCCGTCCTGTCTCACTATACCATACTTATCTATGATCAGGACGGGATCTTTGCCTTGCATGCAACGCTCCAAGTTCATCATTTGCGACTCCTTAACCTCTAGGTATCCAACAACATTTTCGTCAAGAAGATACTCGGCGAAATCCTCAGCCTTGAACTGGAAAACGAATCTCGTCGGCAAACCCATCACAACGAGCGGTACCACATTACCATTCTCTTTCAGCCTACCGTAGAGAACAACCCATCCAAGCCTTATCGCCCACCATCTCTCGGCTTCACGGTAGAAATACTCGTGCCTCAGATACTGTCCTCGGACACCCTCTCCGACAACGTAGACGACCACACCATAAAGGTTCTCGTTTGAGAAAGTAACGCTGGGCGTGACAGGCTCAGGTTCCTTTCGCACTCTAGGCTGTGGATACGCCTTGGATAGTTCAGCCAGCAATTCATCCGGTCTAATCATGTATTTGCTCATTCTTCCTCCTCCTCTTCCTCTGATTCACGTTTACTGGCACGCATGGCTTTCTCATAAAGGAAATCCACTTTCTCACTAAGCTCTTCCATCATCTCCGTGTATTTATCCAAGGCTCCGATTTGCGAGAGTGAGACTTGGATCTTGTTCACAGCCTCCAAAAGGCTTGAAACCAGAGGTGCCAGTTGTTCCAAGTTCTCCAGCCTTTTTTCCAACTCTTCAAGTCGCCTATCAATCCCCACGATCTTTTCAGCAACGACCTTGTACCCGTTTTCTTTTTGCAACATTCCACATATTTCCTCGATGCCCGTTCGCAACTTTCCAATCTCCTCGATGATAGGCGTCAGTTCAATTTCCTTCCTTGGGACGGCTTCAACTAGCTTATCAATCCTAGAAGCAAGGTTGTTTATACAACCAACCAAATTCTCTTCCTGTTTCTTCAACTCATCCTTAATCGTTTCCTCAACGCCACCTAACGCCTCTCTAACCTTCACGTCAAGGACGGCTTCCGTAACGGATCTTATAGCCTCTCTCTTCACTACGCTTAATTCACCTTTCAGCTTTAACAACTCGTCTCTCAGCTCATCAATCTCCTTGGAGAGCGGTATAAGCTTCGAGTTTATGACAGCCGAGATCCTTTCAGCCAATACTCTCTCCGACATTACTTCTCACCTACCACAGAACCCATACGCTTCAATGCAACCTGGACAAACAAAACACCTTGCGGGAATTGCCAGAGTCGCCCTTCCGGTCTAACGGGCTTCGCAACGCCGCCGCTCACTTTCCAGCCAAGAAAAACACCCGCTATCGCTCCGAGCACAGTGCTCGCAAGCATGTACGTCACGGCATTCCTACCGATAAGCAACGCAACCTCCGTGTACGACCCTATCAGTATCCCTAACAGAAGCCCCACTCCCAAACCGCCTATGTAGGGAATTGCCTGCTTCATGTTTAACGCCTCACTTAATGTTTAACACAAGATATTTAATATCTTTTCGCATCTCTTAAAACGGTGAGCACATGTCATTCATAAAAAAGAGAAGAAAGAAAAAACAGGAAAACGGCTGGAGTTCTGGTTCCACATCTGCAAAAAGCAAGAACCACAGCATGTGGAAGGGATTAAAGGAAATATTGAAGAAGAAGGTGGGTCTCTGCTAGGGTGGTTGCCTATGCAACTTATATTTGAGATAACCTGGAAGTGCCCCGCCAGATGCAAATTTTGCACGGTGCCGAAGGGAGACGTAGTGATGCCCCTTGAACTATACGAGAAGGCTCTAACATTGTTCATAGACACGGACATAGACCCCGAACTAGACCTCAACGCCGTGCTTTCAGGCGGCGAACCGACAATGCTCCCATTCCTATACAAGTACGTCAGGATCGCACACAGCCTCGGCTACAACGTGACAGTTGTAACCAACGGCTTCTTCCCTGACACGGCGATAAACTCCGGTGCCGACCTAATTGAGGTCTCGGTAGATTACTGGGGCGAGAGACACGAGAAAAACAGGGGAGTGAAAGGCTTGTGGAGGAAAATCACCTACCTACTGGAGAACGCTGAAAACGTGGTTATACGTGCAACCCTTCTCAATGACAACTTTGAAGACATAATCAAGATCCACGAGGCATATCCCGACATCCCCTTATTCGTAATGCCTGTCAGAGGTTACATATACAACGCCAGAAAAGAGGATCTGGAAAAACTATCAACGCTCGAAAACGTGTACGTCGCCGACAACTGTCCAGCCGGCATCTCGTCTTTCGTGATAGCACCAGGCTTAGACCCTGAGAAAGAGCTTGACGTACTGGCATGCATCTATTACAGGAAGCTCTTAGGAAGGCTGAGGGAGTTCACGAAGGATGAGCTGGACAAGATCCTTGAAGAAGGAAGAAAAATACCGAGGTTCCCATGTGAGCAAAAATGAAATGGTATTGCCACACATTAACGATCCTAACGGCGTTAATAACCGTAAACAGTTTCCAGCCACTATCACTATTATCCGCATTATCAGCACTAATCGGGTCGCTCGCACCCGACCTCATTGAAAGAAGCCTCGCACTAAGGCACAGGAACAAGTTTATCCACAACTTCCTGACGGGAGCCATCACGCTTTTCGTATTCGGCATTATTGATCCACACACGATATGGTTCGGCGTCGGCTACCTACACCATCTAATACTGGACATAACCAAGAGCGGCGTCTACGCCGGCAAGAGAAGGATAAGAAGCCTCCTCGACACAAGCAACGTTTTCCACAACGTCGCCGTCATACTAATCCACTTCTTCGTAACCTTAATCGTCTTCAACCCGTGAAACTTTTTAACATCTTTTTTTAAAAACAAACGGAGTCGAAAATCTTTTTTGAAGTCTATCTCAACATGTAGAGTTTAACCTAAATACTTCGCCAGCATTGGAAAACCTATCATTAGAACTTTTCCTAAATGTTTTCGAAGTTAAAATCATGTTTAAAAATTGACTTTCACTGATGGAGTCAAACCTACACTTATAAGTCCGAAAATCATTGATAATATATGGTGATTCCATGTCCACGTATCGCTACCCGGAGGAATTGATAACTGCGGTCTGGTGGCTTCTACATAAGGGAATAACCAGATCCAGCGACATAGCTAGGAGGCTCGAAGTCAGCCCATATACCGTCAGCAATATCAAAACATTACTGAGGAAGAGGGGGAAATTCCCAGAGCCGGGAGAGAATAGGAGACGGAGACGGATAAAGAAAACGGTGAAACTGAAAGAAAAGAAGGAGAAAAAGAAAGAAGACTTCATAACAGTGATGTTTGGAAACGGATAAATCATTAAATCACACTTCCTCTATTTTATAAATGGTGATTAGCGTGGACGTAATCACGTTAGCATTACAAGCGGCAGGAGGATTTGTGACGGGGGCTTTGATAGGATACGCCCTCCGCAAGGCGATTAAAGTCTTCCTGACAGTCCTAGGCTTGTGGCTACTCTCAATTGTCTCTCTCGGCTACTTGGGAGTGGTAACGATTAACTGGTCTGAGTTCAACAGGCTTGTCTCAAATATAGTTGCTTGGCTGGGGATAGAAACGGGAAACATAGCTTCTTTCATGAGCACGGCAGGGGTCTTCGGGCTTACTGTAACACTCGGATTCTTCGCTGGAGCAGGCTTCCTCCACTCCATACATCCGCCCAAGAGATATTCTTTCGTAAAGAGGAAGAAACATGATTGAGAAATGGGGTGCCGTGATAGCTAGTCTAGGGATGATACTAGACTGGATCTCCACAGCGATAGCCCTTTCAAACGGATGCTTTTACGAGGCGAACGCCAACGTTGCATATATAATTAAAAGCTACGGGTTTCATACTTGGATGCTTCTCGACTTCACCGGATTCTACACCATCTACGCCATCCTCCGGCACAGCAAGGCAAGAATAACATGGGGAATAGGGTATGGTCTTCCCAAAATCCTCTTCGGAATCCACAATTTCCTACTACTCTCAACGATTTAAAAAAATCTGAAAAATATAGGATTTTATCTAAAAAGACTACGTTTTCCTTCTAACGAATCTTCTACGGCGTATGAACTCGTCTTCTACGGCGTGTTTCGCCGCACGCCATGCGAAGATTGCGACGGCGACTCCTATCATGATCGCCGCTATCACCGCTATCACGTACTCGACAGGTATGCCTACCACCTCAACCGGTAGCGGCGGTGCCTCTATCTCTACTTGCTTCGTCGCCAGAGTACCAACATACACATCGTTCCCGGCATATATCACATTAACCTTGTAGTCTTTCCCGCTCGCCAATGATACCACGTCCGTCCTGAAATACCCTGAAATGTCTGTGGTGCCGTTCAAACTTATTGTGAACCCGGTCTCCACGTTCGTTATATTCACCGTCACAGTCGCTTGCGTTACGGCATCACCGTAGTAATCTTTTAAGGTTCCCTCAATATACACATCAACTTCTTCAAGCACTTCTTGCTGTAAGATCCTAGACAACCATGCCAGCACGCCGCCCCTCACAGCCTTGACGCTCGCCTCGACAGACGTAGGAACCCGGTACCACGCCTTCAACGTAACATCCGTGTTATTCACCGTTACCACCCTAACGGTTTCATCGAAGCCGTCGAAGAAGCCGTAGAAGTCGAAGCTTTCTACCACTTCAGGCAATTCCACCACGTAATTCTCCGGGTACAAGCAATCCTCTATTATCGCACCCGTGTACTTAGTCCCGTTCACGAACACATAGATCATGGGCATGTAGTTACCAAGCCTGTCATACAGCTCCAGCCTCAGCTTATACAGATCCGTCACATTCAACTCCCCTACGCTCCCCAAGACGCCTTCGATCGCTAAGTAGTTCCCATCCCAGTAGTAGTTAAACGACACGTTGCCAGCCACGCTAACATCGGTCGGTAAGTCTCCCCTGTAATTGACATAGAGTTTGAACGACCCTGTGCCGTTCACGAGCATCCTCATCCTTGAGAACGGGAACTTCGCCGAAAGACTCTCCAGACCCGCCAACTGCTTGTCATGCTCGAAGACAACAGACCTATTCAAACCCCTATAATCGGGAGCCAGACTCTTCACGGCACACGTTAGATCCACTATGGAGCCATCAGTAGTCACGTTGAGGGTGAAGGAAGACTTACTCACCACAATGTCCTTGAACCGTATCTCCAAGGTATAGTTGCACGCCCATAGTTCCGTCAGAGTGAAAATATTATTGCCAGTAACCTCCCCGACTACCATCCCACTCGTCTCATTAACCATCCTGAGGATCACTGTCTCATAATCCATAACCCTAGAATCCAAGTCGAATAACCTCGTAGTAAGCGAGCCATATTTAACTGAAATAATCACACTCGCTCGACCAAGCATCCATGCCGAAGGCTGAGTCAGGTTTGCCTCAACCGTGTACGTGCCGGGCAACGTGAGCTTTAGCGATATTGTCGTGACGTTTATGAACCCCATGCCTAACTCCCTAACAGTTACATTGCCTAGCACGGGTAATTCGACAGTGAATTGCTCCCCAACCAGCACCGTCGTGGTTTCATAACCCTTCACATGCATCCTGAACGTCTTAAGCTTGTTCTCCAAGAATGCATAAACTGTCATAAACTGTCTGTAATTCGCAGGCTCTATCCTGTAAACGGTATAGTTATAGGAGCCAATGGTTTCATTACCAACATATGTTGGCTGGACAGGGTAATCCGTCGTGTTATAGATTAGGTACTCCACCAGCTTGAAGGTTACGGCTGAGGAATTGACGTATTCGGTTGAGTCAAACTCTACATAGAAGCTCGCTGAACAGTTAAAGTAATCCACGTTGGGTTGCCACACCACACCGAGCAAAGGATTCTCATCATGTTTGGCGTATACTCTAACATCCTTGATTGCTATTTCCTCTCCAGTCGTGGTCGTTGAGTTCACTGTGGCATTTACCCAGACCGTTATTTGCTCGCTGACGTTACTATTGATAGTTAGAGATACTTCCGTCCAACCAGTGCCCATCGTGGCGTTGCTAAGTTCAGCGATGACATCACCAGAGGAGTTCAACACCTTAATCCATAGCTGTCTAAGGCTCCCAGTACTATTAGCCCTTGCAAACAGGGTTATGTTCTCCACAAGTATCTCCGAGTACGGGAGAGTTATGTTTACTTCGCTCACCAGAGAAGCCGTGTTTTCGTAGCTTGTTCCTCCGGATTGGTACGGGTTGGCGTAGACCCTCCAGCCCCATGCATCCACGTATTCCGTCTCGTAACCCGCTGTCGTAGAGTTCACAGCGAAGAAAGTATGGTTGAACTGGGTTGAATTCGGGCTGTATGCCAAGCTATGCGTCAGGAACATAGATTCCGCTGGCAACCACAACTGAACCTTGACTCTTACAGACCCTATGAAAGGCTCTGGTTCGACTTCGACTTGTTTGCGAACAAACACATAATCAACTGATGCACGGATTACAGGATTCTGAGCACGTATTATCGTGGTAAAACCGAATCTCGGTGAAGGGGTTATCGCCGCAATATCTACACCCAAATCAATCCATCCAGTATCTAATTCGTCGCCAGAGAGCCTCGCTATGGTGTTAGACCCGGGTTTTACCTTGAATTCTACTGTCATCCAAGTGTTTTTAATTGCCGTGCCGTCTGCAACTCTACCACCAACATTATCGACTTCATAAAAGAACCCATAAGTACCATCTAGCGCATACACTGCCACAGATACCTCGTTATCCGTGTCGCCTAACACCACAATAAATGCACCTGATTGTTCTTTATGCACGAATACTCTTGTCTTAATGTATAGCTCTTCGCTAGGGAGAATCGTCGTCGTGGCTAGGTCAATAGCACCATCAGCCGAGTAATCCTTGAAGATTTTCAGGGCACCGTTTTTCACATAGACATCGGTGCCCAAAACGAAATCAAAATTGGAAGTCCATCCTATCCATGCAAACCAATAATTAACCCATTCAGTACCAATAGTATCATTAGATAGGAAATCATCGTATAACACATAGATTTCACTGGCATTATGATATTCTGGGTACGGGTTGCTCTCGCCAAAATACATGTAGATTGTCGTCGTGCTACCAGCAGGTATGCTGGGCACTTTAACCCATATTGTTGCCCGCTCACCAACACGGAACTCCTCTATCCAATAGTAGAGTGGGTTGTCCTGTCCATCAAGGAAGTAAATATCAGAGCCAAGAGGGTCGGCTATCTTATCCCAGCCGTTGAAGTTCGTGGAGTTAAGCTCTATTTTCACCGGATAGTCTTGGAGAGTACTACCTGATTTTTCCTCTACCACTATCGGTACATAGAATGCTCCCTTGGTGCCGGGCACCCAGCCAATGACGACATGCGGTTCTTTAGGAGCAAGTTTCCGCACCCTTACCCAATCCACCCATCCAACCGGTGCCGCTGATTCCTCACCGCATACCTGTGCATAACATATCTTGAGATTAAGTGCTATGGACGTGACATCTTCATAGTAGTTTGATAGACCACTATCGAAATCGTCATAGGTGAAACGACTTTTAGCAGTGTATTCGGGATACGTTATGAATTGTACGAGCACCCATGTGTTCCTAACGATGGGATATGATGCAATAGAGGTAACAGTCCCACTTACCTCCTTATGCACACCTATTATATCCGATGATTCGGAGAAATGAACGTCTACGTAGTTATTGTTATCGCCTATGGATATTGCCAAAGGAATGGCGCCAGATCCTCCGGGATAATTAACAAGCGTCTCAACAATCAGTGGCTCGGTCTTCGGGAGATTTATAGCACTTGCCAATGCCGCCTCCTTGACACCAGACCCGGTAAAAACTTTCTCCAGTCTGAGTATTCCATCCTTCACGTAGGCATCCACGCCGAAAGTGTAATCCAAATCTACACTTGAGCCACCCCATCCAAACCAGTAATTAACCCAGTTGGTACCAAGAGTGTCGTTGGATAGGAAATCGTCGAAGAAAACAAAGACATTATCTGCACCATGATACGTTGCATGAGGATTATCGCCGCCGTAATGCATATAGATAACCTCGTATGACTTCGCCGCAATGTCGAGCTTAACCCATATTATCGCCCGTTGCTCCGTCTTGTTGAAATACTCCACCCAGTAGTAGAGCGGCTGATTGCCCGAATCCAAGAAATAAATGTCGGTTCCGTTGTCATACAGTACGTTAGACCAATCACTGAAGTTAGTTGAGTTAAGCACTATTTTAACTTGATATTCTGTTAAATCCTCGTCCATAACATTGACAACCGTTATAGGTATGGAGTACCCCTCTTGCGCCTTGGCAATTTCAACCGATGGAGCCAAGTATAGCATGCTTAGGAAAACAATTAATACTATTAATCCGGAAAGTGTCTTTCTCATACCGTTGCCACCCCTCATTATTATTTACTGCAAGAAATAATTTATTTTCTTTGTTGGAGATGAAAAGCAAGGATTCATTCTCAAAAACATTAATTACCCATCCAGATAATATATTGTTTGGTGGAAGAACATATGAAAAAAAGTATAGTTTTCAATCTTGGTATAAATATTCCAAAGACGGAAAAAGGGTTAGCCGCCGTACTAGCAACTATACTAGCCTTATCCTACGCATTAAACCAAGTGAACCTCAGTCTCGTCACGGCTTCCCCAGAAACAGCCGAAGTTGCCCCACTAACTATCATAAAGGTACTAGACACGGAATTAAGTGGTGCTACCTACATGGCTCACTTCATCTCGGACGAGCTTGTAATGGTGACGAACCATCATGGGGACGCATCCCTAGACGGCAACTACATCTCTTGTTACGGCACAGTTTACGTATACAAGTTTGAGGACGGAGCATGGAAGCAAATTAAATCGCTGATAGGAGCTGGCACATGGCGAACCAGCGACTGGAGTTTAGTGCATGACAAGAGCGGGTATTTCAGCGGCGACAGCGAGTGGCTATTGGAGGACATGTACACCGGTGCGTATGAGACGGACGCCAAGGTTGTGAACCTAGGAACCGGTGCGACAAGAAGCATAAATTTCACAAACTTGCCTAGCACAGACTTCTATCCTTGCCAGATAAGCTACGACGGCACGTATATAGCGGCGGGCACGCTGAGCGGAGACATTTATGTTTGGAAGTGGAACGGCGAAATATACAAACTCATCTTCAGCTATCATATAGGAGGAGAGGTTAGAAGGCTCCACATGACGCTTGACGGCATGTATTTGATCGCTGGCTCAACGACAGTTACAACCCTATACATTTTCAAGCGAGAAGGGGACACGTACTCGGTTCTCAGCACGGTTGAACTCAACGACGGCGTTGGCGCCCTCGGCATAAGCGATCCCTGGAACATCGGTTTAATTGCCGTCGGAGGCTACACAGGGTGGGTTCACGTAATAAACGCCACCGACCCTGCAAACCCAGTGTTAATATACTCCGGCAAACATAGTGATAACAGGTTCTACAACCCGTTCTACGACAGGTGGATGCCGAAAAACGTCGCCGTGCTCGCCTTCAAGGATACCGGCACCGTAGGCGTCGTGTACGACATATACGCCAACACGACAATAACCGTAACAGAGGAAGGGAGTGCGGCGGCTGTTTCACCCTCCGGCACATGGGTGTTCCTCGGAGACAGCATATATATGGTCATACAAAGAGACCCGCAAAGCGGCAACCCTAGAATCAGGTTCTGGGGAACGTATCACTTCGACCGGTTCGGGCATGACTTAAGCCAGCCAATAATCCTAAGCACGCCGGAAAACAGAGACTGGCACGCATACTTCTTCGGCGGCACCATAACCGTCAGCAAACTCTTCACACAATCCATCCCCACCACACTCACGGATGACAAAGATATATTGGAGGGCAAATTGGGCAGACTGTATGAGAGAGGTTTAGTATATCATGTTCCAATTGCAGAAATCTCTGGTTATGTAGACATAGAGAAGACGAGTTTGGAAACTTATGAAGACCCAGAGAAGAATTTTGACATGGAGCACACGGTTTTATACACAACCACCCACGTAGTACAAGCACTCTATGGCTGGGACGGGCACGGATTTTCAGGATCAACGGTGAGTAGCGGCGTCGTCATTGATGTTCCCTTGGGCACACCTGTGGACGTTTACTCCGAAATAAAGTTGCACCAGAGCATGACGATCTCCACCGCCGCTCCCGTATTCAACTGGCAAAACGAATTGTTGGGCTTCTTCGGAATAACCATACCGACCGGTGCCGCAAGCTACGCATTCGCTAAAAAAGGCGCCGAGATGGCGGCTTCAGCCCTATTATCCAAAGTCCAGAACTGGTGGACAGTAGACGTGCTTAGATGGGACTCGTTAAAAGCGAAACTATTACAGAAACTGGGCACGGCATCAGTAAAAGGTGTCGCCTCAGCACTAGGTAAAGCCGCCGGCATAGCCGGTATAGCGTTGATAGCCGACCAAGCACTAGGCATATACTACGACTACGTCACATATAGCTCCGTCAGGACAATACTTATAGTCGCACCCATCGTTCTAGATACTTCAACCGGCACAAAATACAGTGCCGTCACCTTTGTTCTACCAACCGAGGAGATACAGGACTATGCCAGCGAATACGAGGCACACCTAGAGGGAATAATGAGCAACTTCGGCATTGACGACGTTGGCGTCGTATGGATTAGCTGGGGTAAAGATTGGAACGAGTACAACTCATTATTAGCCGCCGGAAGACTCCCAACCATTGACTTGAAATCGGCAATAGAGACAACAATAGCATCAAAGCACGATATTCCCCTTAGCAGACTGAAGATCACAGGAGTAAAGTTAATCGTTGAGGTAACAGTTCACGGGAAAACCTCGCTATGGCAATTCATCACAGGCGGGATCAAGGTACCCCTATCCGTAATAGTATCAGGAGCAAACATCCAACCGAGGGGCATAATAGCTGGCGGAAGGGTGATAACCGACCCCACGACAATAGCCAACACGCTTGGAACCGTAACGGTGAACGGCGTCGAGTACTCGTTCACACCCGGCACAGACGGAGCCATCGCAAGCTTCTCAATCCCGTTGGGCGCCGAGAGCATTACACTATCTTTTGCCCGAAGAGGCTATTTCGCCGACATAAGCATTGAAGGATCAATAGTCGTTAAGAAAGACTTTACGGCTTTGGGCGACTTCGGTTACGAGGTATCATTGCATTACGACTGGGAGGATACATTGATTAGGCTGAGCAGGGTGGAGCTTGTAGACATGGAATATCCCATGTTGCTTGTTGAGAGAACATTCGTGTTCCAGTATGGCAACTACACGCATGATATGACGCCCGCATTCACGCTCAACTCAACAACCGAAGATCCCAATAGCCCAAGCGGTTACAGGTACACGTACGTAACTATCAAGGATACAAAATACATAGACCCGGCGAACGGCGGGATAATGCAACCATGTAAGACATACGTGTTCAGATACTTCTACAAACAGCCTCCCGATGCCGAATTGCTACTTTATCTCAACGGCACACAAGTCACCAGCACGAAAGCTAGGCACGCAACCGTCGTTCTGAAATCCTCGGCTGAGCAAGACGTGCAATACTCCATCACTTTCAGGGTTAAGAGGTTCAAAGGCTTGACAGAGGAAACACTACTTGAGGAGAGCGATTCCGGTAGCCTTCACGTCCCGACAAACGGGACAGCCTATAAGACATACTTGATAGAGAAATATGTAGATCATGCAATTCAGGTAATGGCTGTAAACGGCACGCCAGCCTTCGTGGAAATAGACGCAGAAATAACCGACGCACCATACAACTACATCAAGGAAAACGATAGGAAAACAGTAATTTACTACCCGCCCGGCACCCTTGTAGGGTTGTACGAGCAACCAGCGGGTTTACAGGTCTACGTCTATGACGCCTTCAGCGGTTCGGCGATTGAAGGTGCAACCGTCAAAGTCTACAACGACACCACCACCTACGAGCAAACAACGAATAGTAGTGGCTGGGCTTCCTTCGACGTGAAAGTAGGTCTATGGAACATAGAAGTGAACAAAACAGGATACCATACATACAGCACACAGCTCTTCGTCTACAACAACATGACTTTCAACGTAGCCCTCGTGCCCGAAGAAGCCGAGATCTCACCC
>Ga0190349_1000353_pt1 | contig 14427 bp, 9 predicted proteins | sample 48721378_MG_FD_179798 | JGI IMG/M metagenome (GOLD analysis project Ga0190349, IMG submission 179798) | Hydrothermal vent microbial mat bacterial communities from Southern Trench, Guaymas Basin, Mexico - 4872-13-7-8_MG | ecosystem: Environmental > Aquatic > Marine > Hydrothermal vents > Microbial...
GCAAAAAACATAAACAACTTCGGAATCTGAAATGCCCTCAAGTCTAACTAAATTTAAAAATAAGGCAAGGCGATATTTTTTTTTATTTTTCCATCTCGCATGTTATCCAATATTAATTACAGAAAAGAAGTTGATGATTTTGTCTAGTAAAAAGCATGTAATTATTATAATAAATGTTACAACAATAGCAATTATAATTGCTATTGTTCTTGGGCTTGTTTTTTTACGTCTGAAAGTTATTGACACAACACCGCCAGCTGTTGTGATTTATAGCCCAGAAGCACAAGGCATTTATTATTCTCAGTTCCAAAATTTACGGATCGAGGCAACTGATGATGTGGCAGTGGAAACGATCTGGTATTCATTGAACAGAGATGACAATATCACTTATTACAGTATGGTTAGTCTCGCCTTTGCCAAAGAATGAATACTCTGCAAGCCTGGACGAGAGACACTTCTGGAAACATTGGAACTATCTCAATCACTTTTTATATATCAAGAAGGAATTTTATCACACGCTGGGATACAACGAACACCGCTTCTAACGCCAGCGCTGAGAATCAGCTGCAGCTGCCACTAGAGCCCACCGGCGTGTATGATTTTCTCGTCGATTAGGGTGACGGTACAAACGACCACATCACATCATGCGACCAGATAGCAACGCTGCATAATTATACAACAGCGGGCATTTACAAAATAAAAATCTCAGGTTTAATTAAAGGTTGGCGGTTTGCGTATAGTGGTAATTACGATGCTTTGCTTATTAGTTGGTCAGCTTTAAATTTACAAAATGGTATTAGTTTTCATGGTGGCAACTCCAAATATAGCGCCGGCGCAGTAGCAACTGCGCGAGCGTATATCATTAGCACCTTTGGCTGGACGATCATTGATGGAGGGCAAGTATAAGGTAAAAACTCTAAGTAAATGGTATACCTCTTACGGAGCTATACCAGCTGTTTTTTTTTCTTAAAAACATTGGAAGGTGGCTTTTCTTATTGCTCGAAAAATTTTTGAGTTGAATTGTTTTTTTTGACTTGTCTTTACTCATTACTATCTATGATTTTGAGTCTAGACCAAGCATTATTATTTAGGAAGTTATTTCCAAATAGAAATTATCCGGATTGAAATGCTTATGATGTCTGTTGAAAAAATCTGTGAAATGTATGCTTTGAAAAACGCTTTGGAGTTTGGTAAAGCAGAAGTTAACCCTCTTATGCGAATAATCTTAGGAAAGCATTCCGAGTTGCGAACCAGAGCAAAAGAGGTTAAGGAAATCTTAGAACGAGTTGTTGAAGAAATCAACAAATTGAAGAAAGAGGAAATTGAGAAAAGACTTTTGAAAAAATATCCTAAACTCCTTCAAGCAGAGAATTCAACAGTTGGCAAACAAGAACCGGAAATCGATTTTATTCGTGAAATGATTAATGAGGACATACGGACTGGTCGTTTTGGGGGGCGTGTCCACACTCGTTTCCCACCGGAACCTAATGGGTACCTTCATATTGGTCATGCAAAATCAATCAACCTTAATTATGGCATTGCACAAGATTACAATGGAAAATTCAATCTTCGCTTTGACGATACCAATCCACTCACTGAAGAAGTGGAATATGTAAACAGTATTATTGAGGATGTTAAGTGGCTTGGCGCTGATTTTGAGGATCGATTATTCTTTGCCTCTGACTATTTTGATAAAATGTTCGAGTATGCACTTCAGCTTGTTGAAAAAGGTTTAGCATATGTCGATGACTCGAGTATTGAGCAAATACGAAAGGATCGAGGAACACTCACCCAGCCGGGAAAAGAAAGTCCTTATCGTAATCGCTCCATTGAAGAGAATAGAGATCTCTTTTTGCGTATGAAGAACGGAGAGTTTCCTGAGGGTTCAAAAGTCCTGCGAGCAAAAATTGATATGGCACATCCCAACTTGCTAATGCGCGACCCGATTATCTACAGGATTATTCATGCAAGCCATCATAGAACAGGTGATAAATGGTGCATTTATCCAACCTACGACTGGGCGCATGGTTTGGAGGACTCAATTGAGGGGATAACTCATTCTATTTGTACTCTCGAGTTCGAGGTTCATAGGGAGTTGTATGACTGGTATTTGGACCAATTAACAGATGAAGAAGGAAAACCAATTTATCACCCTCAACAAATTGAATTCGCACGATTAAATATCTCACATATTGTTCTTAGTAAAAGAAAGCAATTACGGCTGGTAAATGAAGGCTATGTTCGAGGTTGGGATGACCCTCGACTTTTAACTATTGCTGGTATGCGTCGTGGGGGCATTACACCAGAAGCGATCAAGAAATTCACAGATCTCATCGGTGTCACGAAAAGAAATACCATCATCGATAGATCCATCTTCGACAAGTGCATCAGGGAGGATTTAGATGAACGTTGCTCTCGAGTTATGGCAGTATTACAGCCCTTAAAAGTTGTAATTACCAATTACCCAGAAGACAAAACCGAAACGCTCACCGCATCCAATCATCCCCGGAAAAAAGAGATGGGTACGAGAAAAATAATCTTTACAAGAGAATTATATATCGAACGGGATGACTTTGCTGAGCAACCACCAAAAGGATTTAAACGCCTTTCGCCAGGGAAGGAAGTACGATTGAAATATGCCTATATCATCAAATGTGAAAAAGTCATCAAAAATAAAAAAGGTGAAGTGATTGAGCTTCGTTGCAGCTATGACCCTGAATCAAAAAGCGGGGAAAAGGGCGAAGGACGAAAAGTGCAAGGAACAATCCATTGGCTTTCTGCTAAAAATGCAGCTAAAGCTGAAGTCCGCCTTTATGACCGGTTATTTTTAAAAGAAGATCCGCTCGAGACAGAAGAAGGAAAGGAATTCATTGACTATCTTAACCCAAATTCACTTACCATTGTAGGGGGCTTTGTAGAAGCACACCTCAAAAAAGCTGCCCCCAGCTCGAGGTACCAATTCGAACGATTAGGCTATTTTAACATCGATCCTGTCGACTCGAGTGCGAACCATTTAGTTTTCAACAGAATTATTACCTTGAAAGATACATGGGCAAAGAACACTTAACATTCTCTAAAAGAAAAAAAAGAACAAAGAGATTCAGGTATTGGGAACATAAATATCATGAATCTCTATGGGAATTGCCAATTCAAAGGATCCAATTTGAATTGTCACTTCACCATTAATGATGCCCACATGTAACTGGTTCTTTGTATAATATTCGTCATATAATCAAATGCCTTGTTCAATATTGCTTTCTGAAAAAGTAAAACTTTCTTGGAGAGAACCTTCTCCAGAAATTGTTCGTGGGGCTGCAGTCCAGTTGAAGTCTAAAGGTGTCAGAGAAATATTCGTTAGAATAGTATAATCCCAAGTAGCTACAAATGGAATCTCATAATGAGTACCATCGCCATCATCATAAACTAGAAACCCAGTAAAAGAAGTAATATTTATTTCAAAATTAACAAGGTTATAACAATATGATTTATCTCACTTTTAGTGAAGAAATGAATAGTTTGAAGGCGTGGGCAAAAGACACTTCAGGAAATATCAGCACGGCAACAGCCACTTTTTATGTCTCGAGACCCAATTTCACCACATAATGTGACACGAAAAATACTTCTCCAGGTTCGAGTGCTGAGAATCAGCTGTAACTGCCGTTGGAACCCATCGGCGTGTATAATTTTCTCATCGATTGGCGTGATGGTACAAGCGGCCGCATCACTTTTTGGAACCAAGCTACAACAGTTCATAACTATGACCTATGCAGGAATTCATAAATACCACTTTTAAGGCATATACATTTTAAGGCGTTTAAACCAACATTTTGTTTTTAATTGCAAAAGAAAAATTTAAAACAGAGTGAGAAACTACAAAAGTGATAACGAAACCATAGGCCTGTGGTGTAGAGTGCCGAGAAATTCAAGCCGGCATGCACACTGGCAAGCATAAGGGACTTTGAAAGAAGTACCTGATAGCTTCGGGATTTCCAAGAATCCCTTGATCGGAGTTCGAATCTCCGCAGGCCTACCAACCTTTTTTTCAACAAATAATTAGACGATTTTATGAGATATGAGCTTAAAACAATTAAAAAGCGACAAATGCAAATCCTGACTCAAAGTAATTCCGAATACTTCCACACGCTCAACATTTCCGGAAAAAAGGACAAATTGTCAATATTTTTTTGATCGGTTTCAAGATTAAAAAAAGACAAAGGGAATGTGTAAAAGAATGCTATTATAGCTGCTTAATCCCTTTTATTGTGTCTTTTCTGAATATTATCCAAGAGGTAAGTGCTGCTGCAGCTAATGCTATTGAGAACAAAAGCACAAAGGCTAATGCAAATTGCCATTGTAGGATGATTAGTCGTACCGGTGGGAGGGTATAATCTATTGTCAATATTTCGAGGAACATTTTTGCTGAGAAGATACCGATTGCAGCACCGAGGACAGAACCAAAAAGGACGATGGATAGTGCTTCATAAGTGAACAAGCTAAACAATTGTTTAGGAGACATCCCCAATGTTTTCAACATTACGACTTCCATCTCATTTTCAATGGATTGGATGATAATCATAAGCGAAAGTGCCGCAACAATGATAACTAATGATGAGATGAACGAGGTATTTAAAGAGCCGTAGAGCATTGTATTTCGCAAGCTGTCTCCCGAGGTTTTCATTAAGTCTTCTATGTTATCTACCGACCGTCCAAGTGTTAGCTCGATGTTTCGTGCGACCGTTGTGATAGAATAACCTGGGGCAACTTTCACCAGCAAATCACCTACGACACTAAATTGATTATAAGCCACTGCTTCTGTCAAGTTATAATTCCCAATGACGCTAAACCGATAGACTGTTGACCCTTCTCGCGGATAATTCATAAAGAATCGAGGGAAGTAATTGTATTGCCCAACGACTGTCAAGTTTAAACCTATAAGACCTGTTCCAGACTTCTCTACCCAGAGGACAATTTTACTATCATCTACTACTCCCACTTGTCGTGCTTCATCTTTTTGCATGAGGACTTCAGAGGGACTCTGGATACGATCAAAGAACGCTTCTGGTTTGCCGTCAAAATAGTTCTTTTCAAAATGAGCAACTTTTACAAATTCTTCTGGATCAATCCCAACAACTAGATAGGAATAGAGTACAGAGCCGTAACTAACCAATTGGCTGGTAAATCTCACATATGTTCCGGCTTCCACGCCCTCTACACCTAAAACTTGCTCTTTAATGGTGTCAGTTGAGACTTTAACATTCCGAACAAGAATATCTGCTCCCAAGGAATAATAGGCTTGTTCAGCGTCATAATTTTTGTAAGAGGAAATGGTTGTCATTGAAGAAATGATTAGTGTAAAGGTGAGGGATATTAACACCAAGGATCTGATAACTGCGTTTCTTCTCCGCAGGCTTCGTTTCGCAGCTAAACCAAGAATGCCTAGCCGAGAGCGCTTCCAACCGATTTTTCCGAGGAGCTTAATAAAGTAGGGATAAATCCTTGTAACAAAGAGAATACTTCCAAGGATTAAGCAAACAGGGGCAGTTGTGCCAAAACCATACGCGAAGGAGTAGGTTGCTAACCCTTTAAGTTGCAATTTGACAACAATCCAGAGTGAAACACCAATTACGATCAAAATAACATCTAGAAACATTTTTTGCCATGTGGGCTTCTTTTGAATGGTTGTCCCATAGGCCTCTTCTGTAGAGATATTACTCATCTCCCAGATAGATTTAGCATTAATTATTGTCGAAAAAATAAAGGCCGTCGCGATTATCGTGAAAAAGATTATCAAATTTATTGCCGGAAAAAGGCTCGTACCGGAAAAAGCTAAGAATCCGCTACTTCGAATCATTAGCCAAGCAAAAGGATAGCCAATGACAAAACAAATGAGTATGGCCATAATAGTGTACTCTACCACTTGAAAAGTTAGAAGAGTTAAGACTTCCTTTCTCGAGGAACCTCTTTGGAGCATGTTAGAGATGTGTCGTTTCTGTCGTTTTTTCATTAAATGAGTGGAATAATTCGTTAAAGAGAGAGCCATACCAATAATTGGCGTTATAAATAAGAGACCAAAAAGCTGGAAAATGACAAACTCTTCATTGAACTCGTATAACCGGTCCACAAGGTCCAAGTCAATTTGTGCTGGAAGGTCCAGCTCATCAAAAACACGTGCAAGCTCTTGCCCTAATTGCTGGAGATTTTTTATCTCACCTCCCACATTAAAAGCATCGATTTTTCGAAGGTCAAAAGCAAACCTGCATTTAAAGCCAGCAAATCCCTTGTCATAATTAATACGGTTAATAAAATTGAATAATCCATCGTATTTTGTTATAAGAAACTGATCTGTTAGATAATCGTCGAGCGCACGCATGTCTTCTTTTAGTGGCCCCAGATAATTCTCAAAATCCTCTGAGGCGACTACGCCGGTAATGTTAATATAATTTCCTGCTTCCGGGATTCCCAGCTCAACAGAATCCCAAACGCTGGGGGGCATTTTTACAAAAACAGGGACATATAACGGAAAAAGTCCCAGCTTTGAAAGATTGGTGTTTTCAATCACACTTCTTTTTACTACTGCAAGCGCTTCATTTGTACGATATGGAAGGCTTCCATTATAGAGGAGTGATTCGAAGGCGCTATAATAATCGACAGGCAACCCAAAGAGACTAAGCCCTGAAATCAGCTGATCGTCCCCAGCCGGGTTATTAGAACTAAGATAAAGAATTCCCCCTCGTTCGGTAATAATATCCACACGTCGAACACGATCAACCATGCCGGCGTCTTCAATTGCTCTTTGTGTGGCATTTTTTATAGTGAAAATAATAGTCTCTCTGACATCTGTGACATCAAAAAAGTCGATTGAAACAGTAAGCTGTTTGGTTGGAGGGGTCTTATTGAAATTACTAAAAGCATCATATTGAAAACTATACATGAAAATGAGCCCCTCTGAAATAATTGCCAGGCTAATTCCCAGTCCCAAGAATATAACAATAGTGTTTTTTCTATTAAGATTGAGCATTTTGTAAAAAAATTTGACTTGTTCAAGCAGTTTCATACTAATTTTTCCTCAATCTGTACTTACATTCTTAGGAACCAATTGCCTTTAATTGTCTTACTTCTACTTAAAGAAATAATACTTAACAAAATGGTTGGTTTTTTCTGGAAAAATGGATGATTAAATTTGCTTCATAGCTTTAATTGTTTCTTTTCGAAAGACGATGTAGGCTGTTAAGGCTGCTGCAATAATGGCGCTAGCAAAAAGAACAATGGCCGCAAGTGATAACTCGAGAGGACTGAAAATCATCTTCGTTGGGGGGATGACGGTCTGATATGTTAATATTTCAGTGAAAATTTTTGCAGTTAAAATGCCTGTGCCAATACCTATAATACTGCCAAAAAAGACGACTAGAATAGCTTCAATCAAAAACAGACTAAACAATTGTTTTGGCGACATTCCAAGAACTTTGAGTGTTGTTACTTCTCGCTCATTTTCTATCGATTGAATAAATATCATTAAAACAATTGCTGTGACGGTAATCACCAGTGATGAAAGAAAGGAGCTGTTCACAGAACCGTATAGCATGATATTCCGCATACTTCCTTGAAAGGTATTCATTTGTTCCTCTACATTATCCACACCACGCCCCAATTGTTGTTCAATTGCCATTGCAACTGCTGAAATGGAATATCCTTCCTTGACTTTTACTAAGATGTCACTGGCAATACTATAATTAGAATAAGCAAATAAATTAACAAGAGCTTTTGTTCCAATAATCGAGAAACGAAAGATAGGTTCCCCAGGAGTGGGAAATTCAACAAAAAAGCGTGGGAAATATTTGTAAATGCCAACTACATTCAATGATTGATTAAGTGTGCCATATGCATATTTTTCATAACGAATATTAAATTGCTCGCCGGTATAAGTATTAATTAACTTCAGTTGGTCTTCTTGCATGACAACATCTGTTAGTGCATTAATTTTTTCAAAGAAAATTTCAGGAGATTGCCCTCTAAGATATTGCTTTTCAAAATAAGCCACTTTAGCAAACTCTGCAGGGTCAATGCCTATTACCAAATAGGAATAAGTCAACAAGCCATAAGTAATAATTTGACTAGTAAAATGAATGGATGTAAAGCTTTCAATCCCTTCTATCGAACTGATTATTTGCTGTGTTCTGTTTGTCGTTGGGTCAACATTTCTAATTAGAATATCCGAACCTAAGTTATAATATGCCACCTCTTTGTCGAAATTTTCATAGGATTGAATTGTTATCAAAGAAGAAAAAATGATGGTGAATGTGAGAGTGATCAAGATTAAGGAACGCGTGACATCACTCTTTCGCCGGGAATTTCGTTTAGTTGCAATAGCCAAAATACCAAGTCGTCCTTTTTTCCAGGAGCGATTCGAGATGAATTTCAAAAAGATTGGATACAGCCGTGTTGCAAACATTATTACCCCTAAGACAAGTAGCACTGGTGCGGTTGTTCCAAACCCATAAGCAAATTGGTAAGCCGTTTCTTTTGTAAGCTGTGATCGAACGATTAGCCAGAGCACGATACCCACAACTATGAGAATAATGTCTAGATAGAATTTTTGCCAGCCCGCCTTTTTCACTTGATGTTCACTGTAAGCTTCTTGAGTAGTGATTTTACTCATTTCCCAAACATTCTTTGTATTAACTATGAGTGATAATAGGAAGCCAATCCCTATAATGCTAAAAAGTATTGCTAGATTAATAAGAGGGGGTTTTCCGGCGCCTGAAAACTCGAGGAAATACGTGCTTTTAGTTAAAAACCATGTAAAGCCATAACCAATTAAAAAGCCAATCAACAATGCTGTGATTGTAAATTCCACAATCTCAACAATTAAGATGAACATAATCTCTTTTTGAGAGGAACCACGTTGTAACATACTTGACACTTGGCGTTTTTGCCTTCTTTTCAACAAGTTAGCAGAATAGCTGGTGATTGATAACCCCATTCCTATTAACGGTGTAAAGAAGAGAAGGCTGAATAATTGAAAAATAATGAATTCCTTTTGAAAGTCTTTCAAGTATTGTAACATATAGTTATAAATTAATGGTTGAAATCCCTCTGCATTGAACATTCTATCAAGTTCTTGAGCAAAAGTACTTAGTTGAGTAATTTCATCGCGGATTTTAAAAGAATTTATTTTATCGAGTTTAAAGGTTATTCTCCCGGTCGCAGCAGCATACCCGGGATAATAACTAAGCTTGGAGAGAAAATAACCAAAATTAGTGTAACTTGTAAGAAGAAATTCATCGGAAAAATAGTCAGTCATTGCAAGAAAATCTTCTCGCATTGCCCCGGCGACATTGCTAAAAACTTCTTTGGCAATCACACCACTAATATTAATATATTGCCCTCCTGTCGGGATTCCCATATCTATTACATTTTCGAAAGATTGGAACAAGATTGGTGTATAAAGTGGAAATCTCCCTGTATCACTTAGGTTAGTGTTTAATAGCGTCGTTCCTTTGGCAACAACAAGCACATCATCAATCCTTTGAGGGAGAGTGCCATTATAAAGGATGGTTGCGAGAGTGCTAAAATAGTCCGTAGGAATTGCATAAAGGTTCAACTCCGGCAAGATAAACTCAGTTTCACTTTTCGTTTGCAAGACTGTAAAAAAACCTCGAGAGAGAAACCAGTCAACCCTTTTAATGCGCGTGGAAATGGTGCTGGTTTTCATAGCTTCATTTGTTGTCTCGAGTAAGAGAGGGACAGATTGTTCAGGGTATTCTCGGATATCATATGCAGACAGGCTGACTGACATTTGTCGACGTGGAACACCGTTGTAAAAGCCAGTAAAAGCGCCATATTGGAAACTATAAAGAAAGAGCAACCCTTGGGAGATCAACGCCAAGCTGATGCCCAAACCAAGAAAGGTTATGATTGTGGAACGCCGTCCCATGAGAATTAACCGGAAGTACAATTTAACTTTCTCTATGAGCTTCACCATTGGCCAACTATCCACAACCATTTTTAATTGATTTTGCTAACTTATAACATAGTTGAGAATAATTAAGCATTATGTGTCATTTGAAAAAAGTTTGACAAAGAGCAACAAGGAAGCAAAGAATGAGAGCAGCAGCTGAAAAATAGTGGATGGAAACAAAGTAATGACCCTCTCAAAGAAGCACAGAAGAACCTATGGAGAACATTGGACACCGGTGAAAGTCTTTCAAGAGTTTATTTTTCCGAAAATAAAAAACGAGCTAAATAACTACTTATGGGTGGATCTCTTTGCAGGAGAAGGAAATCTGATCCTCCCAATATTAGCAAGCATTTCAAAAGAAAATCGTGTGGAATTTTTCAAGGAGCATCTTTTTCTCTTTGATGTTCAAGAGCATTCTATCAACCAAGCCATCCTCAAGGCAGAAAAATGGGGCATCCCAAGAACAGTAGCAAAGCAAAATATCTTCAAAAAAGACACGCTACGTGATTTTCCAGCTTTTCTCCTTCAAAGAGAAAAACCAATTTATCATATTACTAACCCCCCATATCTTTACCTTGGGTATATTGCTAAACATAAGGAAACAAAAAAATATCTCGAATATTTCCAGGGGAAAAATAAAGGCTATCAAGACTTATATCAAGTGGCTTTAATAAATGACCTACGACACCAATTGGAAAAAATGATTTACATCATCCCATCAAACTTTCTTTTTGGGCATGCGGTTTCAAATAAGATACGAAAGGATATTTTATATCATTATTACATTAAAAAAACAATTATTTTTGAGAAAGTGATTTTTGATCATACCGGGACAAATGTCGTCGTTTGTTTCTTTGAACGAAAAAGTGAACCAAAACATGAACCCCAAACCTTTCCAGGAATAAAATTGAACGATGGTGGGATACAAAAAAGAACCTACAGTCTCTATCCGGAAGACCATTATCGTGCCGGCAATGAATTTACTACCTTTGTAAAACAAGCAAAGGCTCTATTACCATTAAAAATTAGTTTCTATTTAACAAAGGAAGAAGTACAACGAAATAGCGGTGAAAAAGAGTTAACAGTAATAGATGCAAATGCCTTTAAGGGGAAACAATATGAAAAAAAGAGCATTTTTGTCAATGAAAAACAATACGAGAAAGTAAAAAGGAACAGCTTATTTCTTAAAACAGTCGATTCCGGGACAAAAGAAGGTAGAGCAGGATTATATGAAATTGAAAAAGTCTTTAATGTTGATGGGATTTTGGTAACTAGAGCAAGATATAGAACACACCCGATACAAATCTTTATTGAACCACAAATGTCAAAAGATGACCAACATCTCATTAAAGATTATTTTAATACCATGTTAGAGTATTTCCGTGAAAAAACCGACAGCGAATTTATGACCACCTACAAATATTCAAAGAGCCGCTACACGCGCAAATATTTGGGGTTGAAACAAGCAAGACAATTGCTTGAAACATGCCCCATTAGAACCTTAAATGAAAAAGAAAAGAAACAACTGGAAAAACAGCTACAGAAAAAACAGTTTGTTTTAATTAATCCTTATTTTTTTTAATGAAAAAAAATAAGGGAAAAAGAGGGAAAGTTTTGTTATTTTGAATTGTTAATAAATTATTTCCCCAGGATACTTTCCCAACCTGTTAAATTCATTTGTAAACCTAAAGCTTCTTCGTCTAGGCCTAAAGCCAAACCAATATATTGAGTCAGATAGAGTGAGGGGATTTTCAAGTCCTTCTGGATCATCCGTCCGGCGACTTCTTGTGAATTTCCGAGTTGCTTTTGGCAGAAAGGACAAATGTTACAGATGCCATTATATCCTCTTTGCTTAATGATATCAACTTTTGTTCCTGCTGCAGTTAAAGATTTCTCTGGGTTTACGCCGATGATATTTGCTCCACAACAATCCAAGAGTTCTGGATAGGTTGGAGCTTTTGCACCTAGTACTTCTAAAATCTCTTGCATTTTTGTCGGCTGCTCCGCATCATCTGGTCGAGTAATTGTTGTCGGGCGAATTGCGTGACAACCATAGTGAGCGGCGATTTTAAGTTTCTTTAATTTGTGTTTAACATGCTTCTTTAGTTTTTCAAGTCCGATGTCCTCATAAAGGATTGTCAGGATGTTTCGAACAGGCAATGGTTCATCATATTGCAGCCCTTCTTTTGCAAGAGCTTTATTCACTTTTTCTCTTAAATCCGGATGTTGAGAAAGCTCATATTCCAGTTCGGCAAGGCTCAAATCACACCCATTACAAATGGTTGCAATAGCATCAAAACCTTGCTTTCTAGCCAGAGCATGCACTCTTGCTGCAAGGAATGCCCATAACTCGTATTTTGTGTTTTTAATTGGCGTTCCACAACAATTCTGGTCCTCGATGTCTGCATAATCGATTTTAAAATAAGTTAAAATCTCACGTGAGCTTAATTCGTTTTCATAGCTATCATTTTGAGATGTACAGCCGATGAAAAAACCATATTTCATTTTTGAACCTCCGATTCTTTTAGAGCCAGGATTTCATTTAGTCCAACAACTTTCAAAGCTTCTTTGAACTGTGTAGGGTTTTTAATCCCTCGTTCTGGAAGGTCGAGGTCATCTCTTGAAAGAAAGTCAAAATCAATGGTGGAAACTTCCCGCGGTTTTAAAATCGCTCCTTCCTCGCTAATTGTTTTTATCATTTCGGGATAGATTTTTGGTGGGCTTATCCCCCGTGAGACGGCTATGTTTGTTAGGGACATTATTGTTTGCACCGGTGAGGTCTTTTGTGGGCAACGTGTTTGGCAAGTATAGCAAGTGAAACAGTACCATAAAATTCCGGAGTTAATCAGCTCGTCAATAAAACCCATGTGCGCTGCAACTTGAATTTTATGCGGAGCAAATTCCTCGAATAATTTTGCAGCAGGACAACCATTTGTGCATTTTAAGCACGTATAACAATCTTCTGGTTTTGCCTCTTCGGAAATGGTTTTTATTTTGCTAATTATTTCAGTATCTCGTGTTGAGTATTCAATAGTATCCATTTTTTTCACCTTCATTTGTTCAAAGGATTTGGTCCCAGTTGTTTTAGCTGTTCAACCATTTCAGTGATGGTGTCTGCAAACTTGTTGCCTTCACCTGCTGAGATAAACGCAAGACGAAGGCGTTCTTTTTCAATCCCAATACTCTCAAAAAGTTTGTGTAAAAGTTCTACGCGTTTTATTGTTTTATAGTTTTGATTAATGTAGTGGCAATCGCCTGGATGGCATGCTGCAATGAGCACACCATCCGCACCATTTTCTAGAGCATCGATTACAAATTGCGGGTCAACACGACCTGAACACATCGTGCGAATTATTCTGACATTATGCGGTACTTTTAACCTTGACAATCCTGCCAAGTCGGCACCAGCATAAGAGCACCAGTTGCAACAAAATGCCAGAAGATTGGGTTCGAAAGAGTTTTTTCCACTTTTAGTTTCAGCTTCTATTGTTTTTGTTGTCATCTTTCCTTCCTCCTTTTTAAGGCGCCTCCGCTGAAGTTTCTCGAAAGGCAGTTTCAATCATCGCTTCGATTTGCTCGTTTGTGAAGTGATTAATTGTTATTGCATTTGATGGGCAAGTAACCGCGCAAGCACCACATCCTTCACATAGAATCTCGTTCACTTGAGAGCGTGTCTTCCCATCATCGGTTTTTACTAAAGATAGAGCACCATACACACAAGTCGAGATACAAGAGCCACACCCGGAGCATATGTCAACGTTTACATTAGCAATAATCGATTCTTTTTCAATGGACTTACTCATAATCAATTTCGCAGCCATTGTTGCAGCAGCCATACCTTGAGCAACACTGTCAGTGATATCTAAAGGCCCGCGACAAGCTCCAGCAATAAACTTGCCGGCAGAAGCTGTTTCTACAGGGCCAAGCTTGATATGTCGTTCTAAGAAGAAGCCATCTTTATCCATGGAGCAGCTAAGTAATTCTCCAACCTTTTTGGCATCTTCTTGAGGTTCCATTGCCGTTTGTAAGACAATCAACTCTGGTCTATAACGAATCGTCTTACCAAGATCGCCGTTATAAACTTCAAAATAAAGGCTTCCATCAACATCTTTTCGAATATCACTTGGAATACCTTTAATGAAATTCACTCCCATGCTTAAGGCTTGGTTGTAGAGTTCTTCGTATCCTTTACCAAAGGTACGGATATCTTTGTAGAACAGGAGAATGTCAATATCATTCCCATACTTACTCTTCATTAATATTGCTTGCTTAATAGACGCTGTGCAGCAATAACGTGAACAGTATTCATGATAATTTTTGTCGCGACTGCCTACACAATTAATAAAGGCAATAGACTTGGGTTTCTTGCCTGTTGACGGAACTATCAAAGCACCTTCTGTAGGACCGGCTGCATTAGTCAATCGCTCAAACTCGAGCCCAGTAATGATATCTTCATACCCCTCTTGTTT
>Ga0190349_1000354_pt1 | contig 14423 bp, 9 predicted proteins | sample 48721378_MG_FD_179798 | JGI IMG/M metagenome (GOLD analysis project Ga0190349, IMG submission 179798) | Hydrothermal vent microbial mat bacterial communities from Southern Trench, Guaymas Basin, Mexico - 4872-13-7-8_MG | ecosystem: Environmental > Aquatic > Marine > Hydrothermal vents > Microbial...
AATGTATATTTATATCCTGAAGATTTACCGGTTAATATTGCCAATCCGGATGATTTAAAGGCTTTGAGGGAAAATTTCCCCTATTCCGAGGTGTATATTGTAGTAGGCAGTGATGTGATATTAAATGCCTCTGCTTATAAAAAGAAAAAAACAGAAGATTCAATCCATACTTTTCCCCATATTATTTTTGATAGAAATGCTTCAAATTCTACCGAGGAAGAAAAGAAAAAAATTCTAATACCAATGGAAAGTATCGGAGAAAATACTTTTAGACTTAACCTTGCTACTCGTTATGAAGAGGTAAGTTCAACTCAGATAAGAAATAATATAGATGAAAATCGAGACATTTCCAGATTTATTGACCCTTTAGCCCAGAAATATATTTACGAAAATAGTTTATACCAGAGAGAACCCCAATACAAGAGTGTAATACAGACTATCTCTACCGATGTGCAGGTAATTGAAGATATTACCCCGGATTTAATAAAAGGACTTTGCCAGAAAGTACTTTTCAAATATAATCGAAATAAAGCATCTAAAAAATTGCTTGAGTTTACTCGTAAATTAAACCCGAGAATTCTACTATTACGTGATATCCGCCATAAAGGAAAGATATTGGGTTTTTCGGCCTTTCACTGGGTTCGTTCAAATATTCTCTTTCAGGAGTTCAAGGACAATTTAATTTCTGAGTATATCCGGGAAAATGCGGTTGGCCGCACTATAGTTATTGATGGTATTTTTACCATAAGTGATATGGAAAATAGATCAGGGCTGGAAAGCCTTGAGCAGGTTATTCTTACCGAAACCCTTTCTTTTTGTATAGAGAAAGATTACGATTACGCGATATTCAGAAATGTATTAGATGATTATCCCTTAACTTCTTTAAAGGAGAATTTAGAACTTATGGGATTTTATCGCTTACCTTTCAGCGATAAAGATAATCCGGTATTTGTAGTGAATATGAGTAAACCTTGTATAGTCAATCTGGATACCGAGACAATCATAAAGGAGCCTTTCTGCCAAAATTTAAGCATCAAAAAATCAGTTATAGTATCCCGTAAACGATTATTAAGATCGTTTACTACTTTTTATCCCGGAAATGTTGTTTTACCATTTAATATAAATTTAATCAATCAGGCTATTGTAAAGAAAATTTGTAAGATAAATGATGTTTCGACAACGCCGCTAACACCCCGAACTTTAGGAAAGTCAATGTGTGTGCCCTTTGGGAAGATACTACATAAGATGGTAGTACCTAACACGGTAACCAAATCTCTCCATACGGAAAAAATATTTACTTCCGATATGAGAAGTTTTGAGATTGATGCTTTCCCCAATTACATGAGTCTGGAAAATCAGGTTAAGGTGATTCATTCATTTAATATGCCCGTAATTCTTATTGACGATTATTTGCATAAAGGATATAGGATAAAGACTCTTGAGCCCCTGTTTAAAGAATATGATATTAAAGTTAAGAAGATAATTGTGGGGGCACTATCCGGTAGCGGAAAAGAGATAGCAACCATATTAAATAGAGATGTTGATTGTGCCCACTTTATTCCCAATCTCAGGCTTTGGTTTAACGAAAGTGAATTGTATCCCTTTGTTGGCGGAGATGCATTAAAGAGAAAAATAAGGACTCAGGGAAATTTAGTCAGATCTATTAATCAGATACTACCCTATACTTTCCCTTCATTTATTAAAAATGTTTCTGCAAAAACCGTCTACAATTTTTCCGAAGTTTGTATTGAAAATGCTTTAACTATATTAGAAGCTCTGGAAAATGAATACCAGGTAATTCAACAAAGGAAATTGACGCTTGATCATCTGGGAGAAGTAATTATTTATCCCCGATATCCTGACCAGGGAGAAGATATGGAGTATAATTTAAACCTTAGCCCTTCTCATTATTTGGGAAACAGCCTTGAACTTTTACGAAGAACCAAAGGGATAGCAGAGAGGGGAATGTGAGGACGGAAGAAAACAGTATCGAGTATATAGTATATAAGTATATAGGGAGGAATAGCGTGGAGCGTATAGGTGTGGGTAGCAAGTGAAAACGAGATAACAAATACGTATCTCGTATCTTGTGAATCGTATCTCACAAAGAAGAAGTCAGGAGACAGAATTCAGGAGTCAGAATAATAACGCATATCTCGTATAAAATACAGTAACAAGTAATATGTAATGGGTAATAGGATTAGTTTTTGAAATTATAAGAAATAGGTACTTATTACATGTTACACATTACATCACTTGCTGGTTACCTGGTTAAAAAATGCAAGAGAGAAAAAAGTAGGGGCGTATTGTATACGCCCTTTCAGTGAATTGCGAATAACTTCTATTACCCGTTTTCACGAGGGCAGCCCCGCCTGTCTCTGAATTAAGGTAGGGGTTCGATTCATCGAACCCGTTAAAGAAATTATCAGATAACCCGGGGCGGATAAATCCGCCCCCTACAGGATAAATAGGAAAATACATAATCTTTACGGGGAGAAAAATCAAAGATGTTCTTCTATAAGCTAAAAGACAGGATACTAATTTCCCAATCGGAATACAGTGAACTAAACAGAATATCCGAAAGCGAAGCCAAAGAGAGCAAGGAAATAATTTATATACTTAACCGGATAAACCCCTTAAAATCCAGAAGATATTTTAGTATTACCGACCCCTCCCTATTTTTTTTGAAAGAAGAGGGTATCCACCTGCTGCAAAAATCCAAAAAGATTGATTATGATTTACCCTTATGGCTTAATCAAAAAATAAAAGAAAAAAGAGTGAGTTCACTTAATACCGAATACCCTAACTGGCAAGAGGTATTAACTTATAAATTTCCCTCCCGGTGGAAAGTGAATATTGTAGGATTGGGTGATGTAGGAGGGACTCTCCTTACCGGTTTGAGATTATTGGGAGGAAGTTGTATCGAATCTATCGGAATATATGATAAAAATATAAAGGCGATAAAAAGATGGGAATTAGAAACAAATCAGATATTTTGTCCTTTTACTGATTACCAATTCCCTGAGGTTTACCAGTTAAGAGAAGAGAATATTTTTGATTGTGACATGTTTGTATTTTGCGCAACTGTAGGAGTTCCTTCTTTGGGAGAAGAACAGGAAGATGTGAGAATGAAGCAGTTCGAAGGGAATTCTAAGATAATCTCTGATTATGCCCGAAAAGCCCGGGAAAAATCGTTTAAGGGGATATTTGCAATTATCTCAGACCCGGTAGACTTATTGTGTAAAGCTGTTTTTCTAACCGGTAATAAAGATGCAAGCGGAGAGTTTGATTTTAAAGGATTGGCAGCAGACCAGATAAGAGGGTATGGGTTAGGAGTGATGCATGCCCGGGCAGTCTACTACTCAAAACAAAATACTGAAACCGCTGAATATAATCGAGAAGGGAGAGCCTTTGGTCCTCACGGTCGGGGTTTGGTAATTGCCAACAGCTTAAAAAAATATGACGAAAGTCTTTCAGAGATGCTTACCGCTCAGACCGTAAAAGCAAACTTAGAAGTGAGGAAGACCGGTTTTAAACCTTATATCGCACCTGCCTTATCTTCCGGGAGCTACCCCCTTATTGCCACTATGAGTGGAAAATGGCATTATAGTGCCACCTTTATGGGAGGGGTATTTATGGGGGCGAAAAATAGATTGCTCAAATCAGGGACCGAAATTGAAAGGGTAGACCTTCCGGATATTTTAGTAGAAAAAATTAAGAAAAGTTATCAGGAATTGAGAAATATCTTGTAATAATTAAAAATTTAAACCGAAAAGCGAAAAACAATTAACGACAAGAGAGAATTATTTTATGGAAAATATTTTTTTGATTATGCCGGGAAAAATATCGGATAGTTTTGCCGAGATTGTCAAAATAGCCACTGAAAATTGCCCATTAACAATTATTAGAACCGTTAAGGATCTTCCCGTTGATTTACAAAATAGAAAGATTATATTTGCTATTGAATTAGATGAATGCGGATTTAATCTCCCTCTGTTTGAGATGCTTTTAAAATTAAAGAAAAGGGGAGATGATGTTCTTTCCGGTTCAAGAGCAGTCATTATAATCCAAAGTTCGAGTGAGCTATTTACCAAGAGCACCGCTCAGAAGATGATTTTTCTAACCAATCAGATGGGGTGCCGGTTCCCCGGTCATCCGGTTGTAGAGGCTACTCATAATCTTAATAATTTTCTTACCTGGCAAAAAACATATAACCTGCCTCTTGTAGAGATTTACCGGGAACAGGCTAGGGAATTAGTAAAAAAATTAAAAGATGAGAACTTAAAATTAATTAATAGACCGAAGATACTGGTATTGCATTCGAGTTTGTTTAAGACATCTAATACTCTTATGCTTTGGAAGATGGTAAAAGAAAGCCTTGGCGGGGAAGATATAAGAGAGCTCCACGTAGAAAATGGAACCGTGGTAGATTGCCGGGGGTGTTCTTATAAAACCTGCATTCATTACAGTGAAGAAAAAAGCTGTTTTTATGGGGGGATTATGGTAAAAGAAATTCTCCCGGCTATAGAAGAGGCTGATTGTATCATCTGGCTATGTCCCAATTATAATGATGCAATATCCGCAAAGCTTATGGCGGTTATAAATAGGATGACCGTACTTTATAAGAGGGTGAAATTTGGGGATAAAACTCTATTTTCCCTTGTGGTTTCCGGAAATTCAGGGAGTGATTGTGTGGCCAAACAGTTAATAGGGGCTTTAAATATTAACAAAGGATTCAGACTACCCCCTTATTTTGCTTTAACTGCTACCGCCAATGACCCCGGGTCAATAATGAAGGTCCCGGGGATAGGCCAAAAAGCAAAAGAATTCGCTGAAAACGTAAAAAGAGAGATTAAAAAATAAAGAGATTTAATTTGTATTATGCAGAAGAAAGATATTAAAAATTTTATTTTAGACGAACTTCAGGAAGAGGTTAAAAAATTAGGGGTTGAAAGATATAGGGCAGCTCAATTATTTAATCTGCTTTACAAAAAGGGCATAGAAGACTTCACAGATATGTTGAGCCTACCAACAGCATTTAGAAATTTACTTCAAGAACATTTTTACATAAGCAAGATGGGGTTGGTAAATTTAGCTAAATCGAAAGACCAAACCGAAAAATATTTATTTAAGTTAGAAGATAAAAATTTAATAGAAAGCGTTCTCATATTTTCTGGTAAAAGAGTGACCGAATGTATATCTTCCCAAGTTGGCTGTAAATATAACTGTTTGTTTTGTGAAAGCGGCAAAAAAGGTTTTACCAGAAACCTTACGGTTAGCGAGATTTTAAATCAAGTTTTATTTGTAAAGAAAAAGATCGAATCTAATCTCAATAATATTGTATTTATGGGTATTGGTGAGCCTTTAGATAATTATGATAATGTGGTAAAAGCCATCTGTATATTGAATTCTAAAGATGCTTTCAATATCGGGGCAAGAAAGATTACCATTTCTACCTGTGGGGTAATACCGGCTATAAAAAGGTTACAAGAGCGTAATTGGCAGGTGGAGTTATCAGTTTCTCTGCATGCTCCGGAGAATAAATTAAGGTCTTACCTGATGCCGGTAAATAATATGTATCCCTTACCCGATCTGATAGAAGTATGCAGGAATTATGCGGAAAAAACTAAAAGGCAGATTACTTTTGAATATATTTTAATCAAAGGAGTGAATGATTCACTGATTTATGCAGATAAATTAGCTAAACTGATTGGCGGATTTAATTCTAAAGTAAATCTAATTACCTTTAATCCTGCGCCCGATTCTTTACTGCAGGCACCCGGTATTCCCCAAGTCAAATCCTTTAAAAATAAGCTGGCAGCCGGGGGAATCCCAACCACTATAAGAATATCGAAGGGTGATGATATCTCTGCTGCCTGCGGACAGCTAAAGAGCCTGCATCTAAAATAAGTTACCAGAGTATAGGCGATACGTCCCTATTTTTTACCTGTTATCCGATACTTGTTTTCACAAGAAGGGCAAAGGTAGGGGCACGATGCATCGTGCCCACAGGAGAAAAAATCAGGTAATACTATGGCGAGGGCACAATTCATTGTGCCCCTACAACCGAGTTGTAACCAGCAAATCCAAAATTATTATAAAATTATTTATGATACAGGTGTATATACTTTGCTTTTAAATATTTTTTAGCTTTTTGGGGAATAACTATCTTATTACTCATTACATATTACTTATTACTGTATTTTATACGCGATACGAGATACGAATTTTTCTTGACTTTATAAACATATCTGATATACTTTTAACGAAGATAATGTTAGCTAACGGGCCCATAGCTCAGCTGGCAGAGCAACCGGCTCATAACCGGTCGGTCCCTGGTTCGAATCCAGGTGGGCCCACCAAAAATTGGTTATTATTAATTTTATTGATAATAGATAATACAAGTACAGGTAGCGTGGAATTTATGATAAAACAAAAAATTATAAAAATACCAGAATATTGTAAAAACCTTACTTCTTTTATATAAGAAGTAAGGTTTTTTTGTTTTAAAGGGCTTTACAGCTGTGAAGAGAGGAGGGAGGAGTTATTGGTGGAAGAACAATATAATATCCTTTTGGAATTACAGAAAATCGATATTGATATCGACAAAGAAGAGAAAAAGAAGAGAAGTTTGCCTTTAATGATAGAAGGGATTACCAAAAAGATTCAGGGGATAAAAGATAGTTTAAAAAATAAAAATGAAGATTATAAGAGTTTGCAGATTAAATTGAAGAGAAAAGAATTGGATTTGGCCGAAAAATCTAATAAAATTAATAAACATCAGGAAGATTTATACGGAGGGAAGATATCTGATATAAAGGAGCTTAAACAGATACAGAAGGTTATAGCCAAGTACAAAGAAGAAAAAAACGGTATTGAAGAAGAAATTTTGGACATTATGGAAGAAATAGAAGATCTTAATAAATCAATTTATAATCTCGAGGAAGATTTGAAAGGTAAAGAGAAAGAGTTTAAAAAGTGCCAAGAGAAAATAGACTCAGCAATGATAGTAATTGAAAAGAGCATGAGTTCTTTAAATATCAAAAGAGAAGAAATATTAAATAAAATAACCGATAGCCGCCTTTTAAAAGAATATGAACTTTTAAGAAAAGAGAAGGGCGGAAAGGCTATTATGGAAGTTGACGGTTCTATCTGTCCGGGCTGTTATCTTGACCTCCCCAGCGATGTTATTTATCAATTAGAAAAGAATCGTAAAGTAATAATTTGTCCCAATTGCAGCCGAATTCTAATCTGGAAAGATTAATTTAAACTTCGATACGAATTTTTTCTGATTCTCGGTTTCTATTATCTTTGCGAGATACGATATACAATTTCGTTGTTCGTATCTAGTATCTAGTATCTCGAAAGAATAAATAAATTCAAATACACAACTTTTTTAATTTTTAAATATTTTATCTATTTATTTCTTTGCGAGATACGATTCACGCTATACGAGATACGTATTAAGTTAATTGACTTTCTCCTACTAAAATGATATTTTAAAGTTGAAAAAAAGAATATTTGATAAGTAGGTCAGGTAATCGCGGAAGAAATAACATTTCTTCCGAGGAAAGTCCGAGCTCCATAGGGCAGAGTGCTGGGTAACTCCCAGTGAGGGTAACCTTAAGGAAAGTGCTACAGAAAATACACAGCCGGAAACTCTATTTTGAGTACTCGGTAAAGGTGAAAAGGCAGGGTAAGAGCCTACCAGTTGTTAGGTGACTAACAAGCTTAGTAAACCCCACTCGGAGCAAGACCAAATAGGAAGAGCTGTGGTGGCCCGCTGAATCTTCGGGTAGGTCGCTAGAGATGTAAGGTAACTTACATCCCAGATAGATGATTACCACCCTTATAAGGGGACAGAACTCGGCTTATACGATCTACTTATCAAAATAAATTAATATAAAGACATACGATAAAACATTTTATTGTATGTCTTTTTTTATTTTAATCCATCCAGATATTCTTTGTGAGAATTAACTTAATCACTAAAGACGGGTCGGATAAATCCGACCCCTACTTAAAGCAGGATATTTTGCGTATCTACTCCTGAATTTTGATTTTCTTAATGCGATACTCGATATATGGTTCGAACTACCCTTCATTATCGACTAATTTATATCTTTAAGTCTTCTGACCCTTCTATTTTCCCCCAAAATACGCCGAGAAATAGCGTATCTACTATAGAGAAGACGCTACATATGTGGTTTTTTAAAATTTTTTAAAAAAAAATAAATTATTTTCAAAAAAAAAGAGGGTTTTTTAAAAGAATGTAGTATACTATATGTAGTGGAGCAAAGTGGAGCAAAGTGGAGGATATAATATAAAGGAGATTTTATGTTTTTAGGACAGTATGAGCACTCAATCGATGAAAAGGGAAGAGTGATTGTACCGGCAAAATACCGGGAATCTTTGGGTGATAATTTTATTGTCACTTTCGGTCTTGATACTTGTCTTTTTGTGTATCCTCTGGAAGAATGGAAAAATTTATCGGAAAAAATGAAACAGCTCCCCCTGGGGCAGAGAGATGCCCGGGCGTTTAAGCGGATACTATTTTCCCGGGCCACTGACTGTACCATGGATAATCAAGGCAGAGTCATTATTATGAAATATCTGAGAGATTATGCCCGGATTAATAAAGAAATTATAATTATTGGTGTTTCGGATAGGGTAGAGATCTGGAGTAAAGATGTATGGCAAAAATATTCTAAAGAGGTTGAAGGCTCATATGAGGATATTGCCGAAAGAATATATGAACAAGAAGGGTAATCTATGGTAAATTCCTTTCACATTCCTGTGTTAACAAAAGAGATCTTAAGTTATCTAAACATAGAGAAAGGAGGTGTTTATATCGATTGCACTTTAGGAGGTGGAGGACACTCCAAAGCCATTTTGGAGAACATTTATCCCTACAGCTTAGTAGTCGGCATCGACCAGGATATAGAGGCAATTGAAACAGCAAAAGAAGAACTAAAAAGGTATATCGATAAAGTAAGGTTAGTTAAAGGTAATTTTAAAAATTTAGAAGGAATTCTGTCAGACTTAAAGATTAAAACAGTTTCGGGGATAGTCTTTGACTTAGGAGTGTCCTTCCACCAATTAAAAGAGAAAGAACGAGGATTTAGCTTTAAAGAAGATAGCCATTTAGACATGCGGATGGATCTAACCCAAAAATTTAACGCTGATATCCTGATAAATAGTTATTCGGAAAAAGATTTGACTGAAATATTTGAAAAGTACGGAGAAGAAAGGTTTTCCAGGAGGATTGCCCGTTTAATCGTAACAGAACGAAAAAAGAAAGCCATCACTACTACCAAGCAGTTAGCTGATTTAGTAGTAAGGTCTCTTCCCAGGACTAAAAAAAGACGCACCTGGAAAATTCATCCGGCAACCAGGGTTTTTCAGGCTATTAGGATTGAAGTAAACCAGGAGCTTAAAGCCCTGGAAAGCGGGCTGAGTCAAGCAATTAGGGCTTTAAAGGATAATGGTAGGATATGTGTTATTTCCTACCATTCATTAGAGGATAGGATAGTTAAACACCTGTTTAAGGAAACAGAAAAAGAAGGGAAAGAACAAAAGAATTACGGATTGAAGATTATAACTAAAAAACCAATTAGACCTTCTTCGGAGGAAGTAAGGGATAACCCCAAGGCAAGAAGCGCTAAACTGAGAGTAGCGGAGAAAATAATATCTGTAACCTAATTCGTTTCGCTAACGACTAGTTAAGGGAGTGATGAAATATGAGAGGAAGTAGTATTATAGCTACTGGAAATTACGAAAGTAAGAATACCTTAATTGTTTTTGGGTCATTTTTAATTTTAGTAATTGCTATCACTTCGATAATAATATTTTATATTTCTAATAATATTGTATTGACTGAGTTGGGATACAAATTGATGAAGTTAGAAAATGAGAAGATAGCTCTGGAAGAAGAAAATAGAAAACTCGAACTTACCGTGGAGACTCTTTCCGCTTTAGATAGAATTGAAAAAATTGCCTGTAATCAGTTAGGAATGGTTAGACCAAAGGAAGTGAAGTTTATTGCTTTAAGCCCCAATACTAAGGTTAATTCGGGAAATGATACCGGGATAATCAGTAATAATTATGAAGAGAAGAAGAATTTCTGGGCAAGTTTTGACCTAAATAAGATAAATGATTTGATTTTAGGGGTATTAAAATAATATACTTGTAGCAGTATAGGTTAAAGAGGGCGGAAATAGTTGTTACCTTCCAAAGAAAAAAAAGAGCGTATTATTTTTTTACTTATAATATTCATAATTCTTTATTTTTCATTAATTTATAGATTATATAACATTCAGGTTATTCAAACTGATAAATTTAAAGAAATTGCCCAACAAGAACACCTTACTTCTTTTTCTATTGAGGGAGAACGGGGCAACATCTATGATAGAAATTATAAAAAGTTAGCCGTGAATGTTAATGTTCAATCTTTATTTGCCATCCCCTCTAAAGTTAAGAACCCTCAGGAAACTGCCCAAAAAATATCTTCAATTTTAAATTTGAAAACAAGAGACGTGCTGGATAAATTAAACCAGAAAAAATCTTTTGTATGGATAAAAAGAAAATTAACCGAAACAGAAGTTGCAGAGATTAAAAAACTAAATTCAGAGGGATTAAATTTTTTAGATGAGAGTAAAAGATATTACCCCAAGAATTATTTAGCTTCCAATTTAATGGGATTTGTGGGAATAGACAATCAAGGGCTGGAAGGTTTGGAATCATTTTTTGATAAAGAGCTAAAGGGGTTGCCCGGTTTGGTAGTTTTAGAAAGAGATGCTTCGGGAGGCAGGGTACCTCTAAGCATCAAGGGATTAAGTCCCCATAAAGATGGTCATTCAATTGTATTGACCATTGATGAGGTTATCCAATATATTACCGAAGAAGCATTGGATAAGGCTTTTCAAAAATCTAAAGCTAAAGCAGGAATTGCTATTGTAGTAGAGCCTAAAACCGGGGAAATTCTAGCAATGGCAGTAAAACCTTCCTATGACCTCAATTATTTTAATAAATATCCTCGTGATCTTTGGAGGAACAGGGCAGTAACCGACGCCTATGAGCCGGGCTCGACCTTTAAAATTATTACTATAGCCACCGCCCTGGAAGAAAAAGTAGTCAATTTAAATGACCAATTTTATTGTAAGGGATGGATAAAATACAATGGGACTGTTTTCCACGATATACACCAACATGGTCCTCAAGACCTTACCGGTATAGTGAAAAATTCCTGTAATATAGGGGTAATTCAAACCGGGACGAGATTAGATGAAAGGGTTTTCGAAAAGTCGATCAGAAGGTTCGGGTTTGGTACATTGACTGAGATAGATTTACCCGGTGAAATAAACGGCCTGGTAAGAAGTACAAAGGATTGGTCCAAAATTTCCCTGGCTTCTCTATCTATAGGCCAAGAAATTTCCGTTACTCCCCTTCAGTTGATAATGGCTGTATCGGCAATAGCTAACCGAGGGACTTTGATGAAGCCGATGATAGTAAAGGAAATAATAGATTCTGAGCAAAATAAGGTTAAAATATTTAAACCAAAGCCGGTAAGACAGGTAATATCGGTTGATACTGCTTTAACTATGACTAAAATATTAGAACAAGTAGTGAATGACGGAACTGGTACGAGAGCTAAACTTGCAGGATACCAGGCAGCAGGAAAGACCGGGACTGCTCAAAAATTTGATTTTTCTATCGGTAAATATTCTGAAGATAAATACAGCTCTTTATTTGTAGGTTACGTTCCTTCAGAGAATCCCAAGCTATCCATCCTGGTTTTATTGGATGAACCCAAGGGGAGTTATTACGGAGGGACAGTAGCTGCTCCTGTTTTCCAGGAGATTGCTTCCAAGGTTCTCCCTTACTTGTCGGTACCGACGAATGAATAAGTATCTCGTATCCCCGTTTTCACGGGGACAAGTCTTGTGAATCGTATCTCGTGAAGAGAATAGAAGACAGAATTCAGAAGTCAAATTAATATCCCGTGTCGCGTATCGCGGGGAAAATAAAATACGACAACGAGTAATAAGTTTCAGGTTACAGGTTGTGGGGTTAGAAAAAAGTAGGGGCACGATGCATCGTGCCCAAAATAAACGGAAAGATACAAAGAAAGAAGGGCACAATTCATTGTGCCCCTACATCTGAATCCTGATTTTTTTAACACAGTACACAATACGAAAATGGATTGAATCACAATAGGCAATACGATATACTATATACGAGATTTAAACGAGTATCTCGTATCTCATTTAAGATCAGTTAGTTGTTAGCTGGTTAAGAAAAAAGACAGAAATCAGTAGTCTGAATTAATTAGTATTGGGTGTCGAGTATATATCAAGATACAGTAATAAGTGATGAGTAATGCGTGACAAGTAATAGGTTTCGAGTTGCAAGTTGCAAGTTTGAAAAATAGTAGGGGCGTATTGCATACGCCCTTGATGATTAATATAAAATCGTAGGACAGGCGTCCCGCCTGTCTATGAATTACAAAAGAAGGGCACAATTCATTGTGCCCCTACACCCAAATCCTGATTTTTTTACACAATACGCCATAAGACAAACTAACGACTATTCACTATCGACTAAATTAACTGGCATACAGGATAACTGGGTAACTATATACGCAATACGCGATACTAAACTACTATACGCTATACGCTATTTATAATATCGAGGTATTTTTTATGAAGTTGAGTAGATTAATAACAAATTTAGACGCTAAGGAAATTATCGGTGATCTAAATTTAAATATCAAAGGAATTTATCATGACTCTCGGGAAATAAAGAGAGATTTTTTATTTATATGCATAAAAGGTTTTACTTCTGATGGACACGATTTTATCGATGAAGCCATTAACCGAGGAGCGATTGCCCTGGTAGTAGAAAAAGAAATTCCTCCCCGGCCGGGTATCACCATAATCAGGGTAGATGATAGCCGTAAAGTCCTGGCAATTTTGGCTAACCGATTTTACGGTTTTCCTTCAGGTAAATTAAAATTAATCGGAGTAACCGGAACAAACGGTAAAACTACTATTACTTATATGTTAAGAGCTATTTTTCAGGAAGCGGGTTTCAAGACCGGACTTTTGGGTACTGCTCAAAATATAATCGGTGATAATATTAACTCCTCTAAGATGACTACTATGGAATCGGTAGATTTACAGAAAACCCTCAAAGAAATGGTTGAACAGAAGAATGATTATGCCGTAATGGAAGTGTCTTCCCATGCCTTGCAATTATCCCGCGTAGAAGGATGCGATTTTGATGCAGCCATCTTTACCAATATCAGCAAGGAACATTTCGAAATCCATAAAAACTTTTCTAACTATTTAAAGGCCAAGAAAAAATTATTTTTAAGCTTAAATAGAAGCAGGAAAGAGGCTTCTAAAAAATTTGCCATAATTAATATTGACGAAGAGCACAGTAAAGATTTTATAGATTGCAATCAGGTTAATTTAATTACTTATGGAATAGAAAAACAAGCTGAGATTAGAGCAAAGAATATAAAAATAGAGCTCAAAAGTTCGTCATTTGTGGCGGAAACACCTATTGGGGATTGTGAAATATTTTTAAATTTTAGCGGGAGATACAATATATATAATGCTTTGGCAGCTATTGCCACAGCTATTACTCAGGGTATCTCCCTTGATATAATTTCCCCAGCTTTTAGTAAATTTTATGGAGCTCCGGGGAGATATAAACTGCTCGAATATGGCCAGAATTATACTATTGTTATAGATTTTGCCCATAATTATCATGGGTTAGGGAATATATTACAGAATCTACGAAATTTTGCTCCCCATAATATTATTACCGTATTTGGACATGGCGGAGGGAAATATAGTAAGGTAAGGGCTATCATGGGAGAAGTTTTAGGGACATTTAGTGATTATGTGGTAATAACTGCGGATAATCCTAAAAGCGAAGACCCTCTGAGAATTGCCCAAGAGATTGAAAGAGGGGTCAAAAAAACAGATAAAGATTATATTATAATTGTTGATCGGGTAAAGGCGATTAAACATGCTCTGGGAAAAGCCAAAGAAGGGGATATAGTATTATTGGCCGGAAAAGGGCCTGAGAATGAGCAGATTTATCATAATAGAGCTATCCATCATAATGATGAAGAAGTCGTGAGAAATATTTTAACAGGGAGATAGAAGATTGGAAAACTGTAAGATTAAAGAATTGATAAAGACTGTCTCGGGAAAGGTAATTCAGGGAGACCGGGATTGCTTAATAAACAGGATTTCCATAGACAGTCGAACTTTAATTCCTGGTGATCTATTTTTTGCCATAGTCGGGCCCAATTTCGATGGACATGATTTTATTAAGGAAGCTTTCGACAAGGGAGCGGTTGGGGCAATAGTCTGTAAAGGCGCGAGTACTTTATTACAGGATAAACAAAT
>Ga0190349_1000357_pt1 | contig 14366 bp, 13 predicted proteins | sample 48721378_MG_FD_179798 | JGI IMG/M metagenome (GOLD analysis project Ga0190349, IMG submission 179798) | Hydrothermal vent microbial mat bacterial communities from Southern Trench, Guaymas Basin, Mexico - 4872-13-7-8_MG | ecosystem: Environmental > Aquatic > Marine > Hydrothermal vents >...
GATATTGGGGGCCTTTTTGTCGCGAAATTTCTGGTTCCTCCTAATTTTACACTCGAGTCTTATCAATATATTAATCTCTTCATTTTTATATTATTTGAAAAGTGATAAACTATCTTCGAGCCCACAATTCGACTCCCAGAATCTTCTTTCTCGAGACTAAAATTCTAGGATAGTAGTTCTCCACTGGAAAAACTCCCTCAGGCAAAGTTGTTACTTCTTCAAAGGAGAATTTTCCTTGCGATAAATCATTTTTGTTTTCGCCGATAACGAGGTAGAGTTTGTTACCAATCAAAACATAGTCACAACTCGATTTTGCCGGTGATTCTAGAGCCGTCATTGCCGTATAAACTTTGGCTAATTTTGGTGGCATGTCTTCGGGTGGTTTTAACCCTTTTCTTTTAGCTGGTTGTTTCGTTTTGGTTGGGGTTGTTTTCTTTGATGTTGTTGTCTTTGTAGTCTTTTTCTTAGTTGTTGTTGTTGTTGTCGTCTTTGTTGTAACCGTTTTAGAGGGTGGGGGTTTTGGTTTCTCAATTTGAGCGGGAGGAGGATTCCTTGGTTGTTCGATGGACTTCTCCTTTTCTTCCTCATCAACTATCCCTCCCAAATATTCGAGGATGGGCTTAAATTCTTCATCTATCCCTTCTGCTTCTTCGATATGTATAATTGGATACCCCCCTTTCTGCAAACGCAAGGCAGATGCTTTTCTAGCAGAAGCAAATTTCTGTACAATGGAAACATTGGAACCTTTGAAAAGGTAGATACGACGACTATCAAAAGAGACGACGATTAATAAGCTATCGTGTGTCACTTTCACATCATTTGGGTCAATCTGAATATCTTCCCCATCTTCTGTAATTTCATATAATTCAATTAACATTTCTCTCACATTCTATGGTAATACTTTTAGTTTTTTTCTTTAAAAAAAAGACTTTCGTTTGTGGCATTTGTTGAAAAAACCTGTTCGATAAGTTTCTTAGGCTAATAGTTTTCTTTTAATTTCTTCCTAATAATTTTTCAACAAGTGGAAAAACCTTTTTCAATAAAAATCAATTAGAAATGAAGCAAGGTGACGTTTGCTTATGCAAATAGTTAACAAAGAACAAGTCTCAAATGAAGTTTCAGCAATTTTGGATGAACATGTGTATAAAAAGAGTAAAGAAATGTGGGCTTTTTTAATGACCAATGAAGAAATTCAAGAAATAATAAAAAGCTCCAATCACTTGGCTGTTAAATACTTGCGGTATACGGACCATGGCTTGGATCATGTCACGATTGTCTCACGAAATGTCCTTCAATTATTGGATATTACTCGAGGTGAAATTACCCCAGCTTTAATTCATCACAACCTTGGCGATCAAGATGATGTTGCTCTTGTTTGTCTAACGGCTGCTTATCTTCATGACATTGGCCATGTAACGCATCGATCGTTTCATGAATTAATTTCCTCTTTAATGGTTAAGGAACTTATTTACCCAAAATTAAAGAAAATATATCCGGTTACTGCAAAAAGAATACAGCTTCTTTCACATATTCAACATGCAATTTTCGCTCATGCAATGGATATTGCCTGTCTTACGCCGGAGGCAGGATTTGTCACCATCGCTGATGGCTTGGATATGACGCAAGGACGAAGCCGCAAACCATATGATCTAGGCAAAGTTGACATCCATTCAATCTCTGCTTTAAGTATTACAGAGGTTGAGATTTTAAAAGGAACCAAGAAAAAGCCCATCCGATTAAATATTCATATGATCTCCGAGGCGGGAGTATTTCAAGTGGAAGAAGTTTTCCTCCCCAAACTTCGTTCGTCTGGTTTGGCAGATGAGGTTGAAATTAATACTCTTGTGAATGGAAAGCCCATTGCTTTATCACAGGTTCTTCGGATGTATAAGAAATTTTGACGATCTTTAGACTTTTCTTTCTTATTTCTCTCCTTTTATTAATCTAATCGCCAAAATGGTTTGAGTATTTTTCGAAGCGCTTGTAATGTCTCTTTATATTCGGATATATTGCCACCCGAGAGTAATTTCTTCTCAGGCTCTTTTGCATAGTCGAAATCCTTCAAGAACGGTGAAATGCTTGCAAGGACAGCTTCGCCCAGTTCCTTAAATTTGTATCCTCCTTCCAGCGAGTAAATAACTTTCCCCCCACAGAGTTCTTCCGCAAGCTTTTTGATTCGTTCACTTAGAACTTGAAAGCCAAAGGTTGAATATGACAAATGACCATACGGATCTTCTCTTAAGCCATCATATCCTGCAGAAACAAGTAAAATCTCTGGTTTATATTCTCGTGCTATGGGTACAATGAATTTGTCAAATGCATGTAATGCTTCCAGATCTCCTGCTTGCAACGGTAATGGAATACAAATGTTGTACCCTTCTCCATCTTTTTCGCCGATTTCGTAAACTCTCCCTTGGAAGGGGAAGCTATAATTGGGATTGGCATGTATAGATGCTTTCAAGATGTCACTCCGGTTGTAGAAAAGGTCTGCAGTACCATTACCATAATGATTGTCAAAATCGAAAATCATAATTCGCTTGGCTTTTTTCATCTTGAGAAGATAATTAGCTGTAAATGCCACATTATTGAAAAAGCAAAACCCCATGGCATTTGTGCGTGTTGCATGATGTCCTGGAGGGCGTACAAATGCAAAAGCAAAAGTGTTTCCTTCTTTCAATGCTTCTTCAGCGGCTAATTTTGTCCCTGCTACTGCCAGTAACGCAGCAGAAAATGTATGTTCTCCTATAATTGTGTCAGCAGTAATAGCTACATCACCGATCATACTTCCATGTTTTATTAGCTCAATTAGTTGGTCGCTGTGAATGTCTTTTAGAGCTGTTTCCTCTATGGGTTCTGGAGTAAGTACCTTCACTTCAGGGTGGTCATAAATGCCTGCCGCAGTAAGTGCTTTCTTAATTACTTGAAGTCGCCGTGGGCTTTCGAGGATGTTGGGCATTTTATGTTTCAAATACATGTTGTGTTCTATAAAAGAAATCATTGCAATGCTCTCAAATGACTTTATTTTAATCGTTCTTCACTTAACATAATAGTTAGTTCCCTTTTATTTGTTCTTGTGCGAAATAAGGGAATAAGAGCAAACAATTGGTTGAAAGTGTGAAGGATTATTTGTTAATAGCTTTTTCTGCAAGCAGTAGCACAATCTCGATTTGCTCCTTTGCTGTTCCTAGATAGTTTTCTGGATGGTCAAAAATCTCTTTTAGCTCTTTTTCGGCGATTGTTTTCATAATTTCTTTGTTTCTTTTTAACTCGTCGAAAAGTGGCTTGTTCTCTTGATAGGCCTTCATTGATAGTTCTCGTAAGAGTTCGTGGGCAACTTGGCGATTCATGCCATTACGAACAAGTTCTGTCATCACCGCTTCAGCCATTACGATTCCTTTCGAAAGGTTGAGGTTCTCTTTCATCTTCTCGGTATTTATTATAAGCCCTTCTGTAACGAAATCAAAATCTAAAAGCATTTGATCTAATGTTAAGAAGATACTGGGATGTAAATATCGTTCATTTGCGCTATTTGCGAGATCCCGTTCATGCCAGGTGACAATGTTCTCGAGGACCGGTGTTGCGTATCCTCGCATCATTCTTGCAAGCGAGCTTATTCGTTCACTTTTCTCAGGATCACGTTTGTGGCTCATTGTACTTGAGCCGACTTGTTTGTCAGATTTAAACGGTTCGCGAACTTCGCCTATTTCTGTTCGTTGAAGATTTCGAATCTCTGTTGCAAATTTATCCAATGAAGACGCAAGAAGTATCAAGCTCAAGAAAATCTCTGCAATAATCTCTCTCGAGAGGAGTTGATTGGTAATGATTGCAGGTTTAATTCCTAAACGGTCCATTGTAATTTGGACAATTCTATCAGCATGAATCCCATAGGCTGCACGGGTACCAACGGCACCTGATAATTTTCCTATCACTCGATTCTGCGAGATATATCTGATGTTCTCAAGGTGTCGAATTAATTCCTCGAGCCAGATGGCGATTTTATGCCCAAAAGAATAAGGCACTGCTTGTGAGCCATGTGTCCGGCCAATACAAACAGTTTCTTTATGTTCTTTGACAATTTTAATGAGATTCTGAATCACTTTTACAATTCTTTGTTCTATTAGTCCTAATGCTTGTTTTGTTCTTACCGCTTCGGCTGTGTCTATAATGTCGTTGCTTGTTGCACCGAGATGAATATATGCTCCGAATTCTCCCACCTGCTCTGCAAATGCTCGTACAACAGAGGCAATGTCATGAGAGATTTCTCGCTCAATTTCTGCAACTCTCTCAAGTGTGACGAATTTGGTTGAAGCTTTCTTTTCTATTTCTTCTGCCGCCTTTTTTGGTATATCCCCAACTATCGCATGAGCGTAGGCAATTGCCGCTTCAACTTTTAATAGTAATTCTAATCTTTTTTCTCGTGAAAAGAGCTGTCGCATCTCTTCACTACCGTATCGCCAATCGATGGGATGCAAACAACTCGTTTTATCTTTAGTCATTTTTTCTTTTCCTCTAACGAACAGTATGTAAAACGTAGATAGAGGGTTTTTTAAAATTGTCTCTTACACTTAAGAAAACTCTGGCAGTTTTACTTTGACCATTTTTCTCTGACGGTTATTAATAGCTAGAATAACGTTTCTGCTTATTATTAGAAGTGTTAATATAACAGCCACAAAAAACAAGAGAACAGGGGTTAAATGGCGATTTATTATTACTAACCAAAGATTTACACTAATAAAAAGGCTATAAATCACTGCTAAAATGATTGGTTCAGAGAATGATCTCTTACCAAGATTGCCAAGAAGTAGTAATATTGCCAGTAAAATTTCCGGAGTGAAATAGGCGCTATAAAATTTGAACGTCCCTTTTGGCATGAAAATATGCGTGGCAATCATATAAATTGCTACTATTGAAAATAATTCTGTTGAGTCATTTTTCCCTCGAAATGATCTCCATAATAATGGAATCGCTAAGACATTGGCACTTAGAATCATTAAGAACATTGAATTAATACCAAAAGCAATTCCATCTAAAATTGCTCCTTTAATACCAAGAAATTTCATTGCAAATGAAAATGTTACCGGCTCAGCCTTGTCCGGTAGGAGTATCGTGGTGGAAAGACTTAACATTTTTCCTGGGAAGAGAAGATGTACCCCATAATAAAGAGGTGTTATAAAGAGCCATGGAATTGACCCTAAAAAGACAATTCCCAGAAAATACATAACAATCATGCCACTCTCAAAAAGAGCTTTTCTCACCTTTGTTTTGCGTACTTTTTTCCCCAGCATCACCATGAAGAGAGGGTAGGTTAAGAAAAGGGCATTTTGTTTCGTTAGTGTTGCTATTGCTAACCAGAAGACTACGTGTCGCCACTTGTTTTCGAGAACAAAGTAGAGAGCAATCAAGGTAAAGAGTGCTACCGGCCCGGTGTTTAACCAATAAACACCGTTGTAAATAATGTTAATTGGTGCGAATGCCATTAAAAGTCCACCACCGGTAGCAAAAAAGTGTCTTTTAGATGATGCAAGGGCTTTATAAATAATTAAAAAGACCATTCCAGCGCATGCTGCATCGGTTATAATTAGTGGAAGTGCTATGTAGAGATAGATTCTGCCAAGGCGCCAAAAACTAAGCAAAATATAGAGGAAAAATGGTGGGTAAGAATAATAGTACAATGGGTTGGTGGAGTTTTCAGCAAGATGCCAGTCAGAAAAGGGGTACCATCCATCTTCGTACCATCCTTTTACCCAAGAAACATAGTAATAATCAAAATCCATATACCCTTCAAGAGGGACATTATTGGGATTTAGCATAATGACTCTATTCCAAACAATTTCTAAATTAGAGACAGCATAATTGACACGGAAAGAATATGCAAACAATAGGCGGATTAAAACGCCAACTGCTATTAAGAAAATGAAGAAACTCCATTTGAATCCTATGTCTTGCCAATCTTTTTGCTGGAACCATTTCTTGATTTCTTGTCCAATCCCCCTAAATTGTTGTTGGAAAAACGCAGTTGTTCTTTGTTGGTCGAGCTCCTTCAAATTCTTCCCACCAATTTGGTACCATAGAACAGTTAGGCCTTTCCTAAAAATTTTTCTTACTAAAGTATTTACCCTTAAGAGAACATTCGCTTTCCAGCCCAATGTCCTTTCATTTTATACGGCCAGTTTCGTGTCTTGCATTGGAGTTTTGAGTTGTTCCTTAATACTCCTTACAATTTCAGGGCCAATAGTTGGAAGCCGTGCCAGTTCTCTCGGCTCTGCTTTCCTAATTGCTGCCAAGGTTTTATAGCCATTATTATAAAGTATCCTTGCTCGAACCCTTCCGATACCTTTGAGCTTTACCAGTGGCACCAGCTCCTTCTTAATGCCGTGTGCTACTCGAATATGTAATTCGTTCAAAGTTTTTATTACGCGTTTAAACCCAAACAATCGAGCAATTTCGACTGCTGCATAGAGCAACCATTTTGCATTATCAGTTAGATATAGAATATCGCCACTTCCGATATTGAATCGAGTAATAAGTGCATCTTCTGGTTTCTCGTCGATCCAATATTTTAACAATAGTGCCGATTTTATTTGCATTAGGAAAAACTCGAAGTCCGGGTCCCATTGTTCAGGGATTTCAACCAGAAAGTCTTCTGTGTAATCTATTAACATTTTTTGCAATTCTTGCTGGTCTTTTTGCCGTAAATAGAGGTTTCGCAAGTCAGGTGTTGCAGCAATTAACTGGAAATAAGCCAATTCCGGCAAAAGATTCTCTATTTCATTTGCTTTCTGTAAGCCGTTCCTTAAAATAACCGCCGACAAGGGGTCAATATAGAGTTGGCTCACACGAAGGCCAAAACGAGTTGTTCGTATATTCCCACTTTCATCATGTTGCAGCATTCCCTCTTCGATAAGGAATTTGAGCACATTTTTTATCTGGAATTGTGTTGTTCCAAGATCATTTTGATAGCCATAAAAAGTTTCACGTATAAATCTTGTCAGATCTTTAATTGTTCTAACATAGCCAATTGCTATTGCTGCAAGTACATGTGAACGAAGAGCACTTTCACTTGCTAATTTTGACCAGATCATCTCGGGTTCCCCCAAGCAATAGTTTTCCAAATACCGTCTTACATTCTGTGCTTTTTTTGCAACAATAATGGCTTCTCCTTCTTTGTCAAATTTCGGCCGTCCGGCTCTCCCGGCTTGTTGTTTATATTCAAGGACTTTTATTGGTTGTGAGCCCAGCCCCACTTCGTATCTGCTCATTGACAAAATAATTACCCGTCTTGCTGGCAAGTTTACGCCTGCTGCAAGAGTTGGTGTTGCACAGACGCATTTTATTTGATTACTTTTAAAATAATTCTCGATTAATTTCCGGTGTTCCGGCTTCAAACCTGCGTGGTGAAATGCTACTCCTTTTTGGATTGCTTTTGCCAGTCGTTCTGCTAAACTCGTTTTTTCACCCAGTGTTACTATTCTATCAGCAAGTTCTTCAAGTGTTTCCCGTTCTTCTGGTTTCAATAATTTACTAACTGATTGCCCCACCCGTTCTGCTGCTGCTTGGGCGCTTGCTCGCGTGTTTGCAAAGACCAGTGCTTGCCCGCTATTTTTTATCGTCTCAAATGCAAGATTTACCTCCGGGTACTTTTTATTGATTATTGGGATGGTTTTTGTTGTGCCATCTATGAACGTCACTTTCCCATCAAAATAGACTCCTTCTGTAAGCTTGACTGGCCGCCAATCGCTTTGTATTAATTCTGCATCTAGCCATTCTGCAATTTCATCTGCATTATAAATCGTTGCAGAAAGTGCTAGAACTTGTGCCGCTGGAAGCATTTTCTTTAGTCGTGCTAAAACAACCTCGAGTGTTGGCCCTCTTGAAGCGTCATCTATGAGATGAACCTCATCTGCAACGATGATTTTCAAGTTATTAACCCAATCAATTTTATGGCGCAATAACGAGTCGGCTTTTTCGTTTGTACAGATTATCAGGTCGTAGTTTTTAAGATAATAATCGCCAGAATCAAAATCGCCTGTTGATTGAATAACTTTTATTCCAAGGGTTTCAAATTCTTTAAAATCTTCATATTTTTCGGATGCGAGAGCTTTTAAGGGCACAAGGTAGAGCGCTTTTCCTCCATAATCGAGAATAGCCTTTAGCATTGCCAGCTCTGCGACAAGGGTTTTTCCCGAAGCAGTAGGAATAGCCAAGACAATACTTTCGCCATCTAATAACCCCCTTTTGATTGCTTCTTCTTGTGGCGGATATAATTGTTCCAATCCTCGTTTTTCCAATAGCGAAATTGCTTCTGAGGGTAAGTCTAATTCTGAGAGTTTCATTGTATTTTTTCCTTAAAATTACGCGTTCTGAAAATTACTACTTTTTCTCATCTATTATTCTGAGAATTTCCCATATAAACTAATAATCTTCTCATGTTTTCTTGATGAATCCTGCTCGTGGTTGGAACAGCATGCCGTCTTGTCGCATTCGTTCAATGTTTCTCTCGACAAAGTCTCTTTTCATACCGAATTCTGCAGCCTTTTCGATGATTTTTTCCATTGGTACCGCTTTATTTTGATTTTCGGCTTCCAATTCGCTTATAATATCCATTAGAGTTTCAATTTTCGATCTTGTAGAAGACGATGTGCCTACCATTACGACATCTATATCTATTTTTCCGGTTTCTGGGTCAATTCCTACTTGCCGTAGTGATTCTTTGAGGAGAGAAATTGCTGCTTCTGCATCTTCAATTGATGCTTCATTGCGTAATGCCATTCTTGCATGTGACTCTGTCAGCCGTATTAGTGATTCTAACTGACGGGCAGTAATAGCAATGGGAGAGTCACTTGCTTCGCCGGCTTTTCGCATTTCTAGATAAAACTCTTCTAGTCTTTTTGCCGCTTCTTCACCCAAACGAGGATGAGAATTCAATTTGGCATAGCTTATGTATTTTCTTAGAAGGTCTTTGTCAATCGGAGGTTCTTTTTCTGCTACTCCTGCAGTGTGTAGGCGTAAAATATGCTGTGCTTTAATTTGATCAGATTCTGTTTTTGGTTCGTCACGTACAATCCAAATGAGATCAAATCTCGAGAGGATAGTGACAGGTAAATTAATGTTTTCTGCTGCGCTTCTTGAGGTAATGTACCGACCGAATTTCGGATTTGCAGCTGCAATTATAGAACAGCGGGCATTTAATGTGGCAACAATACCTGCTTTTGCAACTGAGACCGTTCTTTGTTCCAAAGCTTCATGAATACTGCTGCGGTCTTCTTTTCGCATTTTATCAATTTCATCAATACAGCAAATCCCTCTATCGGCTAAGACGAGTGCTCCTGCTTCAAGCGTGAATTCGCCTGTGTCGCTATCCCGTAAAACTGCTACTGTTAATCCTGCAGCAGAGGTTCCTTTTCCTGAGGTATAAAGTGCTCGAGGAGCCAAAGTAGCAACATATCGTAATATCTGACTCTTGGCGGTTCCAGGGTCACCAATCATAAGCATATTGCTTTCTCCCCGTATCTTCAAACCGTCTGGTAAAACTTTTGGGATGCCGCCAAAAAGAAGGAGAGCAATTGATTTCTTTATCTCCTCGTTTCCATAAATTGAGGGCGCAATTGATTCGAATATTTTTGTGTGTATCCAAGGGTCTCTTGACAACTCGAGTATTTTTGCTTCTTCTTCTTCCGTAATTTCGATTGTGTCAAACTCTTGTTCCTCTGGAACAATGTTATTAGCATCCATTGCTACATGAAAAGTTGCCAATTTTCCCGAGCTTTTTTGTGAGAAATCAGGTGCGGAGCGCAAGACACCTATCACAGAAACTCGATCTCCAGGTCGGACAGTATCAACAAGATCGTTTGTTAGCATTACAGTTACTGAACGTGGCATCTGCCCGGGTGGCAGATCCTCCGGTCGTTCTTGAATGGTGACTTTTTGCCAATCAATAAATTTGGATTCTTCAATCAAAAGTTTGAATGGGCCAGCTCTCCCACAACCGGGGTTTTCACAGTGATGAGGAGGGTTATACCGCCTTTCTTCTTGTGCTTTAATCATTATTTCATTACAATTTAAACATTGGAAGAACCCTTCCACTAATAATGGTTTTACTACTGTTGCTCGAGTAATAATCCCATTTAACATTATCAATTTGCCTACATGTTCAGATCTAATGCTTCGAAGTGGGATTGTTTCACTTTCTGCCAGATTATAAAAGCGAAGGAAAAAGTCTCGAGTGGTAAATGCATAATCTGAATCTTCAATCTCCACCACTTCAGCAACTGCGCGGTTTCCTGCCTCGAGGAATTCTTTTGGTTCATCAATTGTTTTTCGAGCTAGTTCAGGATTAAATTTGATGACATCATTAAAATCTACCGTTAACGAAATGCCGCCCTGGACTGTCATTTCCTGTATTTTTTGTCGGTACTTGAAATTGCCTTCTTCATCTCGAAATTCTCGGATGAATTCATTATACGCCGCAACTGGGTCGGTTGTATCAGAAACCATTTTTCTCAACCTTTTTCTTTACTGCTATTTTTTTCGTAAGAGTTTTCTCTTGTTCGAATTTTACCTTTTTTTGTAATCGGAAATTCATCCGAAACAGGGATTGTTTTTACTGCAATCTAGTAATGATTCTTCCCACTCTCGAAGTTGCTCTCGTAGTTTCTTAAACAACCAAAGTTCTTCTGGTGTAAGATGTTTTATAAAAGGAGAAGGGTCCCCCACTTTTTGAGAGAGTTTGATTATCTTGAATCGTCTTTTACTAATAATGTCTTTGAGGAGTGCTTCCATGCGTTCCCGATCTCGTAGGGCATAAGGGTCTGTTTCTGCCTTTTTAGCTAATTCTTCAATCTGGAGAGAGACCACCGGATAGAAATCTGGGTCAAGTTCGATTGGTGTTTGTGACTTTCCTTCATCCCAAAGAATGGTTTGCATATAGGGAATGTCAAAAGATTTCATGTTCTTGATTTCTGCTTGCTCTTCTTCAACTAGAAGGCGAGCAAGCCAAAGTGGAACTTCGAATTCCGCTCCCTTAATTAACTTGATAGTTGCCCCACCAATATTTATCCTTGCATTGTCTACCAGGCACTTAATTAACACTGGTTTTTCTTCAAAGTCAAAGACAATGCGTTGTAATTCGAGATTTGGGTCAAACTCACTCAAGACTTCTACACCATTCATTTTTCATTTTTTAGTTCGCGTACAGAGAGAAAGCAGCAGTACTAATTTAATCTTTTCGTAAGCATAATAATATCGATTCCAGCATATAATATCAATCGTTTGTTACTTTTTATTCTTTTCCGGAGGTCTTTCTTCGTTTTCTTATTTTTTTCCAAGTGAAATTCTGTTTAATTTTCTTTTTTTACAATTAATAACGCTTGTCCGAAGAGAGATGTCTGAAAGTATTCGTTTTTTTCAAATAAAAAACAGAAAAAGAAAAAAGAAAGGGGAACAATAATCCTTAGTCTTTTCCAAGCAAAGTTTGAGCGTTAAAGTCTGAAACTTTCTTTATGTAGAAATCTTCGCAAAGAATATTCCGGGTCTGTCTTGGGGAAACTGACAGCGATACTTTTGTTGTACGGCCGTAACGGCCCATACTGACAACTTTTGTATTCACAACCCCCAGCATTGATAGTTCATTTAATAAGGAGTTGGCCCTGCGAGGTGTTATGGGATCCAAACCAGTTGTTTTGCAAAGTTCGAGATAGACTTTGTAAATGTCACCAGTTGTAATTACCTTAAGTGTACTTTTTTCAAGAACATACACAGCCCAAAGAACGAGCTTAGTCTGAACCGGCAAGGAGATTAGTGCCTCTTGAATCGTATCTTTTTCGATTTGCTTAGAAGCTTTGCGGACGTGCGACTGTAAGACTTTCGATTCGTTTTCCCTTTCTGCGATTTCAGCCGCTACACGTAAGAGATCTAATGCACGTCTTGCATCCCCATGTTCTTGTGCTGCTAAGGCTGCGCAAAGGCTTATCACTCCCTCCGTTAAGACGCCCTCATGAAAGCCTTCTTTCGCTCTTTCTGCAAGGATATCCTCAAGTTGTAAGCTGTTATATGGTTTAAAGACCAATTCTTCTTCCGAAAGACTGGACCGCACCCTTGGGTCGAGTGTTTCTTTGAAAGAAAGGTCGTTTGTGATACAAACTAAAGAAACTTGAGCTTTTTTTAGGTCTGTATTGATTCTTGTTAGCTGATACAGGACATTATCTCCACTCTTTTGGTGAAGTTTATCTAATTCGTCAAATACGACGATGAGTAATTGTTTTTTCGAGTCCAACTTTGCCTTAAAACGTTGAAAAACCTCGTCTGTAGGAAGGCCAGTAAATGGCACTGGTTCTCCAATGAGATCACATAATCGAGCTAACACTCGGTAGTCTGTGTCAATCTCCACGCAATTGAGAAGAGACACAATGATATTCTTTCCGATTGAGTTTGCTCGCTCTTGTAGATATTTCGTCACGTATTTTGAGACAATGGTTTTTCCGGTTCCCGTTTTCCCATAGAGGAAAATATTGCTAGGACGATTGTTCCTCAAAGCACTTCCGAGGGCTTTTCCCAAAAATTGTATCTCATAATCCCTGTGGGGGAGTTTATCTGGGATATGGCTTGGTCGCAGTACTTCGTGATTCTTAAAAATACTCGGGCTAGAAATGAATCTGTCGAATATTGCGTCGAGTGGGTGATCTGACATTTATTTTCTTCTTATCTCCTACGGTTTCTTAATCGTTCTTGCGTTTCTTTAGAGACTTGATTATATATTTCAGTAAATAGTGGAAAGACCGCTATTTCTACTGGAATTCTTGTCATTTTTCTTATAACGGTATTCATATTTAAAATTTACTGACCTCTTTTTCAAGTGGAACTCTTTGGAAACATTAGTGAGTAAGCTGAATAAAAAAAGAATTCATTGTTTATCTTGGTAAATGTTGCAATAAATCTCAAGAAGGGAGATCCATGTGGGGAGATATTCTTTTGCGAGCGCGGTTTGTGTGTGGTCTCGGAGCAGAATCTCTGTCTTCTTCCTTTTCATATCATGGAAGATTTTTTTAATGGTTGGAAATTCGATGCCATTTAACATTTGAAAAATAAGTGCATTATTTTCTTGGCGAGCAAGTGCGCGTTCCCATCCTTTCCAAACAAAATGTTGGGTGTTGCTTTCGAATGGCTTATTTAATCGTGAACGGATAATTGAGAGCGCTTTTTTCCGGTCACGAGCAATAAGGGATTCTGCCAATTTTTGGATATTATAATCTATTGTGCGCTTTTCTGACAATGTTGTTTTTTCCACCTGAGAAATTCTCGGTTTTTTCTGTTTCTTAATATCTCCTCCTCCTAAAAAAGTCATTCGTTATTGATAAAAAATTATCGTGGGAAATTAATTGAATTGAGGGATGGAAACTGAAGAACCTCCTTTAAAAACTAGAAAGAGCGACTACAGAAATAATCGCAAAGGTTTTAAAGCTATTTGAAGTGCGAAAGAATAAGAAAAAAGAATTATTAGTGGTTGTAAAAATGGCACGATGGCAAGGCCTAAGCAAACGTACAAAAAGTGGCTCGCGACTGAAAAAGCACCACGAAAAACGAAAAGCTGAACTCGGACGACCAGAAGCACAAACAATCATAGGTGAACCTCGAGTCAAGAAAATCCGAACCATGGGTGGTAATTTCAAACTTCGAGCCTATCGATATGATTATTGTAACTTAACTGACCCGGAAACTAAAAAATCTGAAAAAGTCCGGATTCTCGACGTTGAAACTAATCCTGCAAATAAAGAATTTACTCGAAGAAAAGTAATGACTAAAGGCGCTCTCATTCGTACAGAAAAAGGTTATGCCATTATCACAAATCGCCCAGGACAAGAAGGATTTATTCAAGCCATTCCAACACAATTTGATGTTGAAAAAACTCAACAACGAACGATTTCTGCGAAAAAGAAGAAACGACAAACCTTGCAAATCAAAAAAGTAGGTAGTGCTGCCGGCACTCAAAAGAAGGCTCCTTCCAAGAAAGTTGTTGCAAAACCTAAACCTAAACCCAAAGCTCCGAAAGCGCAACCGGTAGAAGCTGGGATGACCCCCACGGTGAAAATTGAAGATCAAATAACTGTCTCATATAAGGGTCGAAATTATAATTTCAGCAAAAAAATAACTTTGAAAGATTTGAAAGAGAAGAAAGTCCCGAAAATCGTCAAAGATAAGGTTGCAGAAGTTCGCGAATTTAAAAGCTGGAAATAAGCTCTTGCTTAATTTAAACTCAATCCAACTTTTCTTTTTTTAATATTCATCTTTGAGATTGACGACGTTAAGGAAGTTTCTATCCCCGGAAGTGTATCGTTTAATATTTTCGATAACTTCATTCCATCTTTCTAAAT
>Ga0190349_1000362_pt1 | contig 14166 bp, 12 predicted proteins | sample 48721378_MG_FD_179798 | JGI IMG/M metagenome (GOLD analysis project Ga0190349, IMG submission 179798) | Hydrothermal vent microbial mat bacterial communities from Southern Trench, Guaymas Basin, Mexico - 4872-13-7-8_MG | ecosystem: Environmental > Aquatic > Marine > Hydrothermal vents >...
TTGAAAAAGCAGAAAAAGTGGCTGTAACAACAGATATGCTGAAACAAACGTATAACATTCCTGATGATAAAGTTAAGGTAATACCAAATGGTGTTGATACCGAACTCTTCAGAAATTACGGAGATACAAAAGAAGAACTGGGTCTTGAGGGGTTTATTGTTGGTTATGTTGGCGTTTTGAGGGAATGGGTTGATTTGGAACCTGTTTTCCGGGCATTACGAGATTTGAGCAAAGAAATAAAAATGGTAGTAGTGGGAAAAGAGGGGCAATTTAAAGAGAATAGAGAGTTAGCCAAAAATTGTGTGGTATCTGATAGAGTAATATTTATGGGAATGGTTCCTTATTCGCAGGTGCCAAAATATATATCCGCAATGGATATCTGTTTAATTTCATTTAAGAGAGGTGCCATATCAGAAAATGCTTTGCCTTTGAAGTTGTTTGAGTATATGGCATGTGAGAAGCCTGTGATCTCAACTGAATTACCGGGAGTTAAAGCTATTGCCGGTGATAAGGTGATGTACGCTGCAAACCATAGGGAATATAAAGAAAAAATAGAGTTTTTGTTCAATGATAAGGAGCTCAGACAAGAAATGGGAAAAAGTGGAAGAGAGTTTGTTGTGGAGAACTACGATTGGGAGAAGATTGTTAAGAAATTGGAAGAGATGCTGCTTACAGTAGGAGGATTTACATGAGGATTTATTTGTTAAATCCACCGTATATCGAGAACTTTGTTCGATGTGGTCGGTGGCAGGGAGTAACCGCAAGAGGAGGAACTTTGTATTATCCAATTTGGCTTGCTTATGCAGCGGGTGTGTTACAAAAAATCGGGCATGAAGTTAGATTAGTAGATGCAGTTGCATGGAGATGGGGTAGAAACAAAGTATTGGAAGATGCCAAAAAATTCAAGCCTGATTTAGTTGTTCTAGATAGCAATTTTTCAAGTTTACAGAACGATATTAATGTGGCAAAGATAATAAAGGAGAATACCGGAGCTATAACTGTGATAGTAGGCCCTCCAGCCTCCCAGTTCCCAGAAAAGATATTGAATAATGAAGTAGACATCGTAGCACGTTTTGAATACGATTTTACCTTGAGCGATATTGCTGAGGCAATTGATAAAAACAGCGATTTTACAAATATTAGAGGAATTTCACATAGAAAAAATGGAAGAGTAATACATAACCCAGATAGAGACTTTACGAGCTCTGAAGAACTCGATAGAATTCCTTTTGTTTCAAGAGTGTATAAGGATCATCTCAACATTAAAGATTATTTCCTAAATCATGCTCTGTACCCAATGGTTCAGATATTCACGGGTAGAGGCTGTCCAAACAGATGCACCTTCTGCTCATGGCCAAAAACCCTTATGGGTAGGAAATATAGAGTTAGAAGTGTTCAGAATGTTGCAGATGAATTTGAATTTGTTACGAATGAACTCCCGGAAGTAAAAGAAATTTTTATTGAGGATGATACTTTTACAATCAACAAAAAGAGAGTGAAGCAATTTTGTGAGGAGATAAAGAGAAGAAGAATAGACATAAGCTGGGGTTGCCAGAGCAGGGCTGATTTGAATTATGAAAGGATGAAAGCGATGAAAGAAGCCGGCTGTCGTTTGCTGGATGTAGGCTATGAGTCTGGAAGCGATGAGATATTAAAGAACATAAAAAAAGGTATAACAGTAAATCAGCTGAGAGAATTTACAAAAAACGCTAAAAAAGCTGGATTAAAGATACTAGCGGATTTTGTAATAGGGTTTCCCGGAGAAACGAAGGAGACAGCAGAGCAGATGATAAGGTTTATTAAAGAAATAAAACCCGATCTGCTGCAGGTTGCAGTAGCAACGCCGATCCCGGGAACTGAGTTTTACGACTACGTGAAAGAGAATGGGTTTTTGCTGGTGGAAGATCTTGAGGAGTCTTTAGATGAAGAAGGATTCCAGAAATGCATTATTTCCTATCCAGAGTTCACGAAAGAGGATATAGAGAATTATGTAGATAGGGCATTAAAGGAATATTATTTAAATCCTTCTTACATACCGATAGCGATGAAGAATATTTTGAGGAGGAATGGACTGCATGAGTTGAAAGGGATGGTTAAGTCGGCAAATATATTTTTGAAGTATGTGAGGAGAGGGAAATGAAAATCCTCCAAGTAACCCCGGTTTTTTATCCGGCGGTGGCTTATGGTGGTATAGTTGGAGTAGTACATGAAATATCTAAAAGATTGGCAGAAAGAGGGCACGAAGTAACCATATATACCACGGATGCAAATAAAGATTCAAGAATTAAAGACAATTTTAGTAACATGGACAAAGTAGAAATTTACTATTTTAAAAATATTAGCAATTCCTTAGCATGGACTCATCGTTTGTTTATATCTCTCACCATGATTCTTTCGATAAAAAAAGAAATAAGAAATTTTGATATCATACACATCCATGATTTTAGAACGTTTCAAAGCATTGTTGTGTCTCATTATGCAAAAAAGTATGGAGTTCCTTATGTTTTACAACCCCATGGCTCAATAACTTCGGATGTTAGTAAGCAAAGGCTAAAGAAATGGTTTGACATAGTTTTTGGTTGTAGAATCCTAAAAGGTGCTGAGAAAATATTGGCTCTTAATGAGACCGAAGCTAAAAAATGTACGGAGATGGGAGTAGAAGCTGAAAATATCGAGGTAGTGCCCAATGGGATTGATCTAGCTGGATATAAAAGCCTGCCAAGAAGAGGAGAATTTAGAAGAAAATATGGGGTTGATGGGAAAATTGTCTTATATCTCGGTAGAATAGACAAAAGCAAAGGATTAGACTTGCTTTTTAGGGCTTTTGCAGGAATATCAAGGAAATTAGACGACTTAAAATTAGTTATTGTGGGTCCTGATGATGGGTATCTATCTAATTTGAAAGAATTAATCGATCATTTAAAAATTAATGATAAAATCATATTTACAGGTTTTATCTCTGGTAAAGATAAATTATCGGCATATGTTGATGCTGATGTTTTTGTAACACCTTCGTTTTATGGTTTTCCCCTAACTTTTTTAGAGGCGATGGCATGTGGGGTTCCTATAATAACAACAGATAAAGGAGATTTTATTGAGGGAATTGATAATGAAGTGGTGTTTGTTGTTAGATATACTGAGAAAGAACTGGAAAATGCATTATTTAGGATTCTAACAGATGACGAGTTAAGAGAAAGGTTTAGAAGAAATTGCAGGGAAAAAATCAGTGAATATGATTGGGAAGTGATTGTAAACAAAATAGAAGGAATATATAGTTCAGTAGTAAAAAGAGATGGGCAAATATGCTAATCGGGACATCTTTAGGATCATTTAACGGATTGGAATTAAAAGAAGCTATGGAGCTATACTTAAAACTCTCGAGCGATTTTGATTTGAATGCCGTGGAGATTCGCCTTGAAAAGGAAGAAGAGCGACCATCCTCATGGGCATGGGAATTAAATGATAAAATCGCCGATTTTTTAGATAATTTTGAAGTCACGGGCGCACATCTACCCTTTGTTTATCTGAATCCAATAAGTCCAAATCCAAGAATTAAGAAGAAGTCGATAAATCAGCTTAAAGGTGCGATAAAAAAAGCATCTGAACTGGAAATGAATTATTGTGTAATGCATGCAAGAGGGTTTGCTTATGGATTAACACACGAGCAGCAAATCGAGGAGTGGAAAAAGGTTATAAAAGAGCTTACAGAGCTGGCAAAAGACAATTCGATATTATTAACTATCGAGAATGCCGACTTTTTGTCAGATTTAAAGGATATCATAAGTGTGGTAAAAGAAATAAATTCAAAATGGCTTAAAATAACTTTGGACATTGGTCATGCTCATATCAGAAATGTTCCTCCTCTAAGTTCTTATCCGATAAAGGAGTTGGTGTTTAAAGTAATGGATTTTACTCCTTTACCTTTTATTATCAAAAAAGGCATGCCTTATGAGAAATATGGTTCTCTCAAGAACTTCATAAAATCCGAACACGATTTGATATCTAATGTGCATGTTCATGATTACAACGGAAGAAAAGACCACATGTCCATAGGAGAGGGAAAGATAGATTTTTCGTTTTTAGCGGAACTAAAAAATAATTTTAAAGGACCGTATATATTTGAGATGAGATTTGAAAACCATTATAACGACTTTGAGAAAAATTATAGAAGATTCACGAAGTTGGTGAAAGTATGAGCGTAACCGTGATTGGAGATGCGTTTATTGACGTAATAGTTCCCGTGCATGGTACAAAACTAGGAGAAACGCATCACAGGAAAATAATAACGCAGTGCGGAGGAACCGCAAATGTAGCGGTGCAAATTGCAAAGCTTGGTGAGAAGTCTAAATTTGTTGGAAAGATAGGGGATGATGTTTTTGGAAAATATTTCAAACAAAACTTGGAGATAAATGGAGTGAAAGATCTAACATTTGTGGATAGGGAAAATCCTACGGGACTGTGCATTTCAATGGTTTATGATAAAGGAGAGAGAACGATGGTTGCAAGTAGAGGAGCAAACGATCATTTGAAGAGGGACGAGGTTAGAAGTTGTATCGGTGAAATAACCGATTCAAAGATAGTATATTTCTCAGGATATTCCCTATTATCAAGAAGAAATGTAGAGAGCATTTTATTTGCTATTGAAGAGTGCCACAAGCAAAATTGTAAAATATACTTTAATCCAGGCGCACCTAACTTAATCAAAAAACACTTTAAAGAGATAATCCATGATTTCGTTGATGTTTTGATTTTGAATGTAGAAGAAGCAAAAACTATGACTGGGAAAAATAAACTAGAAGAGTTCTCAAAAGTACTAAGTGGAATGGTAGATACAGCAGTAATAACAATGGGTAAAAGCGGATGCATTGTACCAAAAGGAGATAGGTATATGGATGTTGGAACCGAAAAATTGAATGCTTTAGATACAACAGGTGCAGGAGATGCCTTTGCAGCAGGGTTTATAGTTGGAAAGTTAAAGGGAAGAGGAGATACGGATTGTGCAAGATTAGGGAATGAGGTGGCGGCAAAATTTTTGAGGGAGAAGATGGAGTTGATGAGATGAAAGTTTTAACGGTATTTATAGATGGATTAAAACCTGAAAGCATTGAATATATGCCTTTTTTAAATACTTTAAATAAGAGACGAATAAGGACTGAACTTGGATATTCTAATACATGTCATGCTTCAATGTATACCGGTGTTTATCCAAATAAACATTTAATGTGGTTTCTTTGGAAATATTCCCCCAACACTTCGCCTTTTAGATGGTTGAAAAGTTTAGGTTCGCATTTACTCAATAATATTTATATAAAATATACATGTTATAGGATTACAAAATTCTTTTACGGACATAAATATATGTCTGCATTTAAATTGCCGTTTCTATGGTATATTCCCATAAAGTATTGGCATTGCTTTGATGTAATAGAGAAAAAATTTTGGGATCAACCTAATTATATAGAAAAATACTCAACTATTTTTGAATTACTACGGAATAACAATATAGACTACGAAATTGTCGGATTTTCAAAAAGTTCGCTTGATAGATCGTTTGAATTAATAAAAAACTACGTATTTAAGAAGATAGCAACTTGGACGTATCTATTTGTCGGAGATATTGACCTTCTATCTCACAGATATGGTCAGGATTCTCCCGAGGTTAAAGAAAAATTGAAAGAGATCGATTTATTTCTGGAGAAAATATACAAACTGTATGAGAAGCAATTTGATGATTTCTGCTTTTTCCTATTTTCAGATCATGGTCATATGGAAATTAGGGAGAGAATAAACCCTTACTCCCTTTTTAGGTCTAAAAATTATCCTCTTGAAAACTATATCCATTTTGTTGATTCAAATTACCTAAGATTCTGGTTTAGGAATCGCAAAGAGAGAGAAGAAGTCATTAAAGCTTTGTCCGCTTTAGAGGATAAAGGATTTATATTAACTAAAGATATTTTGAAGCAATATCATGTAAACATGCCGGATAATAGGTACGGGGATCTAGTTTTTTATCTTGACTTCCCCTATGTTTTTAAGCAAGGTAATATTTTTATAATGGGTAAAGAGTGGAGTGGTGTAGCTAAGTATACCTCTTTTCATGGATTTTTGCCAGACTATCCTGATATGGACGGTGTTTTTATCTCTAACAAAAAAACTACGAGTAAACCATACATAAAGCTTGAAGATATAACGCCATCAATTTTGCACTTATTTAATTTGAAAGTACCGCAATATATGGATGGTGAAGTTATTTGGAAGGAGATTGATACCAATGAATGAAGAAAAGTTGATGGATGCTAGAGCAAAAGAGAAAATTAGGGAAGTTGTGGAGGTTATTAAAGAGGAAATTATAAGAGAACTACAACCGAAATCGATATTTTTAAAAGGAAGTTTTGGAAGAGATGAAGTTAGTGTTAAATTTGATAACGATTCAGTTATATTTCTCAGCGATTATGAGGTAATTGTCATACCAAATAGATCGATAAAGAGGCAGAAAGTTAAAAAACTCTCGGAGAACCTAACAAAAAAATTAGGGTTGAAAGTCGAGATTGCAACTATAGAGCCTGAGTTAAAATTTTGTATCACAACCCGCTTATGGAATAAGATATTGCCCACAATTGAGAATTACGAATTAAAATATGGTTCAAAAGTTATTTACGGTGAGAACTTTTTAGAGAGGTTACCAAATTTCAAAGCTGAAGATATCCCTATGTGGGAAGGTATCAGATTGATGCTTAATAGGATGATAGAGTCACTACAATATTTTTCTATAGATTATCTTAATAAATATCCATCCAAAGAAGCCGAACAAAATCTTTTTTTCTGGACTAATAAGATTATATTAGCTTGCCAGGATGCTTTATTGATTTTAGCTAAAAAATATCATTACTCTTACAAAGTCAGAAATGAGACATTTCAGGAAATATTTCCAAAGCATTTCAAAGCATTAGATAGGCAAATACCAAATTTTTTACCCCTAACTGTAAAAGCAACAGAATATAAGTTAAATCCAAAAGAGATATATTCAAAAGACGTTGTTGAGTTCTGGTTCGACGTTGCTGAGATTATTGATAGGATTTTCAGATATATTATAGAAAAGGATATGGGAATAACCTTCAATTCATATATTGAGTTTCAAGAAAAGTATTTAAATCATCCATACATAAGGAAGAAGTATTATCGTGGGCTATCACCTAATACTATCTATCAGAATTTAAGGAGTGCTGCAAAAATATTGGTGCTAGGTCATAAGGTTCCATCGATTAAGCTGATGCGAAAGAACATGATACCTTGGACACATATAGTTTATTCTATGATTCCGATTGCTTATTTTGGATTGTCGAAAAATGACAGAATAAATGAAGCTTATTTTGAAAGGATAAGGGAAATTATCTCTTGGTTTAAAGGGTTGAAAGAACCAAAACGTAACTCTTCTGATGAATGTATAAAAGAACAAGTACTAAATCTGTGGTATTATATATGTTATTGATAATATCGATATTCCACGGTAACAGCAATAAAGGTGTAGGTGGTGGTATGAAATATTTAAATGAATCAAATAAACTTAATATTTGTGTAATAACCACGCCAGGTTACCAGAACATATATGGGGCAACGCCAACGATCTTATCGAATTTTATCGACGTACTCGAACCATTATCGAATGAACTGTTTATAATTACTGGGAAGTTTCCGAATAGACAAAACAAAAGAATACGTATAGTGAGGATTAAAGGTGATGCGAAGAGAGAATCAATAGTAATAAGAATTCTCAAATTTGTAATGACTCAAATAAGAATATCTTATAATCTGGTTAAAATATACAAAAATATCGATGTGGTGATCTTTTTTTTAGGGACTAGAACGTTTCCATTACCCATGTTATTGTTGAAATTATTAAAGAAAAAAACAGTTTTAATCGCTGTGGGATCAATTATATGTGCCACATATGTTGAGAGGACGTCCTATATACGGAGATTTATCTCCAGCCATATCCCGAGAATTTTTGCGAAACTGAATTACGCCCTTTCAGATAAGATTATAGTTTATTCCGAAAATTTAATTGATAAACTTGGGTTGGAAAAATACGAAAACAAAATTTGTATCGCTCATGAGCATTTTTTAGATTTTGATAAATTCAAAATAAAAAAGAAACTTGATGAAAGAGACAATTTAGTTGGATACATAGGGCGTTTAAGCGAAGAAAAAGGCACACTGAATTTTGTTAGAGCAATTCCAGAGGTATTAAAAGGAAAAAACAAGATTAGATTTCTGGTAGGTGGGGATGGACCGTTGCAAGATAAAGTTAGGGAATATTTGAAGGAGAAGAACTTACGGGATAAAGTAAAACTTACGGGATGGATTCTACACGATGAACTTCCAGATTATTTGAATGAGTTGAAATTATTAGTTTTACCGTCATACACCGAGGGACTCCCAAATATCATGTTAGAAGCCATGGCATGTGGCACGCCAGTTTTAGCAACGCCTGTCGGAGCAATACCTGATGTGATTAAAGATGGGGAAACTGGGTTTATTATGGAAGATAACTCCCCCGAATGCATTGCTCAAAACATCATCAGGGCTTTGAACCACCCTAACCTTGAGCAAATTGCCCAGAATGCTCGTGTCCTGGTGGAAAGGGAGTTTACTTATGAGAAGGCTGTGGAGAAGTATAGGAAAATATTAGACGATCTATGACAACACAATCTCTGACCCTTAAAACCGAACGAGACTTAGTTCTATTAAATATTCTCTCAGCCTTGCTTATTGCCGTAATAGTCTTTTTCCCAGATTCACCAGCGCGCATCGTACTTGGTTTACCTTTTATCCTGTTCTTCCCCGGCTACGTGCTAATTTGCGCGTTGTTCCCAAGAGAAAAAGATTTGGATGGTGTTGAGAGATTGGCTTTAAGTCTGGGACTTAGCATAGCTGTTACACCTTTGATAGGGCTTGCGCTAAACTATACACCTTTTGGGATAAGACTCTATCCCGTTACGTTTTCGCTGTTCTTATTTATGCTCTTAATGTCGGCTGTAGCGGTGTATAGACGGAGAACAATTTCTCCAGAAGCTGCGTTTGCTCCGCTGGCATCGATAAGTATGTCGGAATGGCTTAGGTTAGGAAAGGTTAAAAATGGATTTACGAAGTTCGGTAATAGGAATATAATCATTAAAACCGTAGCTGTTATATGCTTTATCTTAATCACCATTGCACTCGTTGTGGCAAGGAACTCACCAGCTACCGGCTATGAAGCATCAATCTATAGCTCTACACCCGCAATCTTATGGGTTTCATTGATTTTATCTATTGTTTGTGGGATTACAATTATCGTCCATCAAATTTACAATAGAGAATACGAAAAGCATAATCTATGGATGATTGGACTTTTACTGGTCTTTTTGAGTTACATAATATGTCTATCACTCCATATTATAAGAGGATACTATATGTGGTGTATGGCTGGCGATCCGGCTACACATATAGGGACTATCAAACAAATTATTAGTGATGGTCACATTCCACGCATACTCTTCTATCCAATAGCTCATATATATACAACCGAACTTTCACAGATACTAAGTATAGATCTAATTTCGTTACATAAATTAATCCCTCTCTTTTTTGGCTTATTATATATACCATTTATGTATCTCTTTGCGAAGTCTATCTTACCGGGTAAGGGATATGTAATATTAGCCACGGTAGCTAGTTGCACATTAGTCCATGGATGGTACCTGAACCTCACGCCTAATCATCTATCCAATCTTCTTTTCCCTATGTTATTATTTATTCTGGTCAAAGTTTTTACCACACGCAAGATACAATGGGAAATACTGATTCTTATCATGGTGTTTTTATATCCGCCATTTCATCCAGTACCTACTTTTGCGTTGATGATTACACTTATCGCGTTACATCTACCAAAGAGAGCATTTGCTTTAATAAATAAAGGCACATCACAAACAAACAATGAGGGTATGGGTAGATTCAATGCTACTCTATTGATGATTTTATTGGTATGGGGCATATCATGGATCTCGTCTTTTTATGTATGGGACTCGACCATACGGAATATTCATACTTTAATGGTAGAAGGAGGACCTTCGCATCTTCAAAAGTTAACTGAACTGATAGCTTATGCAGAAGGATACGGATATAGCGTAATTGAACAAATATTCAAAGTAATGTGGGGGAGTTTGGTATATATTATTCTAACGCTAATTTGCCTTCCAATTCTTTGGAAAGAAACGCGTACTAATAAAGAAACTAACAATCTCTTCCCATTGTATGGTCCGCTATTGATACTTGGTTTGTTTAGCGTAATGCTTTATTTTTTAAACGTAGGATTTGGACCGCTTAGAATTCTTGTCTATATCGTGATGATATGTACAATTTTTACTGGATTTATTCTGTATAGAATAATAGAGAAAATACGGGAAAACAATAAAGCATCGTTCCATAAGTTCGCTCTCGTTTTGCTAATTACTCTCATAGTTAGTGTATCTATAAGTGGAATGCTAAAACTTTACCCATCTCCCTATATTTTAAGTATTAGCTGGCAAACAACACAAACTGAGGTAGAAGGTATGAATTGGCTTTTTCATAATAAAGATTTAAATATAAAAATATCCGGTATATCTATTGCACAACATAGATTCGCCGACCTCCTATTAACCCCTGAGGAAAAAAGAGAGCAGAAGATTCCACGGCGTTTACCGGAAGAGTTAAGAGTCCCTTTTCATTTCGGTTATGATAATCACTCTTCATTATCTGCATCATACGAGAAAGATGTCTATTTAGGACTTACGCAAAGGGATGAGTCGATATACATCGATGTTTTTCCTGAAATAGCAGAACTTAGGTGGTATCCAAGCGACTTTGAAAAACTGGAACATGATCGGGGTGTAGATAAATTGTATTCCAATGGTGGGTTTGATGTTTGGTATGTTCGTACTTTAGGATAGGTGGAGAGTGATTCTATGAAAAAAATCTTAATAATATCTTATCATTTTCCGCCAAATACAGCAGTAGGCGGTTTACGCATACAAGGACTTGCTAAATATCTCCGTGAGTTTGGTTGGGAAGCTATAATCTTGACAACGGCATTGCCTGATAACTCAAACGCACAATTTAGAGTTATACAAACTCCTTACTATGATGTTATAGGTGTTTGGAAAAAACGATTTGGACTTAAACCAGATGAAGGAGTAAAAAAACAATTTGGAATATCCACATCAAAAAATAAGAGATCGTTAGTAGATTTTATTTTAACATTCCTAAGTGAATTTATCGCATATCCCGATGCACAGAAGGGCTGGTACAATTATGCAGTTGAAGCTGGTAGCGAGCTTTTAAGCAATGAAAGCATTGATGCAATGATCAGCAGTTCTAAACCTGAAACATGCCACCTTATTGCTAATAAGCTAAAAAGCAAGTATAAAATTCCTTGGATCGCAGACCTCCGTGACCTTTGGACACAAAATTATTATTATAACTATAGTCCTATTAGAAAACTTAGAGAGAAGAGGTTAGAAATTAAAACTTTATCTAAAGCGGATGCGCTAGTAACGGTTTCTAGATATTTAGCAGAAAAATTGAGTACATTGCATAAAGGGAAACATATATATGTGATTCCTAATGGATACGATCCGGATGAAATGAATATCTCACCTGTGGATTTGACAACTAAATTCACAATCACCCATACAGGCAGTTTATATCAAGGAAAAAGAGATCCCGCAAAACTTTTCGAGGCTATACGAGATTTGATTTCTGAAGAAAAACTAAATCCAAATGAGATTGAAGTAAGGTTTTATGGACCACAAGAGGATTGGTTAGAGAATGATGTTGAACGCTACGGGCTGCAAAATAATGTTAACTGGTATGGAATAATACCTCGAAAAGTTGCATTGGAAAAGCAGAAAGAATCGCAGTTATTACTCCTTCTATTATGGGATCATCCAGAAGAAATTGGAGTTTACACAGCAAAGATTTTCGAGTATTTAGCTGCTCAAAGACCTATATTAGCCATAGGTGGTCCAAAAGGAGTTGTGAAGGATTTATTAGCTGAAACTAACGCTGGTGTATATGCAACGTCTGTGGGCGATGTTAAAAAAGCTCTTAAAAAATTTTATGATGAGTATAAGTTGAAAGGTAATGTAGAGTACAAAGGAGAAAGAGCGAAAATTGACAAATATAGCCAAAGAGAAATGGCAAGGAAGTTTGCAGAGGTGCTTGACACCTTAACAAGAAGGTGAGTGGAGATAACCAATGCATCCCTCCAAGAAATTCGCATTTGATGTCGGCATAACGTTTCTCGCATCCGCAGTTACCCCTGTCCCCTGGCTTTGTTATTACCATTGTTTTAGGAAGATACCTCGGTGCAGGTGACTTGGGATTAGGATTATATCGAATGGCATCCACGATTTACGGGATTGCGATGCTTGTGGTTGTAACAGTCCAGCAAAAACGATAAAGAGTTCAACTGAAATTTTTAAATTAACTCATCTAAAGTTTCAAAAGGTGAGAAATAACCCTTTTCAATCATATCCGAAAGCATTGTATTAGCTTCTTCAATGGATAAAAGTCCCTCTCTCACCGCTTCAACCAGGACACCAATGGTTCCTGAAACTGGGACTCCCCTTCTCTGGGCAAGCCTTCTTGCATCCCTGTCGTCAGTCAATACCTTCAGATCCCTTGATATAGCGATGCTCAGGCAAGACGACTCTCCTTTTCCCAACGATTCTGCGAGCAATCGAAATAGGAATTCTTCCTGTGATGACTCAATTTTTAATACTTTAATCCATTGCCAATCCCTTTTAGGTAAAACGTTCCTCTTCTCTCCTCGTTTTAATTCATCTATAACTTCTTCGGTTGTAAAAAGCGTGTTTTCAAACAACTTAGCCAAAATATCTTCCCTTTTGATTAAAGCGAAGTTTGATAGCACGGTATTATCTGCTACAACTGCTTCTTTTTCCACGCTCGTATAGCCTCCACCTCCGCTATCACATCCTCTTTAGAGAGTCCGCGAATCGGAACACCTTTCTCTCTCAATTCGTTTTGCAATTCCAACCTATGCACCCCGAGTAACTCCGCAGCTTTTCCTAAATTTATCTTTTCATCTAAATAGGCATTTATTATCACCGACTTATAAAGAGCTGGATTCCTCTGCCATAATTCTTTAAAAGCCGCTTCTAAAATCTCTGGCTGAATTTTGACTAATTTACATAATTCTTCTATTTCCCATCCCATCTTTTTATTCCCCCTTTATCCCTATCTATCTTTCCTTCTCGTACTTTACTTTATATTAAACTGGCTATTTATATAATGGGTATTGATAAAAAGAATTACCGGCTAATGAAGAAATTATTCATAGTTTTGGTGGAGCTTTTATATTTTAAGTAACGGGAGATAAACCATGCAACCGCACAAAAAATTCGCATTTGATGTCGGCACCTGCAAGCCCTGTAAGGGCTTATAAGAAAGCTTTACCAAAGAAACAATACAATATAGTTTATATACTACAAAATATGTGGCTATGTGGCGGAGTTCAAGGATGACAGAACTAAATTTAACCAAATCGTATCCTTGGACATTATCACTTCCTTATTCCTGGGTGTTGGATTCATTGCATTGTTCATATTGAGTTGTAGAGGATATTTTGGACAGGAAAAGATGGGAGATGTCAGGATTTAAAGTGAGGGTGCTGTTGATGGAAGATAAGCATATAATTGCAGATGTAATATATAAAATGAAAGGTATGCAAAATCAAAAGAAATATAGGGGTGCAGTGGAAGAATTTGTGAGAAGGGTGTTGGAGAGATACAGGGACAAAATAGATAGCATCATCTTATTCGGGTCTGTTGCGAGAGGAGAAGCTAAAGAGGATTCTGATATTGATATCTTGGTGGTTGGTGATGTGAGCTTAGAAGAATTGGTAGAAGTATCGTTTCCAATATTATTAGAATATGGTGAACTTATTTCAGCGAAGAATATGGAAAAAGACCGTTTTGATTTTTCAGCAAAGGAAGGATATTCATTCGTAAGAAATGTCCTGAGGGAAGGAGTGGTATTATATGAAAGAATGGGAGAAGCATTTGGAGAGGGCAGAAGAAAAGCTGAGGGCGGCAAATCTTTTACTTGAGAACGACATGTTTTCTGATG
>Ga0190349_1000366_pt1 | contig 14058 bp, 11 predicted proteins | sample 48721378_MG_FD_179798 | JGI IMG/M metagenome (GOLD analysis project Ga0190349, IMG submission 179798) | Hydrothermal vent microbial mat bacterial communities from Southern Trench, Guaymas Basin, Mexico - 4872-13-7-8_MG | ecosystem: Environmental > Aquatic > Marine > Hydrothermal vents >...
TCTTTGATCTTGCTGAGAGTAGGATTTTTTTTACACGTTGGCTTTCGAGGAAGGTTGAGTAGTTTTATGATAGAGAATTTTTCCCTTAGGTAGCCAGTTCTGTTAATTGCAATTTTTCCAAAAGAGTTTTTGTTGGCGAACCCGTTTTTGGATCCCAATGCCGTAACTTATAATATTCTTTCAATTGAATATCCAGGTTGGGTATTTTTCCCTTTGCTCCTCCTTCCTGTAATTTGTAGTGCATGATTTTTGGTAGCCGGTCATTTTTTCTTGTTAGCCCGAGCTTCATATTCAGCAAGCGCTTTATTGTTGTTATTCGTTCTCCTACTTGCATCACGTCAGTTATTGTATAGTCCCAACCGGTAGCTAGTGAAAGAGCTTTTACTGTATCTGTGAAAGATGGCATGGCAAAATGACACATGATTAAAGCGTTATATACTGCTCGAAAGTCTTGAACTTTGACAGCAATACGGGCTGCTTCAAGGTCATCAAATCTATCCTCGCATTGTAACCCTATTTCAGGGACGGTTACCCCCAAGCCCATTTTATACCCGTCGCCATTATTATGACAAGCTCCTCGTGAAGAAGTAGCATAAACTGTTGCCATTGAAAAGAACGCTCGCGGATCATGAAAAGGCAATTCCAACCCGTTAACTGTATGTGCTTCTTCTGGCAAGTTATAACTGGCGGCTAAAAAGTCCGACCCCTCGGCCATTTTCTCACCGATCCCTTCTCTTTTTGCGAGTTTTTCTAATAAGGCGATCAATGCATCAACATTTCCCCATTTTGCATCTATTCCTTCCAATTCCTCTCGAGTGATGACACCCCTCTCGTATAAATGGAAGACAAGGCCAATAATTTGTCCCGCTGAAATTGTATCCAAACCATAATTGTTTGCAAGATAATTCGCTTTTGCAATACCTCGCAGATTATCTATCAGTAAGTTTGTGCCAAAGCTTGCCAATGTTTCATACTCCGGTCCCCCTGTTTGTGGGATAGCATATTTTCCTTTGCTGATTTTTACAATTCGTCCGCAACCAATAACACAGCTATAACAATGGTACCGTTTCACCAAGATGGTTTCTTTCATCCGGCTACCATCTATTGCTTCGGTATTTGGCATGAAACCTTTATACCAGTATTTTACCGCAACATCTCCCCATTTCATCCCTCCCGAAACATAGGCTGCTGTCCCAAACATCCTTCGTGCGACTGTATTTTCATAGATGTCCTTTCGCATTTTACTTCCGAGAGCTTTAACTTCAGCGTCATTTGCTACTGGTACAGCTCGCGTCGAAGAATAAAGTATAATTGCTTTCAGATTTTTTGACCCCATAACAGCGCCCATTCCTGTTCGTCCTGCTGCACGGTCACCATCATTCATTATTGCAGCAATTTTAACCTTTTTTTCTCCAGCAACGCCAATCGTTGCAAAACTTGAGATATTATCAAAACGCTTCTTGAGTTCTTCCTCAACAGCATAGACATTTTTCCCCCAGAGAAAGCTCGCATCCAATAACTCGACACTATTATCAATGATTAGCAATGCCTTTGGTTCATTTGCTTTGCCTTTGAAAAGCAAACCGTCATAACCTAAAAATTTCAGATAAGCACCAAACTTCCCCCCCGAGTTTGCTTCTCCCCAGATATTTGTTAAAGGCGATTTTGCACAAACAACATGTCGGCCACAGTTTGGTATTTTTGTTCCCACTAATGGGCCTGTCATAAAACACAAGGGATTTTCCGCTGACAGAGGGTCCAAATCTTTTGTAAGTTCCTCATAGAGCAATTTTGCTGCCAGCCCACTTCCACCGATAAATTGCTTATAGTCTTCAACAGGTGGCGTTAGTGTATCAATTCTTTCATCTGCAAGATCAATTGTTAAAATTTTCCCGGTATTCCCAAACAAAGACATGTTGATTCACTCAATAGTATTAATCTCTTCGAGATTTTAAGCTTATTTCTTCCGAACGGGTTTTCTCTCGAGAATCATTTTTCAAGCGAAAAAGGGCCTTTTATCCCAAAAACAAAACTCAAAAAGCTTAAGTAAGTTGTTATTAGATAATGAACTAAGAGAAAAATTTCGTTAGGAGTTAATCGAATTGTCTGAAATACTCGAGAATTTACAGCTTTCAGCTACTGAACAACAAATTTATCTGGTTCTTTTATCTTCGGGACAACTTTCCATTCCTGAAATCGCTGAGCAGCTTGACTTAAAAATAGGCGATGTTGAAGAAGCCATAAAAGGACTACAAGCTAAAAATCTGGTCTATACAAACCCTTCTATTATTGAAAAGTTCACAGGCATTTATCCGCTAGTATCTCTTGCGGACAAAGCAAAGGATGCCTTAGAGACGATTAAAAATATTGGCGTTGAGATTAACAAATATGCGGCAGAAAAAACCGACGCCATAGACCAGATCGTCCGGCAACAAAAGGAGAGCATCCAGCAAATCACTGCTACTGCTAAAGAGGAAGTTCGTGTTGCAACTGACACATCTATCAAAGAGATTTCCACAGAACTTGATAAGCTCATCGAAGAAATTAGCCAAATTCTCAACACTGAAGAGCATCAGATATCTTCTTTGTCGATGAGTACCCAATCTGAATTGACAAAACACTTTCAAGAAACGACCGAAGCTGCAGGGAATACTATTAGCGCTGGTGTGAGCGATATTTCCAACAGCTTAAACGAATCCAAAGAAAATATCACGAAAGCGTTTACCACCTCTTCCAGTAGGGTTGAAGATGCTGCCACCACCTTTGAAAATAGCCTTCTCGCTTCTTTAGAGAATAACTTCAATGATTATACCTCTATTGCTGGTGACATCCAACAAAAAATCGAGAATGCCATTAAAGAATACAATGCTGCTGCGAGAGATAATATGTCACTACATTCCCAGTTGGTTAATGAAAATTATTCTACAGTTATAGAATCTGTGAATTCCAAACTTGGGGTGCACAATAAAGAAACAAACCAGATATTAGAGGAGCGAATCAGGAACATCACCCAATCAATTGGTGAGATGAATGATGACTTTGGTAAAATCATTCGTGAACGATTAACAGGTATAAAACGCGAATATAATCAATTGATTGAGACATTCAGCCAAAATGTCGAGTCGCTTTTCACCGAAGTCAACACACAACTTGAGACACTTATCGCCACGAAAACACGGAACAATGAAGAAAAATTAACAAACCTCTTTAACCTGCTTAAAGAGAACCTCGAGAAAAGTGCAAATGAGACGAAACAAGAGATCAAAGCGAAGGAAGTCCGGATTGGAAATGATTTGCATTCTGCCACTGAGACTACGCAGCGAAAGATGACAGAAATAAATGACAAACTCAACATGGAATTAGCGAACCGCTTTAACAAAGCAACAACTGACTTTTCTACCGCTAAAAATAACATGAAAGATACTGTCACTCGGGCCAAAAGTGACATTATTGCCAAGTTTGCCGAAGCACGAGATACAGCTATCACAAGCATTGCAAAGGAATTCGAAGAAAAAGAACGGATCTTTGCTGAAATTAGCTCGAAAATCATCGACGATATCCGAGAGCTCAATACTGTTAGCGAAGCGAAAACTAAGAGCTTCATTAAAGACACCGAAGAAAGCGCTAAAAACGCTATTGCAAAAATCGAGATGCCAGCAAAGACTTTGCTCAATCGTGGCAAACAGACTGCCTTAAAATATGTCCACGAACAAGCAGACCTTGTAAACAAGACGATAGATAAAAGTCGTTCAGGCATAGAGGATTCCCTTGTAGCCGAAACATCCAATGTCAAGTCACAATTCAAAGGCTATGGTGAGAAGTTCATTGAAAGTAACAAAATCATTGAACGTATTCTTACTGGACTTGAGCTCACCTATCGAGAGTTGATCACGAAAATTAGAGATATGCCTCGCCCACAATTGAACACTGTGACCCTTATAGGCAAAGATGCAGTGCTTAACCAAATGGCTAAAATCTTGACGGGGGTAAAATCAACCGTTACCGTTGTTTATCCCAACATCTCTGACATCCATATTGATGTCTTGTTAAATAGCAATCCTCGCACACGTATTATTGTTATCTCTGATTTTGACACCTTCAAGAACGCGGACATCATTCGCAAACTTATGGCTAAAGAAAACATTCAATTGAAATCCCTTGTCCTTGGGTCGACACAAAAACCCTATTATGCTATCGGCCGAGATGCTGAAGAAGGACTTATTGGTACGATTGATGATTCCGGCGAAGTCGTTGCTATTACCAGCAATTCCCAGGCATTTGTGGAATTGATCAGTACCGAAATCATTAATGGTATTCTTACGCCGAAAACAAAACGGGTTGTTCTTCCTGAAAACGAATAAAAAAGCAAGCCATTCTTAGAGCTTTCTTTTTTTTCTTTTATTTTTTTACAAAAATCTTGGCCTTTATTTTAGAAAATGCGTTTGACTAATGAATCGACATAAAATCTATTTTCTTCTCCCAGAACAATTATAGGTTCTTCTTCTTTTAGGAAAAGAACATTTAGTTCTTCAGTGAAACGCTTCAACTGTTTCCGTATTAAGTAACTTTCCTTGTCAGTTACTAGAGCCACAATACAATTTTCTGCCGGCTCTAGGAGAATATCAAAATCGCCGTGTTTTATCCCTTGTAAGAATCCTTGTTTAAGGTAGGATGTTTTTGTCCCTTCACTCATCTTTTCTGTGAAGGAGATTATTGCGCCTAAAAAACCTGAGACCAACGTTTCATCGATCTTACCAAAGACGTCTGTGAAATAATGAGAATAAAGCGGCAGTCCACTACTCGAGAGAATCAGCAGCAAAATCGGATGTGTGCCCAATTCTATTATTTCATTCCGATTTACCTTTTTCGACGAAACGAGCAATGGTGCGGGTGTTCTTTCAAATTCATCGAACGATGCCAGTTGAGAACTTTTAGAGTTTAGAAATCCGAGTTGCCTGTAATTTTCGATGCGGTGGAGGTAGTCTTGCACAGCATTGATTTTTTCGAATAATTGGAGGTTTGAATAATACTTTTCAAGTCTTTTGAAAATTTTCTCAGCTTGAAGATATTCTCGATTTGAAAACAACAGAGAAGCCTTGAAAAACTCAAGTTCATTGTAGTCTTGAGAATGTTCATCCTTTTTAATGTGCCCTTGGAGGTCTAGAATGGCGATTTTGGCTTTTTTGAAATTCCTTTTCGATGGTTTAGCAATGTTTTTCAAAACTAGAACCGAAACAAGCTGCAAACTCGCTTTAAGTGATAACTGCTCCAACTTACTAAGTTCGGCGAACTCCTGAGCATTGGCAAAGAGAAATTCTGCTTTGCTGAAGTTTCCGGAGCAGAATTCAATAAACCCTTCGAAATAGATTAAATAAAATTCACCTGCCAGATCTCCCCGTCCTCGGAGAGCTGTCCTGGCCTTCTCAAGATAGAGTTCTGCTGAATCTAGATCATCTGCTTTGAGAAAGGCCAAAGTTAAATTCAAAACGGTTTGAGGATTGTTGATTCTTTTACTTTCCAAATTCAAAAGGCGATTTGTTGCGGCAGAAATTTGGCCATAAGCTATTTCCAAGCCGGCGATTTTATTTATGGTAATTGCTTGTTCTTGAAAGTCACCCATTTTTTGAAACATTTTCTCAGCATGCTTACAGAACTTGATTCCCTCTTCGATATTCTTTTGTAAACGAAGATTGGATCCAATTGTCATTAGCGTTTTTGCTATGAGATATGGGTTCATTAACGAACGTGCAATAGCCGCCGCCTTTCTGTGATGTTGATTTCCAACCTCGGGTTCATTCATGAATTCTATCAAGTAATTTCCATAATACAGTTCAAAAAGAGCGATCAATACTTTGTGATCAATTTTCTTGGCAAGAGACAAACCACTATTAATAATATCATACCCTTTAGTATACCGGCTCATAGAAAGAAGGATCTCGCATTCTTGGAGGAGGATTTGTGTTCGTAGGGTGTTGGCGTAAAGGACTTCAATTTCATTTTCATACGAGGAGAGAAATTCCTTGGCAGAAAGCAGCTGGAACAAACCGTCTGTAAGGTTTCCTTTTGCAACAGAATACAAAGACTTTGCCTGGTAAAAATCGATTTGATAAATTAAATCATCAGTCGATAATCTCGCTTCCACAATTCTGATATTGGCAATTGCTCTATTAAGTGAATTTTTCGCCACTAATCCCTTTATCAAAGGTATTAATGTGAAATAATTCTTAGACGCCTTTGCGATTTTCTCCAAGTCATCCAGTTGCCGGAGTTCATAAGCAATATTTGCTGCAAGAAATTCCAAATTGGGATTTTTTCCCAGCTCCGCTTTTGCAAGCGAAAGCACCTTTTGGCTAAAATGCATAAAGGGTGTTTTGCTGCTATTGATAGTTTTGAGGGCTTTTTTTAAGAGCAATAATTCTAACGGTTCCAGGAGTGGCAAATAATGTTTAAACTCTCTCGGTATGAGACTCCGTTCTGCTTCTGTGATGAGTTTATCTACACCCAAAGAAATAGCTCCAGTATGTTTGATTTTTCTCTTGTAAAAAGTTTTTTTCTTCAAATGCTTTTATTCAATTTTCATTAATAAGTTCTCTTGATTGTGCACTCTTTTTTTTCCTTAATTATTAGATGGTTAAGACACTTTTTATTGCCCTGTTGTAATTTACTACGTATTAGAAAGAGATAAGGCGGCAATCAAATGAGACAGCAAATTCCACCAAGACATTTTCGTGGTTGGTATGCCTTCTTTTTCTTACTCCTTTTCTGTAGTTTACCTCTTTATCCGGTTTCTGCCGATTATAACATTAAAGTTGGCGATGCCTTCAAGTTTAAGATCGAGTTAATGGATGCTCCGTACATCTATTTACAAGTTGGCTCGCTTGTTTTTTCAGAAGGAACTGTGATGAAGGTGAGAATCACTTATGTTAATATTCCTTACATTAAATATTCCATAACAATTAATAGTCAAACCGAGGAATTTACCATATTGTCGAACATTCTCGTTCAGGACCGAAACTGGGTAAACTTGACAGCGAAATATCAAGCCGAAGGTTATGAAATCTATGAGGATAGCAAAATTTGGGGCGTGAGGTTAAATGGTAGCACCTATTTAAAAGTCGATTATTTAAAGAGAGATGGAGTCCTCAATTATTTTCACGCTCGAAATGAGTCAACACTGAAATCCGCGTTGAAAATCGATGAAATTGTACTCAATCGCATTTGGGATAACTACAAAATCATCTGGCCGTATGCTTTTTTTGCTCTCCTTCCCTTAGGTGGACTCGTTTATGGATTAGTGCGTTATAGCCAGAAAATCAATTCCTTGGAGAGAGAAAGGGAAGCTTGAGGGTCTTTAAAGAAGAATAGCAAGTTTGAGCGTAAATTAAATAAAGTACCTCTTGAAATAATTGTCCAAGGCAATCTGATAATCAGTCTTTATTGATAGGAGGAGAATCTGCCTGATGAAAATAGGTCTAAATGGTACTGGTTTGACAGCTAGAGCAATATTAAAATTGGCCATGACTATTGACGAATTCAAAGAGATAGAGATTGTCCATGTAAATGGTCGAGGGATGTCTCTTTCTGCATTAAGGGACCGCATGCTTTATTCGACTTCGCAACGACATTCTGGCATTTCAGCCGAAATTGATGAGAAGGGGGGTGAGCTGATCCTCAATGGTCATCGAATTAAATATTCACAGGAATCCACTCCTGAACAAATTCCCTGGGTTAATGGCATTGAGCTTGTCATTGACTCTACCGGCATTTTCCGCGACAAAAGCAAAGAGAACAAAAACCCTTACCGGCATTTTAAAGGAACGGCGAAAGGTCTTCGCGGTGTTGTTATCTCCGCCCCAGGGAAGGGGGGAATTGATGACTTTATGTGGGTTGCCTCACCAACCCTCGAGGAAGATCTTCAAGCGCTCGTCGTTAAAGAAGAGCCTTTTGTCATCGGTGGTGCGAGTTGCACAACTACCGCTACCGTGCCCATAATTGATACACTTGATGAAGCCTTTGGTGTGGAATCGTGCTTTTTGACAACAATTCACGCAGCCACACGTTCACAAGATTTACTTGATGGCTCGAAGGGCTGGAGCGCTTTTGACACGCAATTACATACAACCGGTGCTACGAAATCGACTAATCGTGTGTTAAAGAAGAAGATTCCCATGGATGGCATTGCTTACCGAACGTCCGATAAGGATGGGAGTTTTGTTCAAATTGACTGTCTCTTGAAGCGAGAGGCCACCAAAGAAGCCATTCTTACCGCTTTTAAAGAGTCAAAATACGCTCCGTACATTAGCTATCCGAAGGTTTCTTCACCGCCCTCGAGTTACATTCGCGGAGACCACAATATGGTTATGCTTCTTCCAGATGAAATTGTTATTATTAATAAGAAGCGTGCTATTGTTAAAGGACTTTACGACAACGAAGAAGGTTATGCTGCCCATTTTCTGCGCTTAGTAAAATATCTCGCATCAATAATGTAATTAAAAAAATGTGGTAAAAAGCTGAAGTTGTAATTAGCTCAAATTACACTTCAAGCTTTTTTCTTCTTCCTTCTGTTTTCTTATCGTAAGAATAAGAAAGCTAAAAGCAAACCAGCTGTAGTTATCACTGTTGCCAGGAATATAAGCCCGATAATTAATAATGCTTTCCAGAAGTCTGCTTTGATCATTTCAAGGAAGTCAATTTCTCCTTCAATAATTTCTGGTTTTTCCATTTTTGAATGATGCTTCTTAAACAACTTTGCTTGCCCCCCTAATGCATATCGTATTTCTTTGTCAGACCGTTAATGGCACAGAACTTGAAGAAATATTGAAATAAACCAAAAAAGCCCATGGCAATTGGGAGCATCAGCAAGAATCCATAATAAGCGTTAATTGTTGGGATGAAAAAGATGGTCATAACCCCAATTATTACTATGGCAAAAGAGATTATTCCCATAATGAGCCGTTTCTGCCGTTCTGCTTTCCCAATATTACATTGCCCGGCTTTGTAACCAATGGCATTAAAGATGAACTTTTGCATCATACTTCTCGACTCTTTCGGGTCAAACGGTCGGTCATCTTCCACCAAATTAATTTCTTTGAGATACTCTCCAAACTCATGAGCAACTTTGTCGGTAACATCGATGGAAGGGGTTGATGTGGTTTTGAGTTGATATTTATTGAATAGTTGATTGAGATAATTTGTTGCTTTTTTCAAGTCCTCTTCCACACTCGAGAGAACTTCTGTTGATAGTTTCTCTTTCTGCCCGAAAATGAGGAGAACATCAGAGACCTCATCCAAAGCATAGAGCTTGTTCTCCAAGACAACATATCGTAGTTTATCATTGCTCATCTCATTTGCAAAATGTGTTAGCGCGACAAAAAAGCCTGATTGAAGAACATAGTAATTGTCAGATAATGCTTTGTCTGGATCCTTGTTATAGTAAATGATTGGAATGCTTTTGCGTATAACTAAAATTTCTTCTAACAAATCAAATCCTCATATGGTTCGTTTTTTTTTAACTATGGTGACAAGGGAGTTTAAGATTAAGATTTAAACTGCTTCTCTTCAGAAATTAAGCCATTTTTCCTGTTCTTTCTCATTTTTTTTTCCCAACATTAATCTTTAATATCAGTTATCCCTCTAATATTAACACAACTTCCAAATGGGTTTTGTAATGGATTCTGGAGACGAACTACTGATAGGTGGAGATGAGCTCTTCTTCACCGAACGCTTTATAGCTCACTATAACTTTATGCTAGAAGACTATGTCCCAAATTACGATAAACCAATTGCTTTTTTTCTTAGTTGTTCCAAACACAAACCCTATAACCGGTCGCCCTATCGGCGCGTTCTAAATGCCATGCTTGAGAAAAAAATTGGCATTCGAGATTTAAGTCAATTTTATACCATCAGCGAACCTGCTATTGTTGTCCCAGAAGAGTTGGATGAAACAAATATCACGCGGTATGATTTCCCTCCAGACTTAATGCAAGCGGAAGGACGAGAGATTTTTGTCAACCGGTTAGCTAATCTATTACCAAAATTGCTTGCAGCTCACAAGATACTTTTTTATATTCTCCCCCGGCATCATCGAGGAATTTTTGAAGAAGCACTTGCAAAAGCGAGAACCGAACCCAATGCAACGCTTCTGACCCGCAAAATAGTTTATGCTCCTCCTCTTACCTATAATCTCCCCAAAGCCCGGAAAATCATTGAAGAAACACTGCTGGAGAACAGCTTCAAGATTGAAAGCAGGTGAAATGTTCCGTTGGCACAAATAGCGGTTGATCCAAATGGCTTAGCGCGTGAAAAAGTCACGCAGATCAATGGTAAAAAATTTCATACGCCAACCATGATGCTCACTTATTCTTTTCGCGACAACAATCCCCGTCCTTGGCTTGCTATTCCGAATTGCTCGGTAATGACTAATGCTTTTGACATTCTACGGAACAAACGATTGGCTAAACGCATTGCTACCAATGGCATCCATTCTGAATTGGGATTAACAAATGAAATCTGTGCGATGGATTCTGGTGGTTTTCAATTCATCTCGAAAGGTGAGGAAGAGGCTATCAATCCCGAAGAAGTAATTGATTTGCAGATCGCTTCCGGCGTGGACATTGCCGTTGGCTTGGATTATCCTCTTTTACCAAACTTTTCAGAGGAGAAAGCAGCCATTCTTGCGAAGAAATCCATTGCCAATATTCAAATGGCAGTTAAGCGAATTAAAAATGGCACTGAAGTTATGCCTGTTTTGCATGGGAATTCGGTGGCAGAAATAAGTAACTATTTTCTGAAAGTAAAGAAACTGGGTGATTTTAAGATATGGGGTATTGGTGGCCTAGTGCCACAGATGAAGCAATCTTTTCCTTCACACAAACGTTATTTTAAAATCATCGATAAGGTAATCCGAGCACGCGAATTATTGGACTCTCTCGAGGGAAATCCTTTACTTCATATTTTCGGTGTTGGGAGTCCCTTAGCGGGGTTGCTCTTCCTTCTTGCAGGAGCGGATAGTATTGAGAGCATCAGTTGGATTATGAACGCCAAATACTTTCTGGTCTATCAAGACAAAATCGGAGCCCGTAAGGTCAGCAAGCAAACGACGATGTGTACCACGAGTGTTCAATGGGATTCTTATTCATGCTCCTGTCCTGTATGTAAAGGGCTCCCAATCGACCAGGTCGAGGAAAAAATGAAGCTCCGAGGTAATGAAGGATTTAAGAATCGTGCCTTACACAATGCCTTTATCTATCAGCATATCGCCGCAGAGGCAACAAAGGCCATTAAAGAAAATACACTCCTTTCTCTTTGTCGTGAGAAATTAGAGAACCACCGGTTTTTCAAAGGGATTCTTCACTACACTATTGACAAGCTCCAAAAATGCCGCTAACTAAAGGTATTTTTAAACTGCCGACAAAAAGCTCTTTGTAATTATACAATTACTCTTTCCCTTTAAAATTTGCATTTAAAAATAATTGCAGGTGAGAATCTTTTACTTAAAAAGAGAACTGTGACATATTTGACAATAGTTATTGCTTTGCTGACTTTGTTCCCCCTCTTTACTTCTCAAGCTCTTGCCTTCCCATGGGGCGTAGAGGCCGGGGAAACTTTTGTCTTTGATGTTAATCAAGTGGATATCGCTTATTCTATCCCTCCAGATAACTATAGCGCCACCGGCATAACCTTTGGCGGTGGGATGTTGGAAGAAGGGTCCACTTTTACTCTTAATATTACCTCTCTCTCTGAGAGCAATATTTCCTACACCACAAATTCATCTTTGCTCCTCGAGAATCATATCCTATTAAATGACAGCTATCAAGACAATCTGTTTGACTTACTAACTCTCCTATTTAAGTTTGCAACCAATGATATTACTCTTGAGGAAATTCGTCGTGGCTTTACGGGTGTTGACTACTTGCTTACCCCCAAACTCAGCTCGACTTGGGAGACTATTGACTCCTATGATAATCCGATTTTTATTGCTACCATTCAAAAGTTGTTTTCGAGTGACTCTGGTCTCGGGGTTCAAGCTGAAGCAGAAGTCAATAGCACCGTTGATAAATGCCTTTTCGACTGGTTCGTTAATGGCACTTATTTTGGCAATGATTCAGCCACTTATTTTGACATTTACTACAACCTTAAATTTGCTTACGAGATGTCCAGAGCTCTTTTGCTTGGTATGCGGATGATTCTCACCATTGATGGTATGGCCGATGGCGAGAATTACTCTTTAGCCATCTCTTCCGAAGTGGAAAGGGAAGGATACACTCTCCCTGATTTCCGTTTGCGTTCATGTGACTTCATCAATTTTGAAGGCTTACTTTCGAGCCTTTTCCCGGGATTGCAGTGGTTCCTTATACCTGGCGCTTTTGGGGCACTTGTTCTTTTTAGAATATTAAGAAAGAGAAAGTTCTAGTTGCTTTTTTTATTCTTCTCTTTCCTTTTACCTCTTTTTTTCTACATTTGTAGTTTTATGACTTCCTTTTTGAATTCTTGCGGGTCTAACTCGAGGGGGATGTCAATTGTCCCTCTAGAACCAACAGCAAAAATACGTTTCTTGAGTCCATTAATAATTACTTTCTGTTTACCGAAATTTGCGATCATCGAGTTCTGACAGTTAGTATAGGATAAGAGCTCCGGTAATGAAAACACAACGTTACCATGTTCATCTTTGGGGAAGAGGGGTGAATTGTAGACCTTTTGCCAATCGCCAAGATCGTCCCATTCTTCTTGATATTTGACAACAGCGAAAGTCATGTCGGGTATTAGCAACCGATGGATAACTTTTGAGAAGTCACAGAAGGGGCATTGTTTTAAATAGCTTTCATGCTCTTTGCAGTTTTCGATTAGTTCTCCAATTTGCTTTAGTTGTGTTTGAATTTTCTTGATTGTTGATTCATCAAATGGGTATGTTTCTTTGAGCCTTTGCAAGGAAGCATCTTTCATCTCGAGTATCTGTTTTTTCAAGAACCCCACACGAACACAAACAATCATTGTTTCAGCAATCATGTCATCTTTTGGGATTGTGCCTTTGAGAATAAATTCTATTGCTCTATCATCTTTTACTCGCAGATAACTGAAGGCGGGATTTCTTGTTCCTGTTGTTAACACAGTTCCACTCTGATAGCCTTTTTCAACCATTTTAGAGACAATCTCATTCACTGCTTTTGTTATTGCTTGGCTGTGGTACTGGTCGCAAGGAGCAAGGATGAGGATTTCATCCTCTGGTGCGGCAATTGCTGCGGCAATTAGTGGATTGGCTGTCCCCTTGCCCGGATCAAGAACCATTTCCTGTGGTTGTACCGTTTGCTTCTTCATCATCTCGAGAATGGAGGGCGTGCCAAAAAGAACAGATGTTTCATGCGGCACGAATAAAAGTGGCATCATAAGCATTGGTGTTCCTTCGAACGGATTAATGGGGATTGCCGGTTTGAACAATTTTTTCTCTTTTATTGGCAAATAGAGGTCCAGTGTTTTAAATATTGGTGAGAGCCTTGTCCCACTTCTTTCTGTTCCAATGCCCAGTGCGATTTCTTTGGCAGTAATTTCTCTTGCTATCATCACGAGCTTCAAATTTCTGGCCACCAGCCTACTTGTTAGACTAATTTACTATTACTGTTTTATTTAATTTTGGTTTTAAAGGTGACTTTTCTTTTTCTGGTTGTTTTTCGATTCTCCATTTTCCACCTCGGCGTTTGCTCGAGACATTTATCCTTGAATATACAAAGATTTTAAAATAGCTTGTGAGCGAAAGCGGATGAGAAGAAAAAGGGCTAACAAAGTGAAATAGAAAGAAGATTGAAATTTGGTGAACGATATTTTGGACAACTACTCTCGCGAAGTGATGACTGCACTCACCTCAGAAACCTTTGAGATAAATGTGGAGAAATATCTTCTGTCGTATGATATGGAGAACTGGAAAATCTTCACCGACAATTTCCACAAGTTGACGTCGTTTGAGGCTGAGAGAATCATTCAAGTAATCGAGAAAAAGTTGGACCTTCATCTCATTATTGACATCTTATCATTAGCACATATTATTGGCCAATCAATTGCTTTGTC
>Ga0190349_1000371_pt1 | contig 14012 bp, 9 predicted proteins | sample 48721378_MG_FD_179798 | JGI IMG/M metagenome (GOLD analysis project Ga0190349, IMG submission 179798) | Hydrothermal vent microbial mat bacterial communities from Southern Trench, Guaymas Basin, Mexico - 4872-13-7-8_MG | ecosystem: Environmental > Aquatic > Marine > Hydrothermal vents > Microbial...
CCAAACCGGCCTTAACCTTTTCTTTGAGCCGGTAGGAATTACCCTTGATGTTGATGGTGGTGGAGTGATGAAGCAGTCGATCAAGAATAGCCGTGGCAATGACCGGATCACCAAAAATCTCATTCCATTGGGAGAAACTGCGGTTGGAGGTGAGGATCACGGCTCCTTTCTCATAACGGCGAGAGACAAGCTGGAAGAAAAGATGAGCGCCGTGACGGTCAATAGGAATGTAGCCGATCTCATCAACGATAAGGAGTTTGGGCTGACAATAGAACTTCAGACGTTCTTCAATCCCGTTTTTAGCGTAGGCTCGGGTGAGGTTGGCGATAAGCTGCAGGGCCTGGGTAAAGTAAGTGCGATAACCTTCGGTGACAGCCTTTATTCCCAGGGCCACGGCCAGGTGAGTTTTTCCCACTCCTGGTGGACCAAGAAAGATAACATTCTCTCCGTTAGCGATAAAACGGCATGTAGCCAGGTCCTTGATTCGTTTTTTATCAATGGAGGGTTGGAAGGAAAAATCAAAGTTTTCCAGCGTCTTGATAAAGACTTACTTGGGCACCACAGCCGAAAACCAAATTCTTCTATGATGATGTGATGCAAATAACGCCTCCTTCCTTTTTCTTTCTTTACCTCTCGGTTTGGTGAACCATTCTTCTATCCGTGCCCTTAACAAAAATGTTAGGGCCGCACACACGCTAACATCAGGTCTTGGTCCCTTAATCTTATACCGAACGCGATCTCATCGGCCCGTTAGGAAGTTCCCGTAGGCGACCGATCGATTATTATCTTAATCATCATCTTTTATAAGGAATGTAAGGACGGTTCTCTTTTAACATCCTGTAGATAATGGTCAGCAAGCGCCTGGCTGTCGCCACTTTGGCTGAGTTCGCTCCCTTCCTCCTCTTCATCCTATCGTAATAACAGCGGAGATCACAATCAGCCTCGTAGAGCCGGCTAGACCGCTTCCACCGCCGCCCACCCTAACCAGCAATTTCCCCCCTTGATGATCTTGCCGTGCCAGCTCCTGTCGTCTGAGCTGTGAGTCGAGGGGATAACCCCAGCATAGGCATGAAGCTTCCCCACATCCTCAAATCTCCTGATATCCTCTATCTCCACCGCCACCAACACCGATAAAAAGACCCCAAATCCAGGAACACTCCGAATCAGCCGGGTCTAGGGCATCTTCTCATCCAACTCATCGACTAAAGCGTTCGTCTTGCTGATGCGGTCCTGGATATGATGATAAGTCCGAACCAGAGCCCCCACCATCTTCGCCTCCCCCTCCGGCAAAGCGAGACCTCCGAGCACCTTCATCCCCTTCGCCGTGAAAAGATCCTCCACCCGAGCAACCTCTAAGCGAACCTCTTCCCCTTGCTGTGCCAGAAGCGCCCGCAGCCGATTCTTCACCGCTGTCTGCTTCCCCACGTAAAAGGCCCTCTGACGCAACACCCGCTGAGAAGAACGATTCTCCCGCGATCGCTCGTAGAGCTCAGGAATGTAGCCCCTCCGCAGAAGATGAGCCAGCTTGTAGGAATCCCGCTCGTCCGTCTTTACCTTGGCCTTGGCGATCGCTTTGACATCCTTGGGGTGGACCACTGCTGTTTCAATCCCCATATCATCTAAAACATCAACCATGGTGTAGCTTGATCTTCCCGCTTCTATCACGGCCTTAATTTTTTCTATCCCCTGCAGAAATTTCTCCAGCTCCCGACGAAGATTGGCTACTCTCCCTGACCTCACCACCTCGCCTTTCTCATCCAATAAAGTGATGTGCGACTACTGACGATGATGGTCAATACCTAAATGATGTACTTGTGCACCTCCTTGAAAAATTTTTGTTCTCCCGGGCAGTCTATCACACAATAGACTCCCGGAGGAGGTGCATCACATCATCATGTTGTCTTATCCTTATAAAGTCAAAATAAGTTATTTGATGTAACCTAAAGCTTTTAACTCTTCAAGATATTTCTTATCTAATTTTTCGTTTCTTTTCTTTGATTTAATGTTCCTAACATCATCAGATTCGTAGCTTTCAATATATCTTATTTTTTTCTTCTTTAAAAACCTATCAGTGAATATTTCGGTCAACACTTTCCCATCCATGTCTTTAGCTACTGGTAAATCAAAGCTATATAGAAGAGTAGGCAACAAATCGTAAATGTGAGCATCTTTGATTTTATAATTTTTTCTGATGCAAGGACCTTTAACGAGAATGATGCCATGCGGAATCTTAGTTGTGTTGGTATGACCGTAACCCCCTCTTTCAAAAACGAAACCATGATCTGAAATTATCAATATTAAGCTGTTGGGATTTACTTTGTTGAGTATACGACCAATAATTCTATCTGAATAAGCATATATTGGCTCTAGCACCTCACTGAAAGATTTATCTATCTTCTTTATAGTTTCAGGCGATAATTCGCTTTCTTGCGTCTCTTTTTCAGCTCTTTGGAGTAAACTTTGATCAATCAACCCTGCCGCAAAATGAGAAACCACGTCTATTAATCGAAAGTAAGTGGCATATACTTCAGTTGGCCATCTTTCAATTAGATATAAACTTGCTAATTCTACAATTTTATCTTGGACAACATAATTATGATAAAATTTAATCAAACTATTATTGGAAACATTTTTGGCATATTTCCTGAAATTTGGGAGATTCTCATTCTTAATAATCTCGAGATAATCTTTCTTAGTTCTTTTGAACATGGATAGCTTTTTTTGAAGGGTTCTTGGATAACAAATAGCTGTATCAGGATAATCATGTTCGGAAATATGCCGAAATTCTTCTGAGACCATATATCCATTTACCTCCTCTGGTGGAAACGTTATGAACCAGTTGATTATCCCCACAGAATATCCTAAATCACCAAAAATGTTCCAAAAAGCTTTGGCTCTTCTTTCACTTTGACGAAAAGGAACCCTAATATTGTTTTTCTTAAGATAATACCAATCTACCACTCCATGTTTTAACATTGATTTCCCAGTGGCAATTGAGGTCCAAATCACTGCTGATTTAGTTGGTTTTATCGTTTTTAAGGTTCCATAACTACCCTCTTTCATCATAGCCTGGATGTTAGGTAATACCCCTTTTTCTAAAAGATTATCGATTACATTCCACCCGGCGCCGTCTATACCAATGATAATTATGTTGGAAGGTTCAATAATCTCTTGAGGAGAAATCTTCTGAATAATTCCAAACTTCCACTGGACAACTAAAAGAATAATTAGGAGCACAATGAATAGAACTAAAAATTTTAATGAATTCATATTGAGTTAGTATATTATATTCTAAAGCAAGGATCAATTTAAACAATAATTTCATCTTAATATTTAAAATTGAAGATGAATATAAACATTATTTTTTAGCCTCAACTCCCCAATCTAAATCTCATCTAAGTGTAATTATTTTTTTAGGTATGCTCTTCCTTCTGGCCATTAACATTTTAAAAGGAAATTCTAATGGGGAAAAATTGATATCTAATCAATTTTTAGTTATTAACAAAAAAGAGGTCCTTATCATCTTATATAACCTAAAGCCCGCAATCTTTTCTCCAATTCTTCTTTGTTTAAATTTTTCTCTTGGGGGGAGACTAATTGTCTCATGTCTTTTAAATATAATTTATTTATCTTTTCAATAAGCTCTCTAGTTATTTCAGGACAAAGAGGGGCTATATTTTGTTTTTCCTGGGGGTCTTTTTCTAGATCATAAAGTTCTAACTCAGCAATCGGAGGAGGCACAGGTCTGAACTTCTCCAAAGATAAATGAAAATCATTATTCATAATTAGCTTGTAAGGATGTTTATAAATAGAAATTCGAGCGGGTAATTTGGGTGGATACTTTTTGGAATTAAGATCAGCTAAAGCTAGTCTTGTTTCTCTTTTTCCCTTAAGTAAAGGAATTATACTCTGGCCATCTAAAGAACCCGAATCATACTTTATACTCGCTTCCTCAAGGATAGTTGGCATTATATCAGTTATCCTTACGGGTTTATCTAAAGAAAAATTAAAATATTTTTGATGAGGGAACTTTATGATAAGAGGAATCTGGATGAGCTCGTTGTACAATGAATGGCCATGAAGCCAAGCCTGCCTTTCGAAAAACTCTTCTCCATGATCAGAAGTGATAACAATCATAGTCTTTTCGTAAAGGTCAAGGTCTTTTAGCAAGTTAATTATCAGTTTTATTAATTTTTCGTCTGTGAAGCGGATTTCTCCATCATATAAGGCAATAATATTTTTTCTTTCTTCAGGAGTTGGATTTCTAAAAGTCTCAGGTTTTTTCGACACAAATAAAACTTTTAAATTTACTTTCCTCCAGATAATTCTTTTCCCTTTCATAAACCTTAAATTATACGGTTTAGGAGAGAAATAAGGAAGATGAGTTTGATAAGTATGAAGGAAAGTAAAAAATTTCCTATTTTTATTTCTTTTTATCCACTTAGCAAAATCAGCAGCTAATAATCTAGCTGAGTTCATTAATTGAGCTGAATTTACGTATTCTTTGTAAATTTCGAAACCCTTAGAAAATCCAAATCGAGAACTAACCAGGCCACCCCCCGTAATAGCTATGGTTGTATAACCATTAACTCGTAAATAATCAGCTAAGGTAATTATAGACTGATTGATTTTTGGATTTTCCTTTGAAACAAGATGATGCCTATTATCTAATCCAGTAAGAAGAGAGACATGAGCTGGCAAAGTCCATGATGTTGAAGAAAAGGCTTTAGTAAATAGAATCCCTTCCTTGGCTAACTTTTCTAGATTAGGCGCAGTTTTTCTTGGATAACCATAGCAACTAAGATGGTCTTTTCTAAGCGTATCGATGGATATCAAAATTATATTGGGAGAAGATCGGTCTTGATTATCCTGTTTTAATTTAAAAATAGTAGGATTTTCCCAATAGGCACAATTAGAAAGAAAAGGCTGATTATCGGGTAATAGATTGTTATTAAAGTTATTAGAAGTAGTCAAAAATTTTATTGTTACTTTTCTCCCTCCATAACGACTAAGATCGACTTTACTTCGGTGATGGAGGGGAAAAACTTTCTGAGAAGACAGGGAAAGATTTCGATCAAAAATCACTTGTTCTTCTTTTCCATCTTCTAAAATAATCTTAAAATTTACTTCTCCTGAGCTATAAAGATCGTCAATAAATTCCTTGGCCACACCAAAACCAAATTCCAGACCCGCAGACTTCGGGAGATAAAGCGACCAAGTGTAGATAGAATTTGGGGGAGCAAAAATTATAGAAATAGTCTCATCTATTTTAACTCCGTTTTCTTTGTATAAAATTACTATCTTCTTCTTTAAACCAAAAGGATTTTCTTTGATTCCATAATCATAGTTCAATGCCGTTTTCATAATATTATTTATGAAAAAGATTTGGTCTCTTAAATTATTTTTAACGATTAATCCAGACAAATAAAAGCTATTTTGATTATTTTTAATGTGATTATTTTTAGTGTGAAGAGCAGATAATTTAAGAGTAATCTCTTTTTTATTGGTAGTTAGAAACAAGCGACTTAAGTTTCCTTTAATTAAATCACAATCAAACACATGATCTATTCTCTCTCCTTTAGCCTTTAAAATGACTCCTGGTCTGGTAGAATATCCCAATATTTCCAAAGAAATCTTACCAATTTGGGGAATGGAAATTGAACGAGTATAATTTTGGTTGACAAGAATTCCTCTTCGAATCGGAACAATTACATCTACAGGTTCAGGGAAATAAGTAGCAAATAATTTGAATTTCTTGGTAACAACATTGTCCGGTAAAGACACCATGATGAGGTCTTTTTGGGATTTAATTGAAATATTATTTATCACCAGGGAACTATGAGAACTATCTGCTTCTGATTGATCGGTTTCAAAGACAAGCATTAATTCATTTAGACCAACTGTAGCTTTACCAATAAAAACAACCATTCCTGGCATATTAATCAATGCTTCATCAGCAATTTTTCCATTAACCACTAATTTTAATTTTAAGGGTAAATGCTGAAGGTGATTAAAATTAAGCTCGCAGCGAAGTTGAAATAATCCCTCAGGCAATAATATTTTTGAGGTCCATTTCTTGAATTTACCAAGAGGATAGGCATTCAATTGCTTTTCGCCAATTTTAAAACCGGAAAATTTTGCTTCTCCTTTTCTCAACAACCAACCCATTTTTCTTTGAGGATTCTCTAAAAGGGGAATCTTTCTTTCATTTACCCTTAAAGAAATCGCTTCTGAAAGCTGGCTTTGGCCTTCAATAAATACGGGAAAATCAGTAGTAACTAAATAGTATTTTCTGCCTTGGAAAAAAAAGGGGGAAAGCTTTTCTTGTTTCCATTCTTGAGTAACTTTTGTTATACATTTCTCTCTCCACAAAAATGGAGAAGTGACGATGTCTTTAAAAGTTAAGTGATCAATAAGTCTTAAAGGGAAGACAGGTCTATTTTTAGGAAAAGGACAACTCATCGAAACAAAGATTGTTAGGATTAAAATCCCTAATTTTTGGTAATTGCAGTTCATAGCAATCTTCATGCAAAAAAATTATATATTCCAGTGAAAATAAATCAACTAAAAAAGTAGTGCTTGAAATATTACGGCTTCTACACGAACGGCCAAAGGAGGAAAGTGCGCAAGGCACAAATGAACAAGCATCCCTTTCTCATCATTGTGGAAAAGAGCCAGAGATTCCCACGCCTCAGCTGGACAAAAAATGGCAAAAAGAATGCGCCAATAGGCACCAAAAAATGACCGTCCTTATTACGAGTTGTGTCTTTTTTTGACTAAACCATCCTTAACTTTTTCTTTAAGCCGGTAAGAATTACCCTTGATATTGATGGCGATGGAGTGATAACGCAGCCGATCAAGAATAGCTGTAGCAATAACCGGGTTGCCAAAGATCTCATTCCATTGGGAGAAACTGCGGTTGGAGGTAAGGATCATGGCGCCTTTCTCATAACGGCGAGAGACAAGCTGGAAGAAAAGATGAGCGCCGTGACGGTCAATTGGAATGTAGCCGATCTCATCAACAATAAGGAGTTTGGGCTGACGATAAAATTTCAGACGATCTTTAATGCGATTTTCAGCGTAGGCTCTGGTGAGCTTGGCGATAGAGGGCAGGGCCTGAGTAAAATAAGGGCGATAGCCTTCGATGACGGCTTTTACTCCCAAGGCAACTACTAGATGAGTTTTTTCTACTCCTGGCGGGCCAAGGAAGATAACATTCTCATCGTTAGCGATAAAACAGCAAGTAGCCAAATCTTTGATTCGTTTTTTATCGATGGAGGGTTGGAAGGAAAAGTCAAAGCTTTCCAGCGTCTTTACCATAATCTTTTAGCTCCAATCTAGTAAGATTCAAGCAGAGAGGAAAACTCCGAAATGTTTAAGCTGAAAATTGAAATAAGTCTAGAAGACAAGATTGGTTGACATTATAACTGTCTTCTGCTTAAATACACTAAAAAATTCGATGAGGTACAAATATGAAAAAATCTATAATAATAATTTTAGGGCCAATTTTATTTTTTACCTTGGTTGCTTCTTTTCTTTTAAGTAAACAAATAAACATAGCTGAGAATATAAATTTGTCTCTTATTGCCAACTCCAATTCTGAATGGTCAACCCCTGTAAACATCTCCAATTCCTCAGCTACTAGTTACTTTCCCAAAGTAGCGGCTAATGATTATGGAATGGCTTACGCAATTTGGGTTGAAGAAAATCAAGGTAAGGCCATCTATTTTAATACTAACGAATCTGGGAATTGGAACAGTAAGGGAGAAAATGTAACCCAAAATCAGGTGAGGGTAAGAGAAGGACCTTGGCCAGCAATAAATGTTGATGGTGAAGGCAACGTTTGTATTGTCTATACAGCAGTAACAGATGGAAATTATGAAGTTGTTTTTAACCGTCGCGTTAAGGGAACTTGGGAAGGTCATGAGAATGTTTCCAAAACTTATACAGGTGGATCTGTTTCTGGTTCAATTCTAATTGACAAAAATGAAAATCATTATTACGTAATTTGGCAAGATGATATTGATCGGCCTTCAGAAGAATCGGCTTTTTGGTTAGGTTATGTCAGATATAAAGCAGCTAATTCCGGGAGCTGGGTAGGTGCCGGAGCCATTCCTGATCCTGGAAACAGAGCTTATTCCCATCAAGCGGTTATGAACGATAAAGGTAAGGCTTTTGTTGTTTGGGTTAATAGAAAAATTGGGAATATTTCCCGAGTATTCTTTAGTGAAAATCCTACACCTCAAATTAATTCAGCTTGGTCCAATGCTTTAAATTTATCTGATTTAACTGGTCTTCAATGGGCTGAACCCAAGATAGCTTGCGATAATAATAATAACGTTTATTTGGTCTGGCAAGATGGACGAGAAGGGAATTCAGAAATATATTTCAGAAAAAGAATAAACAAAAAGTGGAGTAAAATTGAGAATCTCTCTCAAACTTTAACCACATCAGAACTCCCTACGATTGCTGTCGACCCGAATAATGGGAAAATTTATGTTGCATGGCAGGAAAACGCTTCTAACTGGGAAATATACTATCGGGAATATATACCAGGTCAAGGGTGGTCACATATTCAAAACATGAGTAACACTTCTACAACCTCGGCTCAACCTCATTTGTTCGTTGATGGATTGGGAGGTGTTCATTTAGTCTTTACTGACTTTAAAAGCGGAAGTTGGAATGTTTATTATCGGCATAAGGAAGGATTAATAAAACTCAATCCTCCGGTGAATCTCCAGCTACAGACTATGTTAGATACCTCTACTACTCCCCCGAGTAAATTAAATCTTCTTTCTTGGGAGGACAATCCCAATAATCAGCCGGGAATGGCCCAATATTTTAGAATTTACCGGAAGGAAGAAGGCGCTGATAATTCAAGTTACCAACTTATTGATGAAGTTAGCGGTGACATTTTTGTCTATGAAGATAATAATCTTCCCACTTCTGTAAAATATGTATACAGGCTGACTGTGGTATCTTCAAGCGGGCTAGAGAGTGAAGAAACTTCTGATTCCGTTCATGAACAAATTATTTTTCCTCCTTTGAATTTTTCTTTGGAAACTTTTATTAACAGAGTTTTGTTTTATAAAGAAAAAATAAATTTACTAGAATGGAGTAAAAATCCTCTAAACGATGCTCTTAAGCTTCAATCTTACGAAATATTAAGCAAAGAAGCAGAAGCCCCTGATTCTAGTTTTCAAGTTATAGGCTCTGTAAATGCGGGTACTTATACATTCCAGATTAGAGGCTTACCTATAGAGCAAAAGTTTGCTTATAAATTGAGGGTTATTGATGTAAACGGCAATGTTGCCGAGTCAACCGAGACTGTGAGTGAAAAATAAAATCCAGATGGTGATCATAGAGTGAATTTTCACTCCTTTATATCCGAAGAATAACAGAGTATAAAATGAAAATTACAGCAGTAATTTGCACTAAAAATGAAGAGTTAACAATTGGTGAAATTATTGAGAAAACGAAACCTTATGTTGATGAGATAATAGTCGTTGACGGTCATTCAACTGATAAAACGAGAGAAATAGCTCAGAAAATGGGAGTAAAAGTTGTCTTAGATCATGGTAAGGGAAAAGGGGACGGAATTCGGGTTGGCATTAAGGAAGCCAAAGAGGAGATCATTGTTTTTTTGGATGCTGATGGGTCACATGATCCAAATGATATTCCTAAGCTAGTAAAGCCTATTATTGAAAATAAGGCAGATTTAGTCATCGGCTCAAGAGGCAGAGGCGGTAGTGATGAGCTTCACGGGGATATAGAAAAATTACTGAGGATGATTGGGAGTGATATTATCCTGATTGGTATCAATAAAAAATGGAATGTCCATTTAACTGATAGTCAGAATGGGTTTAGAGCTATCAGGACAAGCGTTGCTAGAGAGCTTAATTTAAAGGAGAATATCACCACCATCGAACAAGAAATGACAATGAAGTGTTTGAAGAAAGGATTCCGGGTGGATGAAGTCCCTACCCATGAATATGCTCGTCGTTATGGAAAATCGGTGATTAAACTAAGAAAAGTGTGGTTTCGTTATATATGGAGTTTTTTGAAAAATCTTATTTAAGAGTAATTTAGATTGAAAATTATCCTCTTAAATCCACCTTATGATTATAAAGTAGTTAGGGAAGGGCGATGTCAGCATGAAACGGCTATATGGGATTCAATTTATCCTCCTTTGTCACTAGCTACAATAGCTTCTTATTTAAGAGATTCTCATGAAGTAACTATTATCGATGCTATTGCAGAAGAAATCGACATCCATTCTCTAATTAAAGACCCTCGGATTAAAGATGTCGAGCTTTTCATAGCTTCTGTCTCCACCCCAACTATTAAAGAAGATTTAAAGATCCTAAGTCAGTTAAAAAGGATTACTCAAGCAAAAATAGCTATCTTTGGAGTACACGCGAGCTACTATGCTGAAAATTTAATTAAGTACGAAACCATTGACTATGTTTTATTAGGAAATCCAGAGACGCCCGCTTTTAGATTAGCAGAAGGGAAAAAAGATAGATATGAAGGCATAATTTATAAGGAAGATAATCAGATAATTCGAATTCCTGCTTCCCCTCCACCATCCAAGTTAAGTTTGAAAGTACCTTCTTGGGATTTGGTCGATTTAGAAAAATATAAAATTCCTATAAAAAAGAAAAAATATGTTCTTCTTTCTACAGCCAGAGGGTGCCCTTTTAACTGTGCATTTTGTGTAGTTCCTTTCTACCGGGGAAGGAAGGTTAGATTTAGAGAAGTATCAGAAATAATTTCTGAGTTAAAAGAAGTAACCAAGTTCGTCGATGAAATTTTCTTCTATACTGATTTGTTTACTTTTAATAAAAAATATGTGACGCAATTATGCGAGAAAATTTTAGCTGAAGGGATAAAAATAGATTGGATTTGTAATAGCCGGGTAGACACTTTCGACCAAAATGTGGCTCAAATAATGAGGAAAGCAGGATGTTGGATGGTTTCCTTCGGAATAGAAAGTGGAAACCAACAAATCCTTGATTTAATGGAAAAAAAGATCACCCTAGCTCAGTCAATAGCAGCGGTAGAGGCAGCAAAAAAGGAAGGAATAATTACAATTGGGCATTTTGTTTTGGGCTTCCCAGGAGAGACGAGCACATCATTAGCTGAAACCTTGAAGTTCTCTCGAAAATTGAACCTGGATTTTGCTGAATTCTATATCGCTACTCCTTTTCCTGGAAGTGAATTGTTCGAAAGAATCAAAGAGAAACTTTCTTTAGATTGGGAAAAAATTCGTTACGACTATAACCCCTACAACTATCCTTTTAATCTCGAAAAGGCTCGCAAAAAGGCCTATCTTCTCTTTTATCTTCGCCCTTCCAAAATAATAAAATTTATAAGTTTATTTGGATTGAGAAAATTGCCTTCGATGATTTTTTCAGGGATAAGACTTATTTTTTCGATTATTAGAAAAAAGTAGGCTAAAGAAAACTTCAATTATTTTATTGAAAGAGGGGCCTTTTTTAAAATTACTGGAAAGTTCGTATCTATAATTCCTTTTCCTCGAAGAAAAAGTCTTTCAAGAGATTTTTCCTCTGTAGTTAGGCAAAATTGGATAGTTAGTTTGGGGTGCTTGTTCTTAAAAATGATGTCAAATCCTGACCAATCATTTTTTATTTTTGAAGCGAAAATAATCTCATTATTTCTTAATTCAATAGATAATTGATTTGCGGCCTTGGAAGAAACTACAGATTCGACAATATTTTTTAAAGATTTCTGATTTGAAAAAATTATTTTCCCAGAAAAGTAATGGTCATCTGAAGTTCCCCAACGTAACCTCCATATTCTTTTTGATCGCACAAGAAAATAACCTTCTAATTGAGGAAGGCTAAGTGGAGATGTTTTTTTATTAAGAAATAAACGGGTTAAAATTTTATCAACTAATTTATTATAATTTCCAAACTTAATTGATTTAATATATTCACGGGTAGCTCGAGGAATATCGTTTTCCCATAAATATTGATTTCCTTTTTGAGCAAAATGGTTGGCATTGTCCATCAAAAGAAATATAAAAAAATTTTTAATTTTTTGGTCAAAATAATAATGAGAAGTAATTATTTTGAAAACTTCTGGCATCTTATTTTTCCAGAATTCGTATTCCCATTTCCGGAGGATAATTACTTTAGGTTTGTTTAGAATTAATTGTCTAATGAGTTTCCATCTTTGGTCAATAAAGTAGGCAGGAATGCGACCATTATCAAACTCAGTAGCATTTCTCCTTTCACTTAGAAAATATATCGGGCTTTCTCCAAAGCAAAATATTCCATCTTCTCGAACAGTTGTTTTTTTTAAATACTTTAATATTTTAGTATAAATTAGGGCCTGCGATGCCGGCGGGAGAATTCCAGATCTATCGGTTCCTTCTATCTTTAAATGATATCCCCTCCTTAATGAAATGCCCCCTGCGTCATATTGAACCCTGGGGTGCCCGGCAAAAGAATAACAAACAAACAAAATTTGAATAAGAATAACAATGAAAATGGCCCCTATTGTTATTGAAGTATTCTTGATTCTCTTATTTTGGATAGCGTGCTTAAGTCGATTTGACAAAAGATAAAGAGTGTAACCCCAAAGAATGTGGACCAGAACACCCGTCTGTGGCATTCTAAATTCATGAGTCCAATGCCAAATATGGGTAAATGAAAAAATAGCTAACATTAAAATAGCCAACACAATAAAATTAGCAAAATATGTATTTTTTCTTGTTTTAAAATTATAGATAAGATAGAGACTAAGGAATATAAATAACAATATTCCTAAATAAGGAAATATTAAACCTAAATCCCTATTCTTGATATTAATTGGCCATTTTAAAAAAACTAAGGGAGACCTGAAAGGATACGATTCAACATGGCCCAATCGTAGAGTTTCCCATACACCTTTAATTAGTCTATGTATTCCTCCCTTTAGAATATAGAGTAAACCAAGGGGCAAAAGGGTAAGAAAAATCCATCCAGAGAATTTCAAACCATTGATTAAAATCTTAGAAATACTTTCCTTAAAGGTTATTCCTAAAAAGAGCAAAATAAATAGGGCTGTAAGACAGCTATAACCAGCCATATCTTCTCTGAAATACACGGACAATCCGATTGAAACTCCCATTAAAGCTAAATTTTTATCGCTTCTGTTTTCTATATAATTAATAATCAGTAATGCATTAACAAGCAAGGTGAGACCAACAAATGTTTTAACCCAGAAACCGGGCAAGAGCATTACCATAACCACAGGAAAAAAATGCAAAGAGGAAGGGATGATTTTTCTAGAGATGATATAAGTTAATACGTTTTTAATGGTATGTAAACATAAAATTAAAATTCTAGCTGAGGCGACACTTTTACCAAAGATAAGAAACCATAAGGCTAATAAATAGTATCTACCTGGCATGTATTGGTGGAAATCCTTTAAAGGCAATTTTCCTGAGAGAACTCTTAAGGCTCCGTTCAAAAGGAGGCCTTCGTCAACATCTATCTTAAAAAATTTATAATATGAGAAGTAATAGATTATACTAATGACTATGATGGACAACAAAGGTATTAATTTTTTTAATTTGGGCGTCAATTTTATTGTCATTGAAACTTATATCATAATTTTAAGTATATAAATAAACGATATTTTTATTTATTTAAAAATTTTTAGATTATAGATTATATCAAATATAATTAATTTCGAGAAACACCCAAATAAAAAAATATTATCTAAAATAAGGCCTAGTCCCAAAGTTACTTGGTGATGCTTGACAAGAATATATATATAAAAGAAAGGCTACAACCTTCAAATTGCCATCGATAATATTGGCCAACAACGATTTACTCCTAGCTTTAAACAACAACTCCAGACGCCCTTGAAAGGAACCAAAAAAAATACTAGATTTAAAAAGGTAAGAATATTTCAAGGTGAGTTATCAACTCAGGAAGGCAGTCGTTCCCGAATTATAATTTGGCCAATTTATGTTATAATCACAACAGTGAAGAAAAAAA
>Ga0190349_1000372_pt1 | contig 13958 bp, 17 predicted proteins | sample 48721378_MG_FD_179798 | JGI IMG/M metagenome (GOLD analysis project Ga0190349, IMG submission 179798) | Hydrothermal vent microbial mat bacterial communities from Southern Trench, Guaymas Basin, Mexico - 4872-13-7-8_MG | ecosystem: Environmental > Aquatic > Marine > Hydrothermal vents >...
ATTTTTTAAATACATCTAAAACGGCTGGTCCATTTTTTCATATATTAATGGTAAAATACCAAATTAGTATCTGCGATATTCGCTTCTTGGTCTCGGTGGGCGGGCTTCGTCAATCTTCAAAGGACGACCTTCGAAATCGGTATTATTCAAAGCGTCTTTGGCTTTTTCAGCTTCTTCCGAAGAAGACATTTCTACAAATCCAAAGCCTTTTCCTTCGATGATGTTAACACTCTTAACTTCACCATAAGCGGAGAAAAGTTCACTTAATTGATCATTAGTTACGGAGTACTTAAGATTCCCTACGTATAATTTACTACCTTCCATTTTTCCTACCTCCTTTTCGTTATTATTTCTCTTTAGTCCAATAACGTTCCTTATAGGAGGTAGAAACAAAATAATAATTCCAACCTCTTTAACGATAACATTATTAAAACACAAGAGATCCCTCATAAACAATCTCTGTTTTCAGAGGACTAATGGATTGTTTTTAGCATCTCTTTTTAGTAAGAAGGACCAGCCATTTATATTAACTTTTCTTATTATATTTTACCTTTTTCAGCAATTTTGTCAAATTTTCTTTTATAAGTATCTAGTATATAGTCTCGAGTATCGAGTAAAAACAAAGAAAAATAGCATAGGAAAAAGAAGATGGGAAAGCAAAAACAATAAATATTCTTTTCTTTATCTAACTACCTCACTAAAGTTTACGCTAACTTCGTATTTATATTCGTATTGCCTATCCCATGAAGAAGGAGAAAGATAATAGAGAAAAAGAAGATAAAGTTTACACTAACCTACTTTCTTCTCAGAACTTTTACAACTGCCGGTAAAAAATCACAGACATCTTCCTTGGCTACTACTTCAGCTAAATAGTCAAGATGGGTAGACATAAAATTAACAATGATTAATTTTCCCCCTCTGTCCAGACAATATTGGGGTAACATATTCACCGGACTAACTTGAAGTGATGAACCGATAGTTAGCATTAAATCCGCCCGCATAGATTGATAAATAGCACTATCTAAATTGGGAAGCATCTCCCCAAAGAGGACTACGTTTGGTTTAAACACTCCGCCACATTCACAGTAAGGGACATTCTCTTCACTTGTTTCTATTTTTTTTAGCAACAACTCCGAAGAGATCATCTTTCCACATTTTTGACAAACAGCTTCCCTTAAAGTCCCATGAACTTCAATGATTTTCTTCGAACCTGCCCTCTGGTGCAGGTTATCGATATTTTGGGTGATTAGGTATTTAACATAACCCATCTCTTCCAGCCGGGCAATAGCCTTGTGTGCAGTATTAGGAGAAACCCGAGATAACATCTCAATACGAGGTCGATAAAAATGATAAAAACGCTGTGGGTTTTCCTTAAATGCAGTTATAGAGGTAACTTTAAAGGGGTCTACTTTCTCCCAGATGCCTTTACCGGGAGTTCTAAAATCTGCTATTCCTGACCCGGTGCTTACTCCTGCCCCAGTTAGTACAACTGTATATTTAGATTCTTTAATTAATTCTGCTACCCGGTTGATTTTTTCGTTATTAATTATATTTTCCATTTAAAATGCCTATAACTTCGAAGTTTTCTAATTATTTTGTTCTACCCTATTCTATAACCTAAAGGAGCTTCCCGGTCAGGCTGAAGTAGAATAACTTCTCCATCCTCTTTCATTACCCCTAAAATTAAAACTTCTGATTTAAATCCTGCAATTCTTTTTGGAGGAAAATTAACTACCGCTACAATCTGTCGGTTAAGCAAATCTTTTTTAGAATATAATTTGGTAATCTGGGCAGACGAGACTTTTATACCTAACTCTCCAAAATCAATCTTTACTTTATAGGAGGGACTTCTGGCTTCCTCAAAATCTTTTACTTCAATTATTTTGCCAACCCGGATATCTATTTTCTGAAAATCTTCAAATGTTGCCATAATTATTTACCACCTTTTGATTTCGTTAATGAGCTGTCAATACTCCCCATTCCAATCTGGTATCACTTACCGGTAATGCATCCAATACACCTTCTTCTATCACTTTTCCTTTGGGGGTGGGAGAGGCTTTCCCAATCATCATATTTTCCACCTTTACCTTCCATCCGGCAGAACGAAAAGCTTTCAGTGCAGAATGTTTAAATAAAAATTTATCCATCCCAAATTTTTTTATTATTTTTGCATTTTCCTCATCATCCTCTTGGAAAAAAAAGGAAATGGCAAAAAATTTTCCTGAAATGATTCTCCTGAGTTCAAGGGTAATATTTCCAGGATTTTCGATATTTGCCAGCCCTAAATTCGTCGTCATCACTTCAACTGCCCCATCCTTAAAAGGAGTTCTCCGGGCATCAAAGGCCAATAGGCTTACCTTATCATACAAATCAAAAAATTCCAGCCATTTACGATTACGATATAAAATACGAGGGCTAAAATCTGTAATTATAATTGCCTGTTTTAATTTACGCAACATAATTTCGGCAAATTCAACCCGTCCCGAAGCAAGATCAACAATAGGGCAATCAAATGAGGAAAGCTGGGCAATCAAGTAATCTATTTGGGAGTTAAAACATTTTAGATATTCCGGAGTATACGTCTTTGATAGTGCTACATCAATCGTTGCTTTAGCCAGAAAGTATTTTCCCCTTTCTTCTAAAATTGAAGCCCTGAAATTTTGGTCAGCAGGATTAAGATCATTTAAGGGTACACCCATTAATTTTTTTTCGATTAAAGGATTTTTTTGAAGGAATTGTGCTAACTGACTACCTACCTCTTCCCAAAAATCATTACGCGGTAAATCAGGGGTAAGGAAAATGCCTATACCTTTTTGAACAGGATAAACTGCTTTGCAATTTTTACAAACTGCCTCGGCTTCTTCTATTCTATTCTCTGTACGATTACTGATTTTCCAAATTAGTTCACCATGGCAAGCCGGACATTCCAACATCTCTATCAGGAAATCTTGCATGTGCTTTCTCCTTATACTGCTGACATTATATCCTTATTATTAAAAAGGTAAAAAATGCATAAAAATATTCCTTTACTATTATACGCATATTTATTATTTTACCACAAACTAAATTAAATAAAAGATGTAACCAAAAGAGAGAGCTAAAATGCTAATAATGGTCAAATATAAAACTAATGTTTTGCCGCCAAAAGACTTTCTTAGGACTAAAAGAGTCCCCCAACTGGTAACCGGCCCTGCTATGAGTAACACCATCCCCGCACCGACGTTCATGCCCTGAGAAATAAAAGCATGAACTAATGGCACACTGGCAGTAGAACAGATATACATTGCTAAGCCAAAGAAAAGGCTGAATTTGTATATTTTTTAGTATCAACATATTTTTCGGGATTTTCTTCAAAAACGGCCAGACAGTGGGCTGAACAAAAATAGTAATATTCCTCTTGGTGCACTGTTTTTAATCCCTTATTCATATCCACACTCATTCCGCAAATAGGATCTACAGCCAGTTCCTTCTCCTGACAACAAGCAGGATTAGCCAAACCTTTGGGGTGATTAATTTTAAGTGAATTACCAACGATTCCCATAAGCAACCCCATTAAAATTACGGCAAAAAATATGAACACCGTAAACTTCAATCCTAAAAGGCCGTAACATACCAGAAGAGCAGTTACAGAAGTAGCGGGAGTAGCCACTAAAAATGCTAAAAAACAGGACCAAGTCTTGCTCCTTTTTGGTGCAGGCTTAATGCTATCGGAAGTGAACCTATACAGCAGACAGGAAGAATTGTCCCGGCAAGAGTAGAATAGAGAATAGGTTTTATGCCTTTTCCGCCGAGATGTCTTTCCACTAATTTCGCTGGAATAAATTCATGAATCAAACCACTTAAAAGAAATCCTATAAATAGAAAAGGCAATACTTCAACAAGATATCCTTTAAATACTACAAGAAATTCGGTTAATATATTCATGTTCTATCAAATAAGTATTAATTTTAAAAAACAAACTTTATTCCTTTTTTTATTTCTACATATAAATAGATGTTTTATTATAAACTATTTTAACTTTTACGGAAGACATTTTCCACATATTGACCTAAATAGTGAAGTGTTAAAGTAATGTTCACTACAGTCATACGAATTGGTATAGTAGTATTATATTCCAGATAACCTTTTTCATCAAATTCCCTCGCCCTTACTAAACTCCTTCTTACTTTTATTAAAAAATAAACTTTCTAATTCTTTTTTCCTCTTTTCTATTCGTTTATCTATATGTTTGGTAATTTTTTCTAATTTCTCCAATTCTTTAATCCTTTCCTTCAGCTTCTCTTGTTCTTTCATAACAAAACGAATAGCATCCGCTATAGGGTCAGGTAGTTTACCATGCTCTAACGCTTGAATTTCCTTCGCACTAAATCCTATTCCAATCCTGCCGGGAACTCCTACTACTGTTGAATTAGGAGGAACATCAGTAACCACCACCGAACCCGCACCTATTCTTGCATTATCACCAATATTTATTGCACCCAAGACTATTGCTCCAGCACCAATTACAACATTATTTTCCAGAGTAGGATGACGTTTCTTTTTTTCTAAACTTGTTCCACCTAAAACCACTCCCTGATACATTAGAACATCATTCCCAATTTCGCTTGTTTCACCTATCACCACACCCATACCATGGTCGACAAAAAATCTTCTTCCGATTTTGGCTCCGGGATGTATTTCAATATCAGTAATATGACGATTAATATGCGAAATTATGCGGGCAATGGTATACATTTTCTTTCTGTTAAACCAGTGGGCAATTCGGTGAAGCCATATTGCATGAAGCCCAGGATAACAAAGCACTACTTCTAATGTATTCTTTGCCGCCGGATCTTTAGCAAATATATTTTGAATATCTTCTTTTAAAGTCTTGAACATTAATAATGAACCTCCATTGCTCTTAACGGACAGGCAGGTAGACACAATTCACATGCAATACACTTATTTTCGTAAAAATGAACTTTTCGGGTAGATGTATCAAGAACTAGGGCTTCGGTTGGACAAACTGTTATACAAACGCCACAATGGGTACATCTGGTACTATTCCGGATAATACCTTGTGACAGTGACTGAACTATTACCCCTAATTTTTTGAGATAATTTATTCCTTTATTATAGTTTTCCTCTTCCCCGGAAAGGCCTAATATAAGAAGCCCTTCTTCTTTAGGTCTAATATATGCTTTTAGAATATTAAATTCTAAATCAAAGTGCTTTGCCAGGTTACAAACAATTGGCTGGTCAACTAATCTGTGAGGAAATTTCAGAACAATTCTTTTTGAAATCATTTGCTCCTCCTATCTGAAGATGTAGGGCTATTATTAGGAAAACAACTTTTCTTTATAGCCCTAATTCCTTTTTATCTGTTATTCAATTGGTCTTTCTTTTAATAATTTAAATGTCAGCCCTGACTCCGGTCCAGGCAGTGATGCCACAGGCTCAGTTAATAGAAACTGACCCTGTTTAATCCAGTCTTTTAAAATTTCAGCAATCTCTACTGCTTTTGAATAACTGGAAAGCGATGCGGTGGGAACTTCTTTATCTTGAACAACGATCTTACCGCTTTTAAGCTTCTCGTAAGAGACCTCGCCAAGCACCCCTGGTTTAACCTGCGGATATGCTTCACTATAATCAACAATTGGAGCATAGATGTCTTTATCCTTAATTGCTGTATAGCATAAGATTTCTTCATTCAAAATAGGGATAGGTATTCCCACTCCTATGATATTTTTTCATTAATTTCAGTTATTGTTTTAGTCATTTTGATGTCACCTTTCTTTTTTTACCATGAAAAATTACAATTACACTACTACATTTCTTCATACCCTTAACTTGCTCCTAAGAGCAGATTTTTCATTATTTATGCACCAACCAAAGCCATCCATGATCCATAACATTTCCACCACCTCCTAAATACAAGTTATCACGAATATAAATGTCATATAGATGGATATCTTTAATCTTTGTATGATAGTACTATTGGAAAAGTTCAGTAGAAAGATAACGATCACCTAAATCAGGAAGAATAACAACAATAAATTTATTCTTGTTTTCTTTCCGTTTAGCTACTTCTATTGCTGCCCATACCGCTGCTCCTGAAGAAATACCTGCAAATATCCCCTCTTCTTTAGTAAGTCTCCTAGCACAAATCATAGCTTCCTCATTAGTTACTTTGATTATTTCATCAATTATGTCCCTGTTTAAAACGTCTGGCACAAAGCCAGCACCAATCCCTTGAATCTTATGTGAACCAGGTTCTCCACCAGAAAGAACAGGAGAATTGGTAGGTTCAACAGCAATAGCTTTAAACGATGGTTTTCTCTTTTTAATTACTTCGGCTACACCTGTAATTGTCCCACCAGTTCCTACTCCAGAAACAAGAATATCCACTTTACCATCTGTATCTTTCCAGATTTCTAAAGCTGTGGTTTTCCGATGAACCTCAGGATTAGCAGGATTTTTAAATTGTTGAGGCATAAATGCTTTACAATTATTTTTCACAATTTCTTCTGCCTTTTTAATTGCTCCTTTCATTCCTTCACTACCCGGAGTTAAAACTATTTCAGCGCCAAATGCCTCAAGCATTTTCCTTCGCTCAATACTCATTGTATCAGGCATCGTGAGAACTAATCTATACCCCTTAACCGCACAAACAAAGGCCAAGGCAATGCCCGTATTTCCACTCGTTGGCTCAACAACTACAGAATCTTTTTTCAGAAGACCTTTTTTTTCTGCTTCTGTAATCATACTTACTCCAATTCGGTCTTTTACACTTCCACAGGGATTAAAAAATTCAAGTTTTCCGACAATTTTTGCCTTTACGTCCTTGGCTATCTTATTCAATTTTACCAAGGGAGTATTCCCAATTAACTCAGTTACGTCATTTACAATTTTAGCCATTTTATTCTCTCCTTTTTTTAGTCATCAAACTTTCAATCAAATGTAATACATTTTCAATTTTTCTGTGGTTATTTCTTCACCATACGAAATTCTGGATGACAGGCAAGTCGTGGAAGGCATATCGTAATTTGATAATCCTAAAAACTTTGCCATTGTTTTGATATCTGACTTTTTAATTCTTGCCTCAACTAAAGGATGGATAATATCTTCTTCATCCAATGCCTTTATGCCTGGCCTATGCTCATCAAAATCAGATAGATTTACGCCATCCGCGATATATTTTATTCTATTTTCAGTTGCTATCCTTTTCAAAACTATGGCTTCCTCTTTCTTGCAATAGTAACATCTATTCTCAGCGTTCTTAACGAACGCCTCATTACCAAGTTCTGACGATTTTACAATCACGTGATGCACGCCGATTTCTTTTGCAATTTTTTTTGCATTTTCCAATTCTCTCTTAGAAAAAGTATCTGAGGTTAAAGTAACCGCCAGTGCCTTTTCATCTAATACATCATATGCAATCTTTGCAACCAAAGAACTATCTATCCCTCCTGAAAATGCAATCATTAAACTTTCTTTCCCTTTTATAATCTCTTTTAAATGTTCAAATTTTTCTTTCATTTTTATATCCTTTTTTCTATCACTCCACCACCAAATACTATATCTCCGTCATAAAAAACTACCGCCTGCCCCGGAGTAATTGCCATTTGTGGTTCTCTAAATTTTACACGGATCTTCTCTTTATCCAGAGGGATTACTTCTACTTCAGCCTCACTATGGAGGTATCTTATCTTTGCCCTTGCTTTAATAGGTTTTTTTAATTTCTTCATAGATATCCAGTTTAGATTATTAGCTATAAGCTCTTCTCCAAACAACTCTTCTTTTCTTCCTACAACAATAGCGTTCCTCTCTTGGTCTATGGCAACTACATATAACCGCTCCTCGGCTGATATTCCCAATCCTTTGCGTTGACCTATGGTATAAAATGGGATTCCTCGGTGCTTACCAAGAATCTCTCCCTGTTTATTCAGTATAGGTCCCGGCTGGGCCGACGACTTAAAGAAGGAAGAATAGCCTCCGGCAATGAAATTCTGACTCTCTGGTTTATTATTAATACCAAGCACCAAATCTCGTGCTATTTTCCTTACCTCTTCTTTAGCATAATTGCCAAGGGGGAATAGAGAATATCTGAGTTGCTCCTGTGATAAGGAATAGAGGAAATAAGTTTGGTCTTTTCTTAAGTCCCTGGCCTTTTTGAGGAGATACCGATTCCGTACCTTATCATATTCTGCTCGGGTATAATGCCCGGTTGCAAAATAATCAAACTTAATTCCACTGTCATATATTTTTTTAATCATAGCGCCAAACTTTACCCGCTGGTTACACATAATACAGGGGTTGGGAGTCCTCCCGGAGAGGTACTCGTGAGAAAAGTAATCCAAAACAAAAGTTTTATACTCCTGTTTCAGATTAAAAATATAGAAGGGGATCCCCAATATTTGTGCTACTTTTTGAGCATCATTAATATCTTCTTCCTCGCCCGGTCCATAGCAGGCGTGGTGAGCACCTTCTTTGGAAATAGTCCCTCCATCCCATATTTTCATAGTCACCCCTATAACCTCGTAGCCTTCTTCTTTAAGTAAAGCAGCGGCAACAGATGAATCCACTCCACCGCTCATTCCTACAATAACTTTATCTCTAGACATATTTCAACATCCCCATTAATGCCTTTTGAGCAGATTTAATGATTCCTTCTGGCAGTTCGATGGCATAACGTTCCTCCCTCAGCGAGAGGTATACATCATTTAGAGTGGTTAGCTTCATATTTCGGCACATCTTGGCTGTACCAGCTGCATAAAACTCCTTCCCCGGATTTTCCTTTTTTAATCGATAGATAAGCCCTTCCTCTGTTCCTATGAGAAATTTTTTCTTATGCGATTTTTTAACAAAATTTACCATCCCACTGGTTGATAAAACCTCATCAGCCAGGTCAATAACTGATGGATTACACTCCGGATGGACAAGAAGAAGTGCATCAGGAAATTTTTCCTTGGCCAGACGGACCTCTTCTTTCCTTATTTTTTCGTGAACATAGCAGTAGCCGTTCCAGGGAATAATTTCTTTATTGGTAAATCTCTGGCAATATGCGGCAAGGTTTTTATCTGGAGTAAAGATTATTCTCTCTGTCTTAAGATTCCTTACCACTTCTACTGCATTTGCCGAGGTACAGCAAATATCCGATTCAGCTTTTACATCTGCATTGGTATTTACATAGGATACTACTTTGGCATCAGGATGCTTGCCTTTTAATCTCTTTAAATCTTCAGCAGTAACCATATCGGCCATAGGGCATCCCGCCTCCTTCCTGGGGAGGAGAACCTTCTTTCCAGGTGAAAGTATCTTTGCAGTCTCTGCCATAAAGCGAACACCGCAAAAAACGATTATATTTACATCTGTTTTTGCCGCTTCCCTAGAAAGACCCAGGGAATCACCCAGGTAATCTGCAATATCCTGAATCTCCGACCTTTGGTAATTATGTACCAGAATGATGGCATTTTTTTCTTTTTTTAGTTTATTAATTTCTTCCACAATGTTCATTTTTTTTAACCTGTTTATTTTGCTAAATTAAAAAAGTATTTATAACTGTAGTACCACCGGACATTCTAACAAAAGAACTTTCTTTTACAGTAAATAATTCGTCATCTTATAAGTTAAATCATCCAGTCATTTTAAAACCCTTGTAGAATTTAATATTGCCAACAATGCAACACCCACGTCAGCAAATACAGCCTCCCACATAGTTGCCATTCCAAGGGCGCCTATGGTCAAGAATATCCCTTTAACTACCAATGAAAAACCGATGTTTTGCCAGACTATACCCCTGGTTCTTTTCGCAATTTTAACAGCCTCATGAAGTCTTGAAGGTTCATCGGTCATTAAAACTATATCAGCCGCTTCTATTGCAGCATCTGACCCCAATGCTCCCATAGCTACACCAATGTCTGAACGCATTAATACGGGAGCATCGTTTATACCATCGCCCACAAATGCTATTAGGTCTTTATTATTTGCCTTTTTTTTCATCAATTCCTCAATTTTTTCTACCTTTTGCTGGGGTAATAATTCTGCAAAATACTCATCCAATCCCAGTTTTTGAGAAACTGCCTTCGCCACTTCCTGACTGTCTCCTGTAAGCATAACCTGCCTTTTTACTCCAATATCTTTAAGTCTTTGAATGGCTATCCTGGCATCTTCTTTGATTTCATCAGAGATGATGATATAACCAGTATATTTATTATCAATCACTACATGAACCACGGTTCCTTCAACATTACAAGTATCGTGTTCAATATTCTCTCTGTGGAGTAATTTATCATTGCCAACTAAAACATAATGACCCTCCACTCTTGCCTTTATGCCATACCCAGAAATTTCCTCGTAACTTTCTATTTTCCTCTCGTCTATCTTTCTACTAAAGGCTTCAAGTATAGATTGAGCAATTGGGTGGCTGGATTGACTCTCTGCCTCTGCAGCAAATTTTAAGATTTCATCTCTGGAAAAATTATTTTTAGTGACAATTTTAGTAACTCTGAAAACCCCTTTTGTCAAGGTCCCAGTTTTATCCCACACAATGGTATGAAGATTATTTAACCCCTCTAAATAATTTGAACCTTTTACCAGAATCCCTCGTTTTGAGGCTGCACCTATCCCCCCGAAAAATCCTAAAGGAATCGAGATCACTAGAGCACATGGACAGGATATCACTAAAAATATGAGTGCCTTATATATCCATTCTGAGAAGGTTGGTTCATGAGCAAACATGGGGGTAAATACTGGAATATGGTAAAGTATCACTGGTACTATAGCAAGGGTAAAAGCGCCAAAGACTACAGCTGGAGTGTAATATTTTGCGAATTTGGTGATAAATTTCTCAGTAGGAGCCTTTTTACTGGCGGCATTTTCCACTAAATCCAATATTTTAGACACAGTAGATTCGCTGAATCTTTTTGTTACTTGAACAGTTAAAAGTCCTGTTTTATTTATCATTCCCGAAAGGATTTCATCTTTTGCTTTCACCTTTCTTGGCACCGATTCCCCAGTTAAAGCAGATGTATCCACCAGCGAGGAACCATCTAGAACAATCCCATCAAGCGGAACCCTTTCACCAGGTTTTACCATGATTACATCGCTAACATTAACCTCATCAGGGTCTACTTTCTTTGTTTCCCCGTCTATTTTTAAATTTGCATAATCCGGTCTTATCTCCATCAGAGATTTAATTGATTTTCGCGATCGATTTAAAGCTATATCCTGAAACAATTCACCAACTTTAAAAAATAGCATGACTGCCACTGCTTCTGGAAATTTCTCTATTGCAAAGGCTCCCAATGTAGCCACAGTTAATAAAAAGTTCTCGTCAAAAACCCGTCCATGAAATACATTTCTGATAGCCTTCCAGACTATATCTCTTGCGATGATAATGTAACTTAACAAAAACAGAGAAAGCTCTCCCCAAAAAGACAATTTGAACAATAGAACTCCAGCATATATTACTATTCCTAATCCAAGGGTCATGATCTCCTTTTTCAGACTGAATTCTTCTCCATCTTCTTCTATATCACATACATCCTTGCATACTGGTCTTGTATTGTTTATGTCTGGGTTATGTGTAGACTTATTCAATATATTATTCTCCTCTCTGTATCTGCTAAAAATTTATCTAACTTTGGGGTAATCGCTTCTTTTATGTTTTTCTCCTTATTTTCTAACTTCTTAACTTATAGTTAAATTATAAATTAAATGTAAACCTTTTCCTCTTAATTTAATCCTGTAAATCAGGTATTAGATTAGGTATTTGGAACACTTCTATTTCAACATATAAGTTAATTTTTTTATCCGATTCCTGAGGATCATTTGAATAAATATGGACATGTTTTTCATCTTTTCCCATATAATCAGTAGTATCATAGGTTACTTTAAGCTCTGCTGACTCTCCCGGTTTAATGAGAGTAGTAGAAATTGAAGCTTCTATACAGGGACAAGATTCTTTTACCCCTTCAATAATTAAATCTCCTTCTCCCCCATTTTTTACAATAAAAATATGGGTGGGCTTTTCGCCTTGGGTCACCTTCCCAAAATCCCATTCTTCTTCTGAAACTAGAATCCTTGGTTTAGGTCCAGAATTATTTTGTGTAGTATTAGAAGGGTTATTTTGGATATTACTAAATACTAAAACACCCCCCAATATAATTACCACTCCTATAAGTAAAAATATTATTGTATTTTTTCGCATTGTTTCCACTCCTTTTTCTCATTGTTTTATTTTAAATTTATCGTTATAGATTATTTTTTAAAATTTATTGTTTTAATTTAGAGTTAATTTAATATCTTTTTTAAATGCTTTTGAAATTATTTAAATGCTACTTATTCTATTAAATAAGTAGCATTTAAATTTAAAAATAAAACACCACACTTATTTATAGATTTAATATTCGTCTAAAATTAAAATTTTTAATGTTAATAATTGGTTTTATTTCCTTAAATTAAATATGTTTCTTTTATTCATTTATTCATTCTAATATTTATCCTACTCTCAAACTAACAGGGTCCATGCAGTGGTGGTTGATGTTTATCTGATTTCTTAATATATTTTTCAGGATTATCATCAAATTCTTTTTTACATCCTGCAGAACAAAAATATAAAATTCTATCATTGTAGGTACTTTTAAATTTTGCTGTCAATTTATTTACTTCCATCTTACATACCGGATCAATAGCCATATTAGTCACCTCCTTCTTATATTATAATTTTCTTCACCGGCGGAATATACTTTTTTAACATCAAAGAAAGACTTACCACGGTTACAGAGCTCATGGCCATAGCTAAACCTGCAAATTCAGGTTTAAAAGTAATTCCGAAAAAAGGATATAATATCCCCGCCGCTACCGGAATAAGAGCAGTATTATAAGCAAAAGCCCAAAATATATTTTGTTTAATTCTCGATATTACTTTTTTACTTAATTGCACAGCTGCTACTGCATCTAAAAGATCATCCTTTATAAGTACTATATCACCGCTTTCAATTGCGACATCTGTACCACTGCCTATAGCAATACCTACATCTGCCTGAGCGAGTGCTGGTGCATCATTAATTCCATCACCTACAAAGGCAACTATCTCCCTTTTCTCTTGAAGTTTTTTTACCTCATTTGCCTTATCTTGAGGTAAGACTTCTGCTAACACATTTTCAATGCCAACCTGTTTGGCAATTGCCCTGGCCGTTCTAATATTATCACCGGTAATCATGATAATTTTAAACTTCATATCTTTAAATTCTTTAACTGCATCTTTGGTTGTTTCTTTTAATGTATCAGTAATAGCTATCATACCAGCTATCTTATTGTTAAAAGCAATTAAAATTACTGTCTTTCCTTCATTTTCAAATTGAAAAATATTTTTTTCAACACTTTCAGGGAATGATATATTTTTCTCTTTAAAAAGAGTTCTGTTGCCTATGAGTATTTCTTTTCCTTCTATTTTTGCTATTACACCTTTTCCCCTAAAAGTGTTAAAATTTTCGCTGACGAGAAGACTAATCTCACCCTCAACTGATTTTTTTACGATTGCCTCAGCAAGAGGATGTTTAGAATTCTTTTCCACACTTGCTGTTAATTTTAGCAATGTTCTATCTTCAATTCCTATACCGATTATATCAGTAACTTCCGGTTTTCCTTTAGTAAGGGTTCCGGTTTTATCAAATATTATAGTAGTCAATTTCTCCGACCTTTCCAGAGCTTCTCCATTTTTAATAAGAACACCAAGTTCAGCTCCCCGGCCTACTCCTACCGTCACAGCAGTAGGAGTAGCCAGGCCAAGTGCACAGGGGCAAGCTATAACTAAAACTGAAATTAAATTAGTTAACGCGAAAAGAAAACTATTATCAAGAATTAAAAACCAGACCACAAAAGAAAAAAGGGCAATTACTAATACTATAGGGATAAAATAATTTACCGCCTTATCTGCAATCCTTTGAATAGGTGGTTTTGAACTCTGAGCTTCT
>Ga0190349_1000373_pt1 | contig 13934 bp, 13 predicted proteins | sample 48721378_MG_FD_179798 | JGI IMG/M metagenome (GOLD analysis project Ga0190349, IMG submission 179798) | Hydrothermal vent microbial mat bacterial communities from Southern Trench, Guaymas Basin, Mexico - 4872-13-7-8_MG | ecosystem: Environmental > Aquatic > Marine > Hydrothermal vents >...
TGCCTCCATTCCCTCTGGAACACTCTCAGCATATGCCGTCTCAATCTGATCACCAAACACTTTCTCAATGTATAACCTTCCTTGATCGTGTGCGTACGTCCATCCCGCATCTCCCGCTGGCCCTATATAGATAAACGCTACCTTCAGTGGCGCCGCTAAAACAAATACACCCAGCAATATCAACACTAAACACGTAAGCCTCTTCATTTAAAACCCCTCCTTGACTCTCAACGCTTTTAACACTTTTTCTGGTGTGAAGGGAAGATCATGCAATCTGATTCCTACAGCGTTGTAAACAGCGTTGGAAATCGCCGCAGGTGGTGTATCAATACCTATTTCTGCAACACTCTTGGCTCCATACGGTCCCGTAGGCTCATAGCTTTCAACAAAGTGGACTTCAATGTCTCCGATGTCAAGACGCGACGGAATTCGATAATTCATCATGGAATTTGTCATCAATCGTCCCTTAGAATCGTACTTAACTTCTTCATAAAGAGCCATTCCAATTCCTTGGACTAATGCCCCTTCGACTTGCACCTTGGCAAGATTTGGATTGATAGGAACCCCACAATCGACGACAGCTACGTATCTGACTGGAGTTATTTTTCCTGTTTCTGTGTCCAGTTCTATTTCACAGAAAGCAGACATATAAGGTGGGGGAGCTTCATCTCCAACGAAAGACGCAGTGGAGCACAACTGGGTTTGATTCTCACTGTAGTAGAGTTTTGTTGCAAACTCTGAAAGCGGAAGGCGTTGCTCGGGCCCAATAATTTCCTCTCCGTTGAAAACAACTTCTTCTTCGCTGCAGTTAAATAATTTCGACCCGTGCTGTACTATCAGGTGTTTCATTTTTTCCGCTGCCCTCTTAACCGCGTTCCCTGACACATAGGTTGTGCTCGACGCATACGCCCCAGTATCAAAAGGTGTCAGATCCGTATCCGAAGAATATGGAACAACTTTCTTCACGGGCACATTCAAGGTTTCTGCCGCTATTTGTGCCAAGATCGTGTCACTTCCAGTGCCGAGATCAGTGGCTCCAACAAGCAGGTTGAAGGAACCATCGTCGTTTAGCTTCAAGATTGCAGAACCCATATCTATCTTTGCAATACCTGATCCTTGCATTGCTATAGCCATGCCCACTCCTCTTACCTTTGTTCCTGACTCGGGACGTTTCGAAAATTTTTCAGACCAACCAAAGATACGCTTCCCCAACTCAACACATTGCTCCAACTTACAGCTCTTTATAGTCATTTCTGCCCCTTCTCTTCCTTCTCCCATTATTTTGAAAATCGGAGAAGTTTCTCCTTCTCGTATCATGTTGAGCTGTCTCAGCTTAACCGGATCTAAGCCAAGCTTACTCGCCAGAATATCCATGGCTGATTCCAGGGCAAAATTTCCCTGAACAGCTCCATATCCCCTGTAGGCGCCAGCCGGCGTGTGGTTCGTGTAAACAACTTTGCCCTTGAACCTGACCGCGTTCACTCTGTTGTAAAGAGGTAAGTTCTTAGATCCGGCTACCATCAAAGTTGTGAGGGCGTGTTCGCCGTAAGCCCCGGTATCAGAAAGGATTTCCATATCTATTGCTTTCAAAACACCTTTCTCATCTGAACCAAGGGTAACGTCTATTCTCATGGGATGCCGTGTGTAGCTTGATTCAAAGACTTCCTTACGTGAATAGATGATCTTTGAAGGTTTCCCGGTTTTGAGGGTAACAGCCGCAACGTAGATCTCACCGTGAACAGCTTGCTTTCCGCCAAAGCCTCCTCCAATTCTGGGCTTAACCACCCTTATGTTCCTCAGTGGTATATCCAAAACTCTGGACAAAATTCTTCTAATATGAAATGGAACCTGAGAGGAGGTAACTACGACGAGCCTCCCCTGATAATCTATGTATGAAAAAGCAGCATGAGGTTCCATCATAACGTGAGCTTGCGCTTGGGTATAAACCCTGTGTTTGACAACATGAGCACATTTCTTTAGTTCTTCTTCAATGTTTCCAATATCCATTTCATAAGCAGAGCACACGTTATTTTGCTGATTTTCCACCCCAGAAATCCCATCTTCCGGATGAATAGGTGGGCTTTTTTCACTGAATTCGAAATCAAGGACGGGGTTTAGAACTTCGTAATCAACTTCAATCAACTTCAGAGCTTTCTCGGCTGTTTGTTCGTCTTTTGCGGCTACAACAGCCACTTCGTCTCCAACGTATCGAACATAACTGTCTAAAGCGAACTTGTCATAAGGTGATGGTTCGGGATAGCCCTGTCCGGCACGTGTAAAAGGTATTCTTGGAAAATCCTCATGGGTGAGAACACACTCAACACCTTCCAACGATCTGGCTTCAGATGTGTCTATTTTTCGTACTCGTGCGAAGGCATAAGGGCTGCGAAGTAGCTTCACAATCAAGGAATTCCGGGGAGCAAGGTCATCTGTATAGGCGGGTTTACCACTCAGAATTCCATAGCCATCTACTTTCTTTATGGAACGTTTGACATATTTCACTCGCCCACCCCCATGAATTCCTTAATAGCTCGAAGCTGTGAATGATACCCAGTACATCTGCACAGATTTCCCACCAGGTATTTCTGAATTTCTTGAAGAGATTTGATATTCCTCTTTTTCAAACTGTAGACGGTTAACAGAAGAGAAGGACCACAATAGCCACATTGGTCTGCCCCTTCTGATAGTAGATTCTTTCTAATCTCTTCAAAATCTTTGTCTTTTTCCAACCCTTCGACTGTTGTTATACTGTGTCCTTGAGCTTGAACAGCGAGCGAACAACAGGAAAGAATCGGTTTTGAATCCATCAAAACCGTGCAAACTCCACACGAAGCGGTATCACATCCCTTTCTCACACTGTACAAACCCAACATCCGCAGAGCTTCCAAAAGGGTTGTGGAAGGTTCAACCTCAAGATTCTCTTTTCTCCCATTTACCGTGAGTGTTATTTTCATAATTCACAGCACCTCACTTAGGGCTCTTTTGAACAGTACTCCACACACGTGTCTTCTGTATTCAGACGAAGCTCTCAGGTCATCTGCAAATGGGATCTCTCTTATAAGTGAGTCGCAAACAGTTTTAAGATCTCTGCATCCTTCTGAAAGAAGCTTAGGTGTATCTTTTGCCAAAAGAGCACATCCTGGTCTTGAACCAACAGCGATTCTGAATTCATCATCACACCTCGCAACAGCCAGAGACAAAACGGGAAAATCAAAGTGAGTTCGCTTGAAAACTTGAAACGAAACTTTTAAATCGTTCTCAGTAATCACAATTTCTTTGAGAATATCTCGAAGAGGCGGCATTTTCAGAAAATCCTTTATTGATATCACGCCAGTGTTGTGGAAAACAACATCCACATCTAACACCGCTAAAAGAGTTAAGAATTCGGAAAAACCAAGTCGTGAGTACACCGTGCCACCAACAGTCGCCGCGTTTCTCAGTTGATACGACCAGATATCGGAAACAACCTTCTTCACCAATCCGTTGAAAGCGTTCTTGAAAATATCCGATTCTTCAACATCTGAAAGAGTGCTCATAGCTCCTATGCGTATTTTCCCATCCCTCTGTGATATGTATTTCAGAGAAGTCTCTTGAAGATCTATAAGAAGCTGTATTGTTCTTTTTGAAAGATAAAGATATGTGCCTCCTCCAAGAATTTGCGAATTTGTATTGGACACAAAAAGATCGTGGGCTTCATCAATACTTTTGGGTCTCACATAGTCAACTGCCTTGAACATCGTTCTCACCACCCAATTCAAAGTATGCCTTGATAAGTAGATTACGCACCAGCTTTCGTCTGTAATCAGCAGTTGCTCTGACATCTGATATCGGAGAAACAGCATTCGAGTATTCCTGCGCTATTTCTTTGAAAACAGGGAGTTCAAAACGAGAACCTATTATCTTCTTCTCTAACTTTGTACTTCTGAAAACATTAGGGCAAACGGAGCCAAGAGCAATCCTGATGTCCTTCACCATACAACGCTCGAGCTTCAACAAGATTCCCGCACTGACTGTGGCAATGTTCATCGAGTTACGTTTTCCAACCTTTTCGAAGAAGTACAAGTAGTTATTCATCACGGGAAACTGTAGTTCATAAGCAACTTCATAAGGTTCAAGGGCAATATTACCCGGTCCTTTGATAAATTCCTCAACTTTGACCACTCTTTCTGTGGGCAGCAGTCTAATGGACGCATCATAGAGATAACAAGAAAGCAGAAAATCGCCAGCAGGAGAAGCGTTACACACATTTCCCAGTGGTGTTCCGCGATTTCTGATTTGAGTTGAGCCAATGGTAGGAATTATCTTTTGAAGAATTGGAAACTCGTGAAGATCAAAACTCAGCATATCTGAGTAAGTCGTGTTCATTCTTATCAAAAGTATTCCATCATTTTTGACAATTTTCTCAGTACGGATCTCCTTTGTATCAATCAGTGCTGTGGGACTGAGCGATCCCGAACGGATTTTAACCTGAACATCTGTACCCCCACTAAATAAAGTCCCTCTTACTTCTCTCCTTATTCTGAAGAGTTCCTCAAGGGTATGTGGTCTGAAAACATTCAAAACTCATTCACCTCTGTACTTTTTAGCGGCTTCCTTGACAGCATCTATAATCTTAATGTAACCCGTACATCTGCATATGTTGCCTTCAAGTGCGGTTTTTATCTGTTCCTCTGTTGGGTTCTTAACAGAATCAAGAAGTGCTTTTGTAGACATGATCATACCCGGTGTGCAGAATCCACATTGAATCGCACCACTATCAATGAAGGCTTGCTGAATGATATCGTTTTTCAGTCCTTCCAAGGTGAGGACGCTGTGCCCATCAATCTCAACGGCGAGTATCAAGCATGAGTTAACCGCTTTACCATCAATAATAACGGTGCAGGCACCACACTCGCCCTCACCGCATCCTTCTTTCACGGAAGTCATATTCATGTCTTCGCGCAGAAAATCCAGAAGTCTTTTCTCTTCGGATACATCTCTGTGGTAGTTCTTTCCATTTAGGTTGAACGCTATCCTCATAATTGCCCCCACTACGCTTAATGATAGCACAGTGCCACTACACACCTTTATAAAGCAATTTTGAAAGATACTTAAGGCAGATGGCGAAATCATCATGGGTGAACTTTCTGCGTAGAACCATATCTTCTCCCATGAAATGGCCAATTCCCATTAAAAACAGAGCAAGATGTTCAACGTTGAAAGGTCGGAACATATTCGATGAAATGGCCTCTCTCAAAGGTTTTAAATAGCCATCAAGAATACGCTGGTAGTAATCCTGCGATATCGTCGGGTAGAAAAATTCTGTTTCTCTAACAATATGATACATTTTTGGATGTAACATGAAGAATTTTACAAAGGCGTTGTAACCTGCAATTTCTGCATCCCGACGATCTTGAAACTTTCTGATAGCACTGAGAAGTGTTATCCGTAAAGCTCTGTTGGTAGTCGTAACCAATTCCTCTAAAATCTGCTTCTTTCCATCGAAATATATGTAAAATGTTCCTTTTGCGACTCCCGCACCTCGGGCGATATCCAAAATCATCGTGTGTCTGTAACCCTTGCTTCCAAAAAGTTTCTCGGCTGATTGGAGGAGTCGCATTCTGGTCGAACTGACTTCGATTCGGAGCGGTTTGACATTCATCTTGAGTACTTCAGGATTCATTTCATACTCATCTGGATCGATTCCTCTTAGGGCAAAGTCGATGAGTTCCGCTGTTAGCTTTTCTGAAATTGTGTAGTCTCTGCTGATTGATTTGAAGATCGAAACAAAGCGTACTGGTCCTGTCAAAAACCAGCGTATAGCCGCGCTCTTCAGTCGGTTTGAGACACCCTGTGACTTTTCAATTAACTCAGTAAAAAGCTTCTCAATTCGTTTAAACATAGATCTATCTATGTAGACTCCTTCGTGAAGTATCCTGTGAAATAGAGGCTGAGATATGTAGAAATCAAGGTAGGAACGAACGAACTTCTCAACAAATTTCTCCCGTGTTGAAAAGGGAATATCAGACATTCTCGCTTTAAAAGCATCAAAAGCTCTTTCAAGTATGGTTTTATATATAACATCTTTTCCACCAAAGTACTGGTAAAACGTAGCGGTTTTTACCAGTGATTTTTTCGCTATCATTGAAACAGACACGTTGTGGTAACCTTTCTCAGAAAAAAGGCTTAAAGCGCTTTCGATAAGCTTTTCATATGTTCTTTTCCCATCTGATCTAACAGGATTCCTACGTGTGATTTCTCGACTCACCACTTTTCTTCTCCTCATTTGGCCGTTAGGAGACCCTCAAACCTTTGTAGAAACTCATCATAACCGGGTGGTGTTTTTAACACCTCTCGATTACCATGTCTCCAGAGGAAATATAAGAAGCTCGCAATTTTTTCATATCTGATTTTGTACACCACGGAATTGATAACTCCATCCACTCCTTGATCGTATTTCTTCGCTATACCCTCTAAGAGTTCAGAAGGTGTGTATGGTCTCAACCTTTGAAAATCAAAGAATTTTGCAAGTGTTTCTAATATTCTGAGACATATAGCAGATGATTCATTTTCAACAGAAAGAGTTTCCAAACGGAGCTTTGGAAGAATTTCGTGTGTGTACTGATATTCAGCAGGAGCGTTCACCGACAGTCTCACGCCGAGGATGTCAGCGGCTATCTTTCTTTGATCGCTACTCAGAGTCATAAAAAGTTTGCCCAAGATATCTTCGGGGTGGTAACAGTAATACGTTCTTCCATGTAAAACACCATATGCAGCCATCGTATCAAGATAACCCTCCAGAAGATACTTTCGCGAAACCTCAGGATCAAAGGTCAGTAAACCGCCAAAATGCTCTCGAGGTCTTATGTAAACAACGTCAAGATCGCTGAAGGTAGATATGTACGTTAGTATATCTCTCAATGTGCGTGTTCCGATATCCACAACAACAGCTTTCTTAAAACCCCTAAGCTGAGCCATTTTCAGTGGAATATTGCTGTATACACCCCCATCTATGAACAATTCTCCTCGGATCTCTTCTCTCGTGAAAGCCGGGAAATTGGCACTTGCAAGAATATAGTCGGCAAGCATTCCCTGCGGTATATCCTCTATAAAGAGCATCATTGGCTCCATTCGGCTCATACTATAGGCCATCAGTCCGTAATCAATTTTCGAAGAACGCACAGCATCTTCCGGAATGAATTTTTTCAGCAGATCTTTGAGAGGTGTTACGTCGATACCACCTTTGCCAAAAAAATCGTTCAGAATGCCTCGAAGTTCCGACAAAGAGATGTCAAAAGACTTTCCTCTTAGAAGCTTTTCCATTCCCGGTGAGATTCTCATAACATCTTCAAAAGTGACATTTAGCCAAGCATCTCTTGCTTTTTCAAACTCACCTAAAACAATCGCCGCTCCGTTTATTGCTCCAACAGATGTACCATACACCCCACCAATCTCAAAGCCTAAATCTGTAAGGGCACGCCAAGCTCCTATTTCGTAGGCTCCTTTGCCTCCACCTCCAGATAAAACCAGCGCTATACTCGATAAAGCGACAGCTACAGTTTTCATAGTTCAATCCTCCCAGTCTGTATGGTTCAGTGTGACAAATACCCACAGAGAGTCGGCTTTTCAACTCCATTATATATTCAGTATATATTCAGCGGATAGATTTCTCACATCACATACGTTTTTCTCTAATTCGAGAACAAACTAACATTTGACAGTTCTGTAAAATCAATGTTATCATAACATATGACCCACCTATCAATATTATAGTTGGGTCACCACAATGGAATGAAGAAATGAGGGATTTCATGAAATGGCGAACCATTTACGAAACCAAGCTGAAAAGCATTGAAGAAATCTTGGATCTTGTCACCCCAAATGCCACCGTAGCGGTGGGAATGACTCCAATGGAACCAAAATTATTCCTGAAAAACCTCCATAGGGCTGACAAAGCCAACAACGTTACAGTTTTTACTTGTCTAAACACAGGAAATTATGATTTTTATTTGAGTTCTGATTATGAAGATAAATTCATGAACGCCTCCTGGTATTTCGGTGCTTCAAACAGAGAAGCGATCAAGAATGGGTTGAAGACCGTTAGCTATGTTCCTAACAACCTTCATCAGGCTGGAACAAATTTGATTGAAAACAGGCAAATTGATCTTTTTGTGGGTGTAGCTTCACCGATGGATAAGAATGGCTTTTTTACTCTCTCCGCTTCGGTGGTTTATGAAAAGGATGTATGTGATGCCGCAAAGCGTGTTGTTCTTGAAGTTAATCCAAATGCTCCTCGAACGCACGGTGACACACAGATCCATGTTTCGGAGGTTGACTACATTGTTGAAGTAGACTACCCACTGCCAGAGACGACTACCATTACCCCTTCCGAAGAAGAAGCTCTCATTGCCGAAAACATATCACAGCTAATCAGCGATGGTTCTACAATCCAACTGGGCATAGGTGGCATCCCAAATGCTGTGGCGAGTCTCTTAACAAACAAAAAGCACCTCGGTGTCCACACAGAGATGTTGACCGAATCGATGATAGATTTGTTCGAACAGGGAATAATAACAAACAAGAAAAAGAGCCTCTGGCCTGGTAAGTTTGTCTGCGCTTTTGCATTCGGCACAAAAAGAGTGTACTCCTTCGTGGACGATAACCCTTCGGTGTTTTTTCTGCGGGGAAAATACGTTAACGATCCATATGTGATTGCTCAAAACAACAAGATGATTAGTATCAACACCGCACTGATGGTTGATTTGACGGGGAACGTCTGTTCAGAAGCTCTTGGAACCACGCATTACAGTGGAACCGGCGGTCAACTGGACACCCATCGCGGAGCAGTGAAAAGCAAAGGAGGTAAGGGAATAATAGCGCTTCGATCAACAGCTAAACACGGTTCGATTTCCACAATCGTACCAGTACTGCCTACCGGCGCTCCCGTAACTATTCCGCGTCAGGATGTTGATTTTATCATCACAGAAAGAGGCATAGCGCACCTTCGCGGTAAAACTGTTCGTGAACGAGCACAGGAATTGATAAGCATAGCGCACCCTGATCACAAGGATCGGCTTTTGAAAGAAGCCCAGAAGATGGGCATTTTTTGATTCGAGTAAAATAGATTTGAATACTTCAGTAAATGGAGGGCTGAATATGAGACTGAAAGACAAAGTGTGTATCATCACTGGAGCAGCAAGTGGTATAGGGAAAGCGGCATCTGTCAAGTTTTGCTCACAGGGAGCTGTAGTCATCGCGTGCGACGTGTCTCGTGACTCACTTGAGCAGCTGCGCGAAGAAACGCACAGCTTACCCGGAAAGCTTATTCCAAAGGTGTTAGATGTAACAAGAAGAGATGATGTTTTCAGGGTTGTTCAAGATGTTGCCACAGAGTACGGCAGAATCGATGTTTTGGTTAACAATGCGGGGATAACAAGAGACGCTCTGCTGTTAAAAATGACAGAGGAACAATGGGATACCGTGATTAACGTGAATCTCAAAGGAGTCTTTAACATGACACAAGCGGTGGCTCCCTACATGGTGAAGGCAAAAAAGGGTTCGATAATCAACACCTCCTCCGTTGTTGGAATTTATGGAAACATAGGTCAAACCAACTACGCTGCCACAAAGGGTGGGGTAATCGCGATGACCAAGACGTGGGCGAAGGAGTTAGCCAGAAAAGGAGCTCAAATAAGGGTTAACGCGGTAGCTCCGGGTTTTATTAAAACTCCAATGACAGAGAACCTTCCCGAAAAGGTCATCGAATACGTCAAGAGTAAGACGCCTCTCGCCAGAATGGGCGAAGCAGAAGAAGTTGCAAATGTCTACTTATTCCTTGCCTGTGATGAATCTTCTTATATCACAGGACAGGTGATTGGTGTAGATGGGGGATTGCAAATTTGAAAGGGGGTATCTTAAATGAAGAAGATTTTCGTAATAGCAATTCTCATAGTAGCACTCTTTGCATTTTCAGAAAACGGTGTGTATCCAGATAAGATTGTTGTTGGATCCTTCCAAGCCCTTTCCGGACCATACGCAGTTATTGGCCAAGAAATGACTAAGGGAATGAAAGCTTACTTCAACTGGATCAACAACAATGGCGGTATTTACAAGAGACAGATTGAACTCGTCGTTGCTGACGATCAACTGAATCCTTCAAAGACGGTTATTGAAGTAAAGAGGCTTGTTGAAGAGGATCAAGTTTTTGCAATTGTAGGAGGACTTGGAACGTATGGATGTCTTGCCGTGATGGATTATTTGAACGACAACGGAGTGCCTTTTGTGTACCAAGGCTCTGGTTCGAGTCTTCTCGCTATTCCACCAAAGAAATACGTGTTCCCGGTGCAACCAGATTACACGCTCGAGGGTCAGTTGATAGCGAAATTTTCAGTGGAAACACTGGGCAAATCTAAAATCGCCGTTCTCTACATGTCTAATGATGTTGGAAAAGAAGGGCTTCAAGCGGTTAAAACAAAACTCGCTGATTACGGTATGAAACCCGCATTGGAGATCCCGTACAATCCTGCTGAAACAGACTACAGCTCACTCGCCGTCAGAGTTCTTGGGGTAAATCCAGACTTAACAGTCATTTATGGCTTTGTTACAGACACTGTTAGATGGATAAAGACACTAAGAGATTATGGTGTGGAATGCGATATCGTGACAATCTATCCGAACGCAGATCCGGTGATCATAACACTTGCTGGTGATTATGCGGAAGGAATTTACATCACGGGTTGGGTGCCACTTCCCACGGAAGACAGACCGGACTTTGTGAGAGATTATCAAAGATTTCTCGGGATATATCAGGAATCCTACCCCGATGAGCAGGTACCGTCGTCTTATGCTGTTGCAGGATTTATCGCCGCGGAGGTTTTTGTTGAAGGCCTTGTTCGAGCAGGTCCCAATCTTACACGTGAAGCACTTGTAAAATCTCTTGAAAGTTTCGATCATTGGAACGGAATACTTTCAAAAGACATATCCTGGGGACCCAATCAAAGGCGTGGCAAGTCAAGTATGTACTTCCTTCAAGTTCAAAATGGTCTTTTTGTTCCCGTTACCAATTTGCTTACACTTGAGAAATAGCTTTTCTTCATAACTGGGGAAGGGTGGTATCTCCTTCCCCTTTCACTGGAGGCATTGATGTGGCATTTCTTAAAATAGAGAATTTAACAGTGTCTTTCGGTGGTCTAATAGCTGTCGACGATTTCAGCATGTATCTCGACAAAGGAGAAATACACGCGTTAATCGGACCCAATGGAGCAGGAAAAACCACAGTGTTTAACGCCATGACAAGAATTGTAAAGGTTTCTGCGGGGTCTATCATGTTTCAAGACAAAAATATACTTCACATGAAACCACATAGAATTGTGGAACTCGGTTTGTCAAGAACATTTCAAAATGTTGTGCTCTTCAAATACATGACCGTCCTGGAAAACCTTTACGTAGGATACCACAGTAAAACAAATGTGTCGCTTTTGAACGAAATTCTGCCAACCGAGAAGTTCAACTCAGAACGTTTGAAAATGTACAAAAAGGCACTTCACATTGCGGATCTCTTGCAAATAAAGAACAGACTGCTGAGTTTCGCCGGCTCAATACCGTTCGCGGCTCAGAAAGTAGTGGAGATCGGGAGAGCGCTCATGAGTGACCCTCAACTACTGCTTCTGGATGAACCCGCCGCAGGTTTAACAGAAGGAGAAACCTCTGAAATAAAAGATATTCTGAAGATGCTCAACAGAGACTTGGATATAACTATTCTGCTCGTGGAGCACGATATGGGCCTGGTAATGGACATTTCCAGGCTAATAACCGTCATGGACTTTGGAAAAAAGATTGCTGAGGGAGCACCTGAAAAGATTCGATCCGATCCTAAGGTAATAAAAGCTTACTTGGGAGATAATGAGAATGCTTGAACTTCGCAATGTGGAGGTATGCTACGGTCCAGTCAGGGCTGTGAAGAATATATCATTCGTGGTGAAAAGGGACAGTATCACCGCTTTGCTTGGTGCTAACGGTTCAGGAAAAAGCTCCACCTTGTACGCCGTTGCAGGCACAAACACAATAACAGAAGGACAAATTCTTTATGATTCTAAAAGAATCGATCATCTCCCCGCTTATGAAAGAGTTCGCAACGGCATCGTTCTCTGTCCCGAATCCGGACAGATATTTGCTCAGATGACGGTTTTAGAAAATCTTCGTGCTGGAGCTTATTCGAGAAGAGACAGTTACACGGATGAGTTGAAAATGGTATTTGATCTCTTTCCAAGACTCAAAGAGAGGCAGAAACAGCTCGCAGGAACGTTGTCAGGTGGAGAAAGACAGATGCTGGCCATTGCAAGAGCTTTAATGGCAAGACCACGCTTCTTGATGCTGGATGAACCTTCCATGGGATTAGCACCCAATTTGGTGTCTCAAATAATGAAAACAATTCAGCGAATACGGAGTCTCGGCGTGACAGTTTTGTTAGTCGAGCAGAATGCGTTTTCTGCCTTGAAGATTTCCGACTACGCATATGTACTTCAAACGGGAAAGCTTGTCATGGAAGGAAAAGCTTCAGAAATGCTGCGGGACAAAAGAATAATAGAAAGGTATTTGGGGGGCTAATTCGATGGTTCTCAATCAAATAGTGCTTGGTTTAGCAACTGGCTCCTTTTACTCGTTGATAGCTCTTGGAATAGTCATGATTTACAAGACAACGGGCGTCATGAACTTCGCTTTTGGCAACATGGCGATGTTCATGGCGTATGTGGCTTTCACCTTCACCGCAATGGGCCTTGGACCAGCAGTTGCCTTGATCATTGTTCTTCCTTTGGCGGCGTTGTTCGGATACGCGGTGGAAAGGTTCACGCTCCGACCAATACGACACCTTTCCCACGCCTCAATGTTGATAGTTACGCTCGGGATATTAATGATACTGGAAGGACTGGTCACTCAGATTTGGGGAACTCGCTACAAGAACTTCCCCGAGTTGATAAAGGGGAAACCTTTTGTATTCTCAGGAAAAGCTGGCATTGTCGTTTTCAGAAGGCAGGATATATTGGTGTTTTTAATACTTATTTGCATCTCAGTTTTGATTTATCTTCTTATCAAGCACACAAAACTCGGCATCGCCATAAAGGCGGTATCTGAAAATGAAAAAGCTGCCCAGTTGATGGGCATAAGCCCTGGGAAAGTGTTTTCATGGATGTGGATGTTTGGAACAGCTTTGGGAGCTTTAGTGGCAGTTTTAAGCGCGCCAAAAACCTATATATCCCCCGTCATGATGGTTTTCTATCAAATAGAAGGGTTTACAGCCGCCGTGCTTGGAGGATTCGAAAGCTTCGCCGGTGCTATAGTGGGGGGGCTCGCACTTGGTGTCATAGAGAATCTTGTGGGCACTTACATCAGTAACGAGCTTAAATCGACGTTTTCTTTGATTCTGATCATTGTGGTCTTACTCATAAGACCTCAAGGATTGCTGGGAAGCCGTAAGATCAGGAGAGTGTGAGTCGTGAAACGACTGGTGTTTTTTGCTTTGTTGTTGACAGTACCCTTGTTTCTCCAAGGTAGTACTTTCATGATAACAGTTATAAACCTGACAATGATATACACGCTCGCGGCAATGGGTTTGAATCTCATAATGGGTTATACAGGACAGGTGTCAATAGGTCATGCCGCGTTCATGAGCATTGGAGCTTATACTTCCGCTATCTTAGTTCATAAATTGAGCATGCCGATACCTGTGGGAATTTTAGCAGGAACTGCTTTCAGCGCTGTTTTTGGTCTTGCCCTGGGTTTTCCCGCCTTGCGGCTCAGTGGTTTTTACCTTGCCATAGCGACAATGGGCTTTGGAGTGGCAATAGAGCAAATTTTGTCCTCCTGGGAGTCAGTTACCGGTGGTTACATCGGAATGCGGGGAATAACGGCTATGGGAACCGATACTCTGATTTACTATGTGATACTCGCTTTACTCA
>Ga0190349_1000374_pt1 | contig 13932 bp, 12 predicted proteins | sample 48721378_MG_FD_179798 | JGI IMG/M metagenome (GOLD analysis project Ga0190349, IMG submission 179798) | Hydrothermal vent microbial mat bacterial communities from Southern Trench, Guaymas Basin, Mexico - 4872-13-7-8_MG | ecosystem: Environmental > Aquatic > Marine > Hydrothermal vents >...
CTGATACTGTTGGCGCTACGACTCTAAGACCTGAGCACATAAAAATTGATGGAAACAAGGTGACGTTCCATTTTCTTGGGAAAGATTCGGTCGAATGGCATAAAGAAGCAGTATTTCCAGATGAAGTAATTGCTGTGTTACGAGAGTTAATTGAAGAAGCTAAACAGAGCCCAGATGATAAGCCTCAAATTTTTTCAGATGTTGGGAGTAGGCATGTTAATGCTTTTCTGGGCGAAATTGTTGATGGCTTAACAGCAAAAGTCTTTCGTACATATCATGCTTCGAACGTCGTTCGACAAGCTCTTGATGAAAGTGATGTCTCAGAGACTGACCCTGATTTTGTGAAAAAAGAGGCTGCAGTAATGGCAAACCGTGAAGCGGCAATTATCTGCAATCATATGAAACAAGAGCCAAAGAATTTTGAAAATAGATTACAGCGCTTCAGAGAACGAAAATTGAAGGCCAAGGAACGGATCGAAAAAGCCATTGCAAACCGGCAACAGAGAGAAGCCCGATTAGTGGAGTTAAAAGAAAAGTTACAGGAACGGAAAGCCCAACTTAAAGAGCAAGAATCATTGTTAGCTCAAAGAAAAGCAGACTTGCTTGAGCTCAAGAGCCTTCCCAAACCTGACTCGGCAAAGGAGCAAGCACGGTTGAAAAAAGCAATTGAACGGGCGAAAAAGAAGGTGGAAACCCAAAAGAAACGAGTAGAAAGTGCCAAGAAGAGAATTGAAACGGTGAAAGGACAAATAGACCGGGCGAAGAACAGTCTTGGTACCGCCAAAGAGCGGATCTACAAGGCCGAACTGGCGCTTCGGAAAATTGAATCTCAAGAGCGGATTAGTAAAAAAACGAAGCGTCTTAACCTCGGGACAAGTCTGAAATCGTATATTGACCCCCGTATTTATTACAATTGGGGAAAAGAAGTTGATTATAATTGGCGAGATTTCTATTCAAAAACCCTTCAGAAGAAATTTTCTTGGTTAGAAAGAGGAGAAAACAATAAAGAATAACCTTTTTAGCATTAAAAAAAAGTTTAAAACTAAGAAAACTACCTCAACAAGCTATCAAAAATGATCCCTCTCAAGTATTTTTTTAAGAATTGTAAGAAATAGCACGACGAAAAAGGTTGGTTATCTCGTGGCAGAATTGAAAATAAATCTGGAAACAAAGGAGAAAGTCATCTTTGCCCACTCTGTGGATCTTCTTGGCTGTTATGCCTATGCCGACAGTAAAAGTGCAGCCATCGATGGTATTCTTAAAGACTCAAAAGAATATTGTGAATGGTTGCAAAAGCTCGAGCTGTCTCCTGAATTGAAACTCATTATCAAAGAATTGTTAAAAGGCATAACTGATGTTAATATCATTGAAGAGGTAAAAATGCTCCCGGAAAGCAGCAACATTCAGGAGCATTCAACATTATTTAATTCAGAGCGTGAAGAGCTTTCTCAGGAAACATTTGAAACTTATTTATCGATTATTAACAAATTGCCTGAAGAATTGATGCGTATCATTTTTCAATTAACCAATGAAGAGCTGGAACGTAAGGGGTTAGAGGAGCAAGAGTCCATTAAAGATGAATTGAAGGCCCTTTATCAAACTGAAATCGATTTGATGAAGAAATTTGGCGAAGAAGTAGAGCGAAAGTTTTATGAGATAATTAACTTAACACGAGATGAACTCGAATCGCTTTCAATTCTCGAACGTGTGGTAAAAGTTCGACAGGGAGCAATTGCTCTCCTACGTCAATATTTCTCCCAACTTCAACAAGAAGTTAGAATAAGTCCTGAAGGAGAAGCGAATGTCCCTGGTGAAGAATGGTCCTTAAAGAAGATCTTGCGAATCTTCATTGAACATGAACGGGAGAAAATCAAGAAAATTGCTGAGCTGGTCGACTCATTAGAACGATCAAACGAACAACTAACAGCTTAAAAATGGGCAAGCTCTTTTTCTGTTTTTGAAAATTGGTCAGAAAGTCCCAATAAGTAATTAATAACTGACCAACATTCTTTCATCTATGTTAAGCTTACCACAAGAAGACCTTTTCCATCTGAATCAAAAAAGTGAAGAAGCAATGTTCAGGTTATCATTTACTCTCAATTATAAATGATAACAATTTCTCACAGCTCCAACTAAGGAAAATCTCAAACCGGAGGAGAGTTATTATTCTCCTCCGCTTATTTTTGCCCCTTAAAAACCGACAAATTATTGCTAAGAAAAAAATATAAGTCTTTGAACCAAGTTAGACTCGACATATAATTAACCAAATTTGTAAAGAGGCTTTAAATAGTTGAAAGGAAAAATCTGTCTTGTTACCGGTGGGACTTCTGGTATCGGTTTAGAAATTGCCACTGGACTGGTGGAGCAAGGAGCAACAGTTATTATCACAGGAAGAAATGAGGAATTAGGGGTACAAATTGTCAAAGATTTGCAATCCAAGACGAAAAATGGATTCATCGAATTGATGGTCGCGGACTTTGCAAGGCAAAAAGAAGTTCGAAAATTGGCTAAACGCATTAAACAGCGCTATGATCACTTGAATGTTCTAATTAACAATGCCGGTTTATATCAACCAACTTTTACTTTGATGGAAGATGGTATTGAACAAACTTTTGCTGTTAATTACATAGCTCCTTTTCTTTTAACCCATGAATTACTCAAGTTGTTACAAAAAGGACATCCGAGCAGAATCATTAATATGAGTTCTTCATTCCATTGGAAAGGCTTTTTAGATTTTGAGGATTTGAATCTTTCAAAAAATAAATACTCTGGTATGCAAGCCTATATGAATTCTAAATTGGCCTTAATTTTGTTTACTTACTATCTGGCTAAAAAAGTAGAACGTAGGGGTATTACTGTTAATGCCGTCCATCCCGGGATTGTGAAAACAAATCTCCCACGAAGTCGGAAGTTTTATTCCTTTCTCTTAAAAATCAATCCCTTCTTTATCTCTGCAAAGAAAGGTGCCGAAACACCACTTTATTTAGCATCTGCAAAAGAAGTGGAAAACATCACTGGCAAATATTTCGTACGTAAAAAAGTTCGCAAAACGAAAAAAATCACCTATGATGTTAATGTACAGAAACAGCTGTGGGATGTAAGTTTGAAATTAGCCAAAATCAAAAAGCCAAAAGTTTGACGATCCAAGTTTTTGTTAACCTCTATTGCCTTTTTCCTTTTTTTTACTTCTTCCCTTCTAGTTACAAAAAGTGCTATCTGTTTCATTCATTTACTAACTTGCAATTTTTCCTCTAAAGGTAAAAAAAAAAGCAAAGAAGAACCTTTCAAGCACTCAAACGAGATGGTTAGCTCCCTCTTCTTTACTCAAAAGTTAGTTATTAGCAATAGAATTTTAAAAAGCAAACCAGATTCTAGCCCCAGACTGTTTATACTGATTAACAGCTCTAACCTATTTCCAACTATTTAATCAATTTGGAGTAATACTAACTATGAAAGAACTAGCAATAGTAACAGATGGCGTTTGTGACCTTACAAACGAAATAATCGAAAAATATGGAATTGAAACCATTCCTTACCGTATTCTTTTTGGGCAAGAAACCTATCGCGTTTGGCACAACGATAAATTTACTATCAGCCTGGAAGAATTCTGTTCGAAGCTTGCAACAACCTCAAAAGAGACTCTCCCCAGAACTTCTCTCCCTTCACCGGCGGAGTTTAAGCAGGCTTTTGATGAAGCCCTTAAAAGCGCTCAAAATGTTATTGCAGTCCTTCTTACTTCAGGAATGTCTGGTGCCGTTCAAACAGCCCAAATGGTCGTCAAAAATTTCTACAATAATGGCAATGTCACTATTTTCGATTCTCAGCAAACGATGACGGGAACCGGCATCCAAGCTTTGGAAGCAGCTAAAATGGTTGCAGATGGTAAGAGTAAAAGTGAGATTTTAAATCGTTTGGAAGCCCTTCAACCAAGGGTTCGTACTCTCTTGGTGATGAATGACCTAGATTATCTCGAGAAACAAGGACGTCTGGGTCCCATTGAGAACATCCGTAAAAAGAATCCCGATCTTATTCCTGCAATTCATATGAAAGATGGCATATTACATCCATTGACCATTTTCCAAAATGAGGATGACTTGATTACCAGATTTGAAAATTTTGCAAAGAAAATTGCACAGCAGAATGAAACCGGTGATATCTTTCTCACACATATTAATCATCAAAAAGTAACCAAAATTATTTACGATATTCTTGTTGATTCAGCTCTTGATGGAACAACTATCTACTATTATCCTGCTAGCGCTATTCTCGGTGTTTATTCAGGCCCCCATTCCATTGGTCTAAGTTATATTGGGAATTTTGATAGTAGCTGGTTGTAGATTTTTTCCCTCTACAATCTCTTTTTTTTTAATTTTTGAATTTCTGTTCGCCTTTCTCAGCGATTTTCCATGCAGCTGATTTGCTTTTCAACTTAATAGTATGGAGCATTCGAACAACCAATCCTAGTCCAAGGATAAAAATACTTAATGCTGCTTTTAATTGGAGAAAAGTTTCATTTAGAATTAAGGGGTTTTGCGGTAAGAAGTTCCATGGCGGTACAAAAGGGATTAGTGCCATTGCAATCACATCTAGCAATGCTACGATAAAAGATGCTATTCTAACTGTAAATTTCTTTGATGCCATCAATAATGTTATCAAAATGACATGAATCAGGAATACCAAAGGATTGAGATAAATCAAAACCCCCATAAACACCCCTAATCCTTGTCCACCATTAAATTTTAGGAAGACAGAGTAGCTGTGACCAATAGCACAAAAGAGTGGTCCGAGTAAACATACAAAGGTATGCCAGAAATTGTTTGGCCCTTGAGAGCTAAAATGCTCGAGCGAAAAAATGTGATCTATAAGAGCTATAACGACTGTTCCTTTGAAGAAGTCGAGTAGCATTATTGGAACGCCTAGCAGCATACCATAAGTTAAGATAGCATTCATCCCGCCGGGATTCCCTACATTATGTTTACGTAAGTCAATTCCTTTGGCAAGTTTTCCCAGCCAGATTGAAAAGGGAATTGACCCTATAACATAGGAACCCATTAATGCTAATATCATCCATAAATAATCTATTACTGCCATAATTTTCACATCGATGGAAATTGATAGGAATATTATTTTTATTCGAAAAAACAGTTCTTCCTTCTTAATTCTTTTGTAGTTAATCAATATTTGAGAAAGAAAATTGTTGTGTTTGCTCTAATTGAAATCGATTGTGCTGGTATCCAAACTCGACTCTGTTTGTTCTAAAGTTTCTGTTTGTTCTTTCTCCAAATTTACTTTCTGAGCTACCATTTCTTTTTGTTGAAGACCAATTTTATATGTGAGGTCGATAGGAATTTTCTTTGGGAGGCCATAGGGCAAGAACTTCGAAACTAGTTTGGAGACTTCCTCATAATTCATTTTTTCGTCGAAATTTTCCATGATGTTTCGTAAACCTCGATGGATTTGAATTGTTGGGTATTTACAGCAGATGAAACCACTAAAATTACTTTTTTTCACAAGAATTAATGAATAATCCCCTAAATCGATTTCCTTTGGGAAGACTTCCTCTCCTACAATTTCTGAGCCAAAAGCAGCAATGGCAGTTGCTACTCCTGAGACGAGATGTTCATTTATGTAATGTGGCGAAGATAAAAATCCTTGATAAAGGTTTAAACCATGTTTATTATAGATGTTTATTGAAATAACTATTGATGATCCATACAAAGCCGTTTTTTTGCCGGTAATCATACCAATTGTTAAGAGGATAAGCCCTACACTTGCAGCAATCAATTCAGCATGTAAAAAGCTTTTTCCAAAGAATTTGAAATATCTCATAGCATAAAATATTATGCTGAAATAAAAACCAATAATCACTCCTGCAATCATAATGCGTGTCCCAAGACGATATTCTTTTCCAATTAATTTATGCTGGCGGATCAAATGGACTAAGAACAAGCTTCCAGAAAGAAGCACACCTCCTGCCAAGCAGACTATCCAACCAATGTTTGCATGAAGTTTGCTAAATTCCAAATTGGAATCGTATGTGACATACACTGCCTTTGTTGAGAGTGTTAAAGCAATTACTCCTCCAACGAACGCACAAATAATATACACCATAAATTGTTTTATTTTTTCTTGATATGTTAATGAATTAATAAACAAGCCACTAAATACCATAGCCAATGCAATAGTTATTGTTGAGCTTATTGCGAAATAATATGGTGTGGAATATGGGCCATCTGATGGTTTACTGGTAATGACTTGTAATAGGTCTGAAATAATCCAAAGGGTCACTAGTAATTCCATTAAAAAGAAAAATAGCACCGCAGTATTTTTTAAGCTCCATTGCTTCGCGAAAATAATGCTCATGCTAGTAAGAATTATTACAAGTGAAATCCCGCTGTAGATTATAGACAAATAATTCATAAAAGAATCTTCACCTTTTCAATTATATAATTTCCTCTTTGGCCCAAATCGACAAAAATGCCTTTTGCCCTGGTTCTTTTGGTTTGTCTATTTGGTGAAAAGGGAAGCTTAAAATGGAGTTATAGTACATGTATATTCATACCATTTAGGTTGAAACCTATGACTGATATTAGAAAAATAGTTCAAGAAAGCCTTTTTGAGCTTGATAAAGAAAGTTGTTTCATAATTTTGTTAACCCTTGTAATGCTTACCTATTTAGAGGAACCTTTGAATAGAGCGCGGTTCTTCAATTACAATAAGAAATTAGAGTTATATTTTGACTCGAAAGACATCAATCGTTTTACTCGAGTGAAAGAGTTGGCACATATCATTGCCAACCAATTGAAATTAGCAAAGGTGCAAGGTTTTGAACGTTTTCTGCAGATTCTCGTTGAAAAGAACTTGGTGATAAGGGAGCGGGAAGGGCCAGTAGAGGGAATAGCCTGGAAGGGTTTTGGTGGGGTGCATTCCCATTATTCCATAAGTGAGCTTGGAAAAGCGTTCCTTGTCTTACAAACAGCTTTAAGATGTAAAAGCATTAATATCGGTACTGTGCAGATAACAAGTGATTGGGATGAAGTTTTAGAGGCTCAAATTGCTCTCATTGTTCAAGCATTTGTCCAAAAACGGCTGGTGCTGGAAAAGCTTCCAGACATTTTCAGTACCCGACGACCGGCTACAAGTTTTATCACTCAACTTATCTTCGAATTTGTTGCTGGGGCTTCTAAGGCTGTTACTCATGAACAGATTCGAAAATTCATTTGGGACAAAGCCGGAGAAATACATATTGGTGAAATTCCTGAAGCACTTGAACGTTTACAGCCTTTGCTTACGCTGTCCAAGACCACTGTCAGTTTGAATTCAAAAGGACGAAAAGTTCGTGCTGGGTATGCCACTTTTATCATTGAAGTTGCAATTGCTGTTGATGATATGGAAATTGTACAATCTCTCTATTCTGCTGACAATTTTAGCAAAAGCTCGCAAGAGATCCTAAAACAATTCTCACTCTGGCTGTAACAAAAAATCTCGAGAAAAATTACCCTTTGCCAGGTTCTTTACAGAAATTGCTTGTAATCGACTGCCAGTGCAGCGCCGGCTTTAATGATTCGCTCTTTAATTGTCTCCAGTTCAGTCAAGCTTTTAGAAATATCTACAACTACAAACCATTCGGCTGATTGCCCTCTTCGTAATGTTTGCGATTGGCTCGAGAGAAGGTCGATCCTATTTTCGGCAAGAATAGATGCTGCTTTTGCCAGTGAGCCAGGTTTGTCGGTTAAAGTGATTTTTATTTCATATAATTCTGCTTCCGGGTCAGCAAATGGAATTATCCGAATCTCTCGTTTCTCGAGGTCACCAATAAGCATTACATGCATTCCCTCTGCTATTCCGAGGGTTTCCCGAAGGGAGGTTGTCAGGGTTACTCTTCCCCGGTTGTCGACCCGAACGATGTCTACTATACGCATTTTTTTAGTCGTCCTTAGTAATTCTCAGTTATATTTCAACTTACAACTATTTAAAAAAGCTCTCGCTCTAAAGGAGAGAAAAAAAGTTCTGCTTAAGTGGGCACTGGAGCGTCTTAACCTGTGTTTCTAAAGGTGATCAGATGGACCGGCTTTAACTTTAACCAATTATTGCAGACCCTTCATAGGTGGAATCTGCTTGCGGTGGGCCGTAGGGGAGAAAATTATCGATTAGTTTCACTATTTCTTTGAATGTCATCTCAGGTTTGTAATTCTTCATAATCCTCCGAAGGCCAGTATGGATCTGATAAGAAGGATATTTACAAGCAATAAATCCAACAAATTTCCCTTCTTTCACGAGAATAAGAGAATAATCTCCAAGATCGATTTCCCGTGGAAATACTTCCTCACCAATTATTTCCGAAGCAAAAGTGGCAATTGCTGACGCAACACCCGCGACTAAATGTTGATTCATCGAATGGCGTCTAATAAAGAATCCTTGAAAACGATTAATGCCTGTATCATCGTAAATGTTGATTGAAATTACTCGCGAGGTTCCATACAAAGCAGTTTTGCCACCGATGAGCATTCCAACGGTAATTAAAAATGTCCCTATACTTGTCGAAACCAATTCAAGGTGCAAGAACAGCTTCACATGCGTTAAATATCTGACAGCATAGAGAACGATACTCCCGTAAAAGGCAATTACGACGCCTGCAAGGATAAAATTAATGCTTAATTTGTGTCTCTGTGTGATAATGCGTTTTTGTCGGATGACGTGCCACATTAAGAACGACCCGGCTAAAATTACTCCCCCAGCAAGACATACTAACCATACAAGATTTGCTGAAGATTTTGAGATATCTAAGGTGTTATCATATGTTACTTTAAAAACATCACGTGAGAGAGTAACAGCTATTACTCCGCCTATAAGTGAAAAGATAAAGAGCAGAGCAGTTTGTTTTAATGGTATTTCCCCACTTAACGAACTCGCAAAAAGACCCGTTGAAATCATTGCCAACCCATTCGAAATGATTCCAATCGTAATGAAAATTGTCGGTAATGTTTGATCAGCTGGGTTGCTGAAAATCACCTGAAGTAACCCACAAATAACCCAAATGGTAATAAACCCTTCCAGACCCAGAAAATAGAAAACAGGAGGGGATTTTAGACTCCATTGTTTAATAACCAAAGTAATTATACTTACCAACAATAATGCAAGAGAGATTGAGCTATAGATTATTGATAAGATATTCATAACAGAATATCGGCGATTCTAAATAAATAATTTGTTCTTTAAGGCAAAGCGTGAGTAATGACGATTTTCTTTTAGAGTCTCGAGGAAGTAGGAACATAGATGCAAGAGATATAGTGGCAAAACTCAAGCGCATAGCATCATCTTAGAATTGAAGTGAAATATTAACCAAGGGCAACTTTATTCTGACCTATTTAATTATTTATGTTCGAAATTGAGCGGTTAATAGTTCATTTGAATTATAATTAATTTGGGACAGGGGCAGAATCGCCCCCGTCACAGGAAAAGGGAGTTATTTTATTGGGGAGAGAGAGGTTTTATGGGATTCGGAGAGCAACAATAAAAAGAAGTCTTATAATTGCTCTCCAATAGAATATCTCTTTATACCTTTATAAATACTTAACAGTTTAGAAACAAAGGTTTCCATGGTAATTAAACTATAGTTTTTAGCTGTGTTTTTTTATATCTTGAGTGTTCCACCAAAATAAAAAAGGCATTTCTATTTCAATCAATTTCCTCTTGAACAACTTCACCGTTTGGTTCTTTTTCTTGAAATATAATCCCCGAAAATCGCTGGATTTCTGTTTGTAAATCTTTCCAGCAATCTTTAGGCAACCAAGCTTTCTGGCAAGTATGTTCGAGAAATTCTTTAACATTCCATTTCCATTCTACCGGCACTTGTGGGAGTAGGAGTCCACTTGCTCCCCCACGTCTGATAATAAGTCCATCTCTCCCAATTTTTATTTTCTCAAGGTATTCTTCTGGTCTCTGAACCTCGAGGCGTTTAGGTGGTGTGAGAATAGTTACTTCCACAACAATTTCTTTTAGTTCTTCTATCTCAACTGCCGGAAAGCGTGGATCATTTACTGCGGCACTTTTTGCTGCTTCAATTGTTGCTTCGATAAGCGGGTAAACAGGTAATGGAAAACCAATACATCCTCGTAATTCTTTTTGCCCATTTTTTCTGACTTTATTTAATGTAACAAACACACCTGATTTTTGTAATAACTTCTGGGAAGGGTCTGTGGGTGTTTTTAGGATTTTCTGGAACGTTAAATAGTGTACAATTGATTTTCTTGCAAGCGAAACCAAATACTCTCCATCCTCAAGTGAATAAACCGGCTCATCATCCTTACTTTGATTCATTTTTTTTATTACCTCTTGAAAAGTTTATTTTACATTAAGTGATTTCCCAACTTTTATCTTTTTAATTTTAGGTGTCTTTTTCTATGTTTAAAGATTTCCTACAAAATTCCAGCATTTGTGCCATTTCTTTCCAATGTGGCCCTTTCCAGTAGATTTGTCGGCAATTTGGATTTTTACATTGCCAGAATTTAGTATAGGTCGCTCTCGTTTGCGGTTTGAGTTGGTCGGTAATTTTCCGTTTGGATACAACTTTAATGGGTGCATTACAAAGAGTGCATCTTGGCAAGCTTCTCGTTGGCAAGTGTAATTTTATACCTGTAAATTGATGCAAAAGAATCAATCGTTCTTCGATGGTTGGGGCATCTACTGTGATCGTCAATATTCCTGCTTTCTTTGCTTTTTGTTTAAGGTTTTCATCTCGAGTTATAAGAATGCGTTTTTCTTTAGCTGCTCGTAGTAAATAGTCTTCATCTGTAAAATCTTGGTCGAAAAGCGTATCGTATCCTAAAATTCTCAGCCATTTTGCCAAACGATAATACATCCGGTCAACAATGAATTTCATATTCCGTTTGTTCTTTTTCCTCGCGAGCAAAGCATTCCTCGACCTTTTCAGTCTTCTTCTGTAGGGTGTACTCTCTCTTCAGAAATTTTAACTTTGCTTTTGAGTAATTTGCCGGTTCGTGCTTTTAAGATGATATGGCCTTCATCTTTTACATGTGCACCATTTACAAAAACATGTTTCAATGTTACTGCAGAGTGGAACCCATCAAAAGGGGACCATTTAGCTTTTGACTGGAATTCTTCGGCTCTAATGATAGTCTTTTCTTTGGCAAGAACAATTACATCTGCAAAATTTCCTGCGAGTAACTCGCCTCGATCCGCTACCCCTAAAAATTGGGCGGGATTTTTTGTTAACTTTGGAATTAGCCCTTCAAAAGAAATTTTTCCTTTAAATGCTGCTGTAAACATAAGTGGAAGTAACGTTTCCAATCCTGCTATGCCTGAAGCAGCATGTTCGAACTCACAAAATTTCTCCTTGTATCGATGAGGGGCATGGTCCGTTGCAATTATTTTTATTTTATTTTCTATGAGGGCTTGCCAGAGTGCTTTTTGATCCGTAGTGGTTCGCAAAGGTGGAAGGCATTTTGCTAGTCCCTGCTGTTTTTGCAACTCTTTCTCTGTTAGAAAGAGATAATGAGGACAAACTTCACTTGAGAGGTTTGTTTTTTTGGAATACTCTTCTAAAACGTCCGTAGTTTTTTTAGAGGAAATATGCGCACAATGTAAACGAGCCTTGCTCTCCTCATTTAATATAATAAAATCCTTTAATGCCTGTGCTTCTACTTGTGGTGGATGCGCTTTCAAAAAGGCGGCTATTGCCGGAAGGTTGGATGAATAAAGTTCTGCTTCTTTCTCAGCTGCATTGGCGGCATCAGCATGGATGATTAATGGTAAACTTGTTAGAGCAATTTTAGCCATATATTGTTGTAGCTGTTCATCTTTCTTGTGTGGGTAAAGGGTTGCTGAAGGATAAATTTTGAACCCAAAAATGCCTCCTCTTGCTAATGAAAAAATTTCCTCGAGGGTTTCAGGGAGAAGGGAGTAAAAACCAACATTCACCGCCGCTTTCCCAACTACCAATGCTTCTTTCTTTTTTAATTGTTTGAGAGAATTCATAGGTGGCTTGTTATTGGGCATATCAACAACTGTCGTCACTCCGCCGGCAAGTGCAGCCTTAGTTCCAGTTTCCACCGTCTCTTTCTGTTTCTGGTCAAAATCCCGCAGATGAACATGAATGTCAATTAATCCCGGGAGAATTAATGCTCCTTTTACATTAATTCTCAAAGAAGCTTTAGGAAGGGAGGGCTCTTTTCCAACTTTGAGGATACTCTCCCCCTCTATTGCTATACCTCCTTCCTTAAATCCTTCAGAGGTGAAGATTTTCCCATTAACTATGGTTAAATCAATCGTCAAATTGTTACCTCAGCGTTACTAGTGTAAAGTCTGAATTGCCGTGAGAAAAAAAGGAGTAACCCTCCTGTTTTAGATCTTCTCTTCAGCAACCAAACGAGTGATGTCAGTTAATGTGATCAGTCCCACGAGGTTTTCATTATCATCAACAACAAATATGCCTTTATATTTGGTTTCTTCGAAAATTTCTGCTGCCTTGCAAAGTGGTTCTTTCACATTAATTGTTGGTGGGTCTGTTTTCATAATATTTCCAACGTAGAAGTCATGGATTCTGTTTTTTTGATGCTTAATAGGGACTTGTTCTCGGAACCGAGCTAAAGCATCTGCAAGGGATTCATCATCTATTATCCCCACTATTTTTGTTCCGTTCATTACAGGTAAAATGCTGAATTTTTTCTCCATCATAATGTTTCTGGCAGCAATTACCCGTTCGCTTTCGGTGATTTGTATGACTTCTTCTATCATAATGTTCTTTACTTTAATTTTCTTACAGTTTTTAAGTAGTTTAATAAAATCAATCTTTTTCAAGAGCCCTTTAATGTTGCTCTCATCTTCCATCACTACCAGACTCGAGATTCTATTCTCCAGCATTATTTTCGCAGCATCAACAACATCCGCGTCAGGGGCTATAGAAATAATGGGATAGGACATTGCAGCTGAAATGTGCATTGATTTCGGGGAAATTCCTTCGGTTTTATGGGAACCCATTCTATTAGCAACATCTCTGAAGGAGATAACGCCAATGACTTTATCATCTTGGGTTACAATTAAACGCCCAACGTCTTTCTTTTTGCGCAAGATGCTCAGAGCATCAATTAATTTCTGATCCTTGTCAATTGTTATAAAATCCGTTGACATTATTTCTGAGACTTTCATGTATCGTCCTCCAAAATTCTTTCACTCTTTATTATCTCTTTTTCTAATTTTTTTCATAATTCAATCTTCCTATTACTATAAACGTTTCTTACTTATTTATACAGGTCGTTATAACAATCGCTACAAATTGGCTGATCATCTGTGTCATACAACGGCGAACCTTCACAATACTCACCACAGTGGGAGCAATAGAAACCCAAAGAAAGGCCTGAGTGCTCTTCATCTTCACTCTCTCTGTCCAACGCTTCTTCCATATCATAGTCAAAAGGACCTTCTGTTGCTTTATTGCCAAAACCAATTTTTTCATATTCAAACGCTATTTCTAAAAGGCTTGGGGCAACACGGAGCAGATCGCGATAGGTTACAATTCCAACACAGAGATTGTTTTCAACGATAATTAATCGCCGGATGTTCATTCTTGCCATAAGTTCCATTGCTTTGGTAAGTTCCATTGCCGGTGAAGCGGTGATAACGGGTTTGGTGGCTATCTCAGCAACAGTTGTTTTTGCCGGGTCTTTTCCTTCTGCAACAACACGAGTAACAATGTCGCGTTCGGTGAGGATTCCCAGGGGGTTCTTATCTTTGGTGGAGCCTTTCAAGATGATACTTCCTACCTTATTTTGTTTCATAAGTTGAGCCGCTTTCCTTACTGACTCGTTCGTGCTAACAGCGATAATGTTGGAAGTCATGATGTCTGCGAGAACCATTTTTAACCGTGAGTGATTATTGGAATCGTTACGCATGTTGTACAACCCTTCTATGAAG